>Ga0137418_10005030_pt1 | contig 12116 bp, 9 predicted proteins | sample CZODoug3_1_2_16f_FD_122242 | JGI IMG/M metagenome (GOLD analysis project Ga0137418, IMG submission 122242) | Vadose zone soil fungal communities from Angelo Coast Range Reserve, California, USA - CZODoug3_1_2_16fungal (Hybrid Assembly) | ecosystem: Environmental > Terrestrial > Soil > Vadose... | reverse complement strand
ACTCGCAATACGGGGCTTCGCCCGTCTTCGGCCCGCGGTAGAAAGTGCCAAGCAGGGGAGCGGCAACGGCGACCCAGTTGTCCGGTACGTTGGACGCCGGTGCGTGCGGCACGGGAGGCGGTGCAATGTGGCCCATACCGCGCGGAATATTCTCTGCCGCGAGCGGTCGGGTTACCGCGTACTCCGAGGGAATTGCCAGACTGCTGGCGCGGCTAACCTTTGGATCGGAAGACAAGAAAAGATCGAAATCCTCGATTTGGAGATGCATCTCATCCCAGCTCGACGCTTCAAACAAGGCCACCAGAGCTTCGATGTCTTCGGGTTTCACTGTCGCCATGACAATTCCTCCACGCTATTGAGCGCCTTCGTCGGCAGCTACGCTCGAAACGTTCAAGGGTGCCTTGGCTCGCACTGCGGCGATCAGAAGCGGCAACACCGGTTCCCCAACCACAAAGAGCAGCTTCTCCGCGACGGCGGCCCGAACACCTTCATCACTGGTGATCGCCCCGCCGCGGGCGCCGTGATAGCCGCGGATGAGCGACGGCAATCGTTTCGGATCTTCACCGCCGTCGACCGCATTCAGGTCGATGACGCGCTCGCTCGGTGCCTCGCTCGGTCGATACACTTTCAGCGGGCTGTGCCGCGCCGCCCATTGTGCTATGTCGGTCAACCGCGGATCCGCAGTCTCGTCCGGTCTCACCACGTCCAGTTTTCCCGCAAAGATGTGGCCGAGCGCACCGTCGACGGTGACCGTTCGGCCCGCAAAGCCGGCAAGCACGGAGACCCCGCAACCCACGATGCACGGCAGGCCGAGGGCTCGGCTCACAACTGCGGCGTGTGACGTCGATCCACCCGTTTCAGTGATCACTGCTTTCGCGGCGAGCATACCATGCACATCCTCCGGACTCGTAGTCGGCCTCGCGAGGACTACCGCCTCGCCCGCCTTAGCGCGAATCTCAGCTTCGTCTGAACTCGTGACAACCACGCCAGCGCCGACGCCGGGGCAAGCCCCCTCACCGGAGGCGAGTATTTGCGCTTGCGCTGTCTGACCTTCGGCGAGGCGAGGCGCGAGCAGCAGTCGGACCTGTTCCGGTGTGACACGATCGAGTGCAGTGACTTCATCGATCATTCCTTCACGAACCATGTCAACGGCAATGCGGACGGCCGCGGCCGGCGCCCTCTTGGCCGCACGACTCTGAAGTAAATAGAGTTCGCCGTTTTGCACGGTAAATTCGATGTCCTGCACATCGCCATTTTCCCTCTCCAATATCACACATGCTGCCATGAGTCCCTGGTAGGCGTTCGGTACGCAAAGCTTCATCGTCGATAGGACGTTCGGCGTGAATTTGCCGGAGACCACGTCTTCGCCCTGCGCACGCGCAAGATATTCTCCGAAGGGTTCCCGATCGCCTGTCAATGGATTGCGGCTAAACACAACACCGGTGCCGCTGTTGTCATCGCGATTCCCGAACACCATGGCCTGGATGGTCACCGCCGTGCCGAGGTGATGCGCAATCCCATGGTGCTCGCGATAGCGCTTTGCCCGGCGGGAATTCCACGATTCGAATACAGCGCGAACCGCGGCCATCAGCTGTGCGTACGCCGTCTCGGGGAGGCCCGCCCCCGTGGCGTCGGCGATCTGGCGATTCCACGAAGCGGCATCGCCATCTGGTGGAAACACATCTATGTTCGCCTTGAGCACAATGTGCGCATAGAGGTCATAGAAGCGCCGGTGGACGTCTCGTGCAAAGCGCCCATCGCCGCACTCAACCACAAGCGCTGCCTCGGTATCCTTCGTGATTCCAAGATTGAGAATCGTGTCCATCATGCCAGGCATCGACACCGGAGCGCCCGAGCGGACTGAAATCAGAAGCGGCTTCATACCGTGGCCGAAGGTGCGGCCGGTTCGCTGCTCGAGGCGGGCGATGGCGGTCGCCATTTCTTCGGGCAGTCCTTGCGGGAGAGCCCCGTCGCGCAGGAACGCGCGGCACGCCTCGGTGGTAACGACGAACGCCGGCGGTACCGGCAACCCGAGTGACATCATCCGCGCGATCGACCATGCCTTGCCGCCGATCAGCGCCTTGTCCGGCAGATCGCTGCCGTCAAGCTGGGTGATCCACCGATGCGAGGGATTCGTCACGATTGCCTATTCGTCGCGTTCGCGGCCGAGAATGCGTAGCAGATCCTCGTGCATCTCGAACCATACCGTATGATAGCTAGCGATCTTCGCGTCGCTCACCCATTCTATGGCGCCATCCTCCGCCTTCTCGAGCGCCGCGATGAGCTTGCGCGGATAAATGCTGAGCCGAGGCAGCTCCTTCGCCATGCGCTTCAACGCTGGCTCCGCTCGCTCATGCAGCGTGCCCAGCCGGTCGATGAGTTGCTCGTCGTGGTCCGTACTGGAATGATCGTTTGGCACCTTTTTGCCGCCCACGTCCATGGTTTGCCAGTCGGTGATCAGTTGTTTCAGTTCCGCATTGATTTTTTCAAATTGCCCATACGCCTCGCTCATGGTGATGCTCGCGCGCTGATCGGCATAGACGCGTGAATACTCGGCGCGTAGCGCCACTTGCGCCGGACCCGTCAACATGAATTTGCCGGCGGCGGCAACAACGCGCCGTCGGCCCTCCTCCTCGGCAAGCAAGCGCCCCACGGTCTCGATGTCGAGCCCCGTGATATCCGCCACTTCCTGCGGTGCCGCGTGTCTCTTGATCGCAAGGCCATGCAGGACCACATGCCTGTCATTTAGATGTCTGTCGACATCGGTACGCCTTAGTCGCGAGCCCTTGCCCTTGAGCTTGCGCGATTTATCTTGCTCGAGATGGTAGAGTTCGTCGGCGAGCGGCGTACCCGCGTGGTATTTCACCCACGTATCGCACAGAAACCGGTATTTGTCGGTGAGCAGCGGAGGTACCCATTCCTGACTCAGTCGATTGTATTCGGCGAGCGTGAGGACGCCTCGCGTCGTGCGATAGGCATCCTTCTTGCTTGCCAGGTTTGTGATCCCCGAATGGAGCGGACCACACGTAGTCGTACAGGGCTCCCCCTGTAACACGGAATACGGTATGTTTGTGTACATGCGTGTCGGCTTATTGGAGTGCTGTGCCATGGTATATTCCATAACCTGCTGACTCGGATGCGACACTAGCCCCACGAGCTCGCCAAGCGCATCGCGACTGAATTCGTCGTTTAGCAGCGGGCGGAACCGTTCGGCGCGCTCGTCAACCTTCATCCAGTCGTCGACTTCGTAGACACCCGCTATATGGGCGAGGTCCTTGATGATGGCGAAATAGACAATCGCCCCCGCATCGATCATCTGGTCGCGCTTCCACGCGGCAATGCGCTTCCAGAGTCTCGTGGTCGCGTCACGCACCTTCTCCTCGAGCAACCTAAACGTCGAGATCAGCTCTTCCCGCGAATTCATGCCGAGCGGCACATAGCCGTCGGAGAGGTGGTCCGACGTATACAGGCCAACGCCGACCAATTGCTCGGGCTTGAACTCCGGTTTCGATTCGAATGAACCCCAGTCATCCATCAAATGGAAGTGACAATCCTTGAAGGCCATGGTGACGGTCAAGTTGTTGTGAGGGACGTCGGTCGCGATGTCATCGAGCCAGGGGAAATCGCTTTCCGACAAATCCATGAAATCGCGGACCACCATCTCACGGTCGTCGGCGATCTTGTAGGGTCCGGAATTGCACATCGAGATACGGCTTTCACAGGTGATGAGAAACCCGTACTGTGAAGCGGCCGCCATGAAGGCCTGTGCGGCCGAGTGCAGCGCGTCCCCCGCAATACAGTCGAACATATCCGCGTGAAATACCTGTAGCCGCCGTTCGGGCAAGAGCTGCGCGCGGTGGCCGAATTCCTTGTTGGTGATGTGTCCATCGTTGCGGTGCGAGGAAAGTTGGAATCGCTTCCAGAAATTCATTACGTAAATGATGTCCTCGATCGCGTCCGTAGGCTTGAGCAATCCCATATTGATGAGCCATTCGCGGCCCAGCAGGTAGAACCCCGGCAGCGCCCATCCCATCGACGGGTTCTGGATTTTCATGCCCATATTGCGGGCACGGTCGCCGATCTCCTCAGCCAAAAGCCGAGTCTCGATCTTACGCAGGAGCGAGGGATAGCGGTAAAACGCCATCAGATAGCTCAACATCATGTAGGCAGGTACCGGAAATAGCTTCGACTCTTGGACAGTACGCGTTACGCACAGCCAATATGTCTCATCGCTGCAGTTTTGCATCAAGTTGTTGGTTTCCAGGACCTGCGCGTAGGAGACGTGGTTTTGGCTCATTAATCTTCCCTCGCACACTCGTATGGCCGGTACCGTGAGCCGTCAGACTTTCTTCAGCCGCCAGACATTTGCCGTCATCTCGACACCCGTCTGATAGGCTTCCGCCGTCTTTGCCGCCGCCGTTACTTCGAGCTCGACCGTATCGCCGTCGTGAATACCGCTGATCTTCGCGTTCATCAGGCACGGGACCCCCCATTCGCGTGTGAGGATTCCAAGATGAGAACGCACCGTCCCACCGGCGCAGATCACGGCTTTGAAGTGCGCGAGAATCGGAGCGGTCAGCGTGCCGCCGGAGTCGTCGATGACCGCGATGGTCTCAACCGGAACCCCGTCGGTCAGGAACTGCAGTACCTTGTCCGGCGTGCGGATGTACCGGGCGACGCCAACCGTGTTCGTCGGATATGTCGCTACATTGTCACCGGCACCACACAGTTCCCGCCCATCCTTGTCAGGCGGCGCCGTCTTCGCTTCCGGATGCCGGAATGAGAAGGTGTTGATGTCGGCATCCGACACACCCGCGGCGGGTTTATAGATGTCGGGGCGCTCACGAGGGGAGATCGCCGCGGACCAGTCGAATCGGTGCCCCGCGTCGATGAGCAGCTTCTCGATCTTTCGCATTTCATCGGCCGTAATTAACTCGTAAGACTTGTCGAAGACGAAGGAATTCCAGTCGCCGCCGAGTGTTGCCAACTTGGACCGGACCAGGTCCTTGATGGCGCCGTGAAACGCCTCAACCGTCGGCGAGGCGGCCTGATCCCCGAATTTGTCCGAGTCCACGTATAGTTTCGTCACCCCTCCCCCTCCGCCGCGATGCCTGCCGCTGGTTGCTCCGCCCATTGAGCCGCGGACAATCAGGCTACGTTGCGGCGCTCTGCCTGTCAATCCGATGAGCTACAAAATTGTAGTACAAAACGGAGACGGATGCGCGCCCCCTGACCACTACAGCCCTGCGACGGCGCAAGCCGTTGCATTATCCGCCCGCAGCGGTCGGCGATGCTCCATACACGGCGCGAAGCTCGCGCTTCAGCACTTTCCCTGCGGCGTTTTTCGGTAACTCGGTTACAAACTCGTAGCGTTTCGGGCGCTTGTATCGGGCGATCTTTTCGAGGCAGAGTCGGTCCAGACTCTTCGGATCGATCGACTCACCGTCTGCGGCAACCAGGATCGCAGCAACACTCTCACCCCACTCGGCATCGGGCACCCCGATCACCGCCGCCTCCGCAACACCGGGATGCGTCAGCAATATATCTTCGATCTCGCGCGCGTAGATATTCATTCCGCCCGAGATGATCAGATCCTTCTTCCGGTCGAGTAACATGAGGTACCCGAAGCGGTCCATTCGCGCCAAATCGCCGGTATGGAGCCAGCCACCGCGAAGGGTCTCCGCGCTATCCTGCGGCCGGTTCCAATAGCCACTCATCACGGTCTCGCCTCGCACCAGCACCTCTCCTATTTCGCCAAATCCGACTGGGTTGTCGTCTCCGTCCGCGACACGAACCTCGATACCGGTCCTTTCGATCCCTACCGATGCGAGCCGCTCGTCATCGCCGCTCGAAGCCGCCGCGATCATCCGCTTGCTCATCGCGGTGATGGTGCAGGGGCTCTCCCCCTGGCCGTAGCCGTTCCATAGTTTCGGACCGAACGTCGCGAGCCCGGCGCGCAAATCTCCTGCGCTAACCGGAGCGGCCCCCACGAGGATGGTACGAATGTTGGAGAGCGTCGCGCCTTTGATGTCCGCATCGGTCGTCATCCGCCGGAGCAGCGTGGGCGGAACGAAAAACGTGAGATTGCGTGTCGCATCGATGATCTTCCCCACTTCCTGCGCGTCGTAGCCGCCTGATTCCGGCAAAATGTTGTTGCTGCCCTTGGCCACATGCGACAACGCAAACAGCCCCGAGGCATGCGACGTCGCCGCCAGATGGAGCAGCGCATCTTCTTCGGACAGCATGTCGACATCGGCGAGGTATCGGATCGCCATCGCCATGAGGTTCCCGTGGCTGAGCATCGCCCCTTTCGGTTTCCCCGTCGTTCCGCTGGTGTAGAAAATCCACGCAAGATCGTCACGTCCAACCGGCTGAGCTGCAATACCGTCGGCCGCCACGAGTTTGGCATACTCCTGCGATCCGGCGACGATCACGCGTTTACCGGGACAAGCACCAACGATTGGATGTGCCAGCGCCTCGGTTGCGAAGACCACGGATGCATCGCTGTCCTCAACCATGAACCCCAGTTCGCCGGCGTGCAGGCGCGCGTTCATGGGAACCACCGCCAGTCCGGCGTGCCAACATGCAAATAGAATTTCTAGGTACTCCGGGCAGTTACTCATGGCGAGCGCGACACGGTCGCCGCTACCGAGCGCCAGCCTGTCCTTGAGCGATGCCGCCAATCCGGCTGCGCGGCGCCCTAGTGTGCCGTAGTCGAACAGCGTCTTGTCTCCAATGGAGAGTGCGGGTCGATGGTGGAAGCTCCGAGCGGCCGAGATCAACAAATGGGCGAGACTCACGCGAGTGCTTCCAGGATCGTGATGGCCACGGCCGCCTCCTCAATGCCCATCAGCCCGCCGCCATTCTCTTGCAATGCAAGGCGCGGCTGCTCCACCTGGCGGGCGCCCGCCTCGCCGCGCAACTGCGTCACCAGTTCGTGTATCTGGCCGAGACCCGTGGCACCAATGGGATGCCCCTTCGATTCCAGCCCCCCGGACGGGTTGAACGGGATTCGCCCGCCCACGGTCGTTGCCCCGCGCGCCGCCATGGGGCCGCCATCGCCGAAATCAAAGAAGCCAAGATTCTCGCTCTGCTGGATCTCGCCGAACGCCGTCGCATCATGACACTCGACGACATCAATATCCTCGGGGCCGACCCCTGCAATCGAATAGGCCTTTTTCGCCGCACGGCGCGAAATGTGTATCTCAATGTCCTCTGGATTGCGCCGGCCTCCATTCATCAGTACCGAGGCACGCACCTTGACGGCCCGGTTGCGATCGAAATTTGACAGCGCCTCGGCGCTGCACAGGATCGCCGCCGCCGCCCCGTCGCTGATGGGTGAGCACATCGGCAGCGTTAACGGCCACGCAATCAGCCTCGCCGCCAACACCTCGTCCGCGCTGAAGGCCTTGCGATATTGCGACAGAGGATTGTGGATGGAATGGCGATGATTCTTGGCAGCGACCTCGGCAAGATGGCGCTGCGTCGTACCGAAGCGAGCCATATGGTACTTCGCGAATGCCGAATAGATGTCCATGAACACCGTATGCGGGCTCTCGCGCACCGCCTCTTCGGGTGGCGTCGGCATCTGCTTCCCCAGAATCGCCAGGCGCTCTAGCGTGGCGGCTTTCTTGGCTCTATCCCAGCTGCCCTCGAAGGCAGCCATGGACAGCGCGGTGTCGACACTCACCATTTTCTCCGCCCCAACGGCCAGCGCCACCTCGACCGACCCGCATTGAATCTGCATCATGGCGACATTGAACGCGGTCGATGCGCTAGCGCAAGCGTTTTCCACGTTGATGATCGGCACCGCGTCGAACGCCATCGCCTGCAGTGCCACCTGGCCTCGAATACCGTACTGACCCTCCATGGCGCCCTGGGTCGCGTTAGCGAACGCGATCGCCTCGATCTGCGATTCCACCGTCGCGGCATCGCTCAGAGCCAATCTAACCGCCTCCTCCGCAAGGCTCGACAGGGGCCGGTCGAGAAAGCGACCGAACGCCGTCATCCCGATGCCGATTACGAACACCTCGCGCAAGGTGCGCTCCTCGCTAATATTTTCGATTGCTGAATCATCAAATTATAGGACAATATTGTACGATATAAAAGACGACGGCGCACCCTAGGCAATCAAGGAACACTATGCACAGGCTTTCGAAGCACCGGCTGCTTCTTGTCAACGATGACGGGATCGACGCTCCGGGCATCATTCTTTTGGAAAAGATCGCTCGTCGCTATACCGATGAGGTCTGGGTAGTCGCTCCGGATGAGGAGAGGTCAGGCGCGTCGCATTCGATCTCCATGAATATGCCCGTACGAGTTCGAAAGCGTGATGACCGCCACTTCGCCATCACGGGCACGCCGACTGACTGCGTTCTTCTCGCAATCTACGAGATCATGAGCGAAAAGCCGACGATGTTGCTCTCAGGGATCAATAGAGGCGCAAATCTCGGTGAGGATATTACCTATTCGGGTACCGCGGCGGCGGCGATGGAAGGCGCGCTTATCGGCATTCCCTCCGTTGCACTGAGCCAAGTTTTCACGCCGCGCGCCACAGTCCCATGGGAGACGGCGGAGACATATACCCCGATCGTTCTGGCGGCGCTTTTGGATGCCGAGTGGGAGCCCAACAGCTTTGTCAACGTCAATTTTCCCGATGCGCTTCCGAGCGAAGTGACCGGAACGCGCGTGACCAGACAGGGCCAGCGACCACCGGGATCATTCCGGCCCGAACGCAGGGTCGATGCTCGGGATGTACCGTATTATTGGATCAAACTTGCCTATCAGGATGGCGGATACGATCCGGGAACGGACCTCGAGGCGATCCGCGATAAGGCGCTGTCGATCACGCCCGTCCAGCTCAATATGACCGCCCATCTCTTCCTCAAACAATTGCAGCAACGGTTCCGATGACGCGGTGCGGGACGCCCTCGGTTGCATCCGCGGTGTGTCGATGATGCCTTGCACCTACTATTCTTAAGTCTGGTTGCGCTGCCCGAACATTGTTGAGAGGAGGGGACGCAGTTACATGAGTGTTTGACAATATTGTCCATGCCAATGAAAATTCATACAGTTAGCTGCGCTTTAGTCAGCGCCTGTCGGGAAAAGCGTGAAGAGTTTGGCGACCAGTAGAAGTTCCGTCAATGCACGTGCGGCGCAAATTGAAGAATTTGGCCAGGGTAAACCAATCGGTGCGCACGGGTTGAGCTCTCCCGATGCGGTGGTCGATGCCATCGTCTCGGGCATTCGGTTGGGGCGCTTTGTCCCGGGTCAGAAACTCGTCGAGGCGGACCTCACTCAGAGCATCGGCGTCAGCCGCGGTCCGGTTCGTGAGGCGCTGAAGCGTCTGGCCGCCGAGGGCATTGTCTCCCTCACGCGCCATCGCGGCGCCTACATTCGCGTACTTACGCGGGACGAAGTAGATCAAACGCTGGTGGTGCTCGAGGTACTGACCGGCCTCATGGCCCGGCTGGCAGCGGAGACCGTTCGTCGCGGAGGCCACGCGGCAAAGATGCGCGAGGCGTTTCGCTGGCTTGCGATCTACAAAGCCGGTAGCGATAGTGGAATCGAGCAGATAGAGAAGCGGCGGCATTTCTACGACACGCTAGCGGAGATCGGCGGCAATCAGGAGCTCGATCGAATCATGCCCGCAATGCAGATCCACTTGCTTCGCATGCAAACGCTGCCGTACCAGACCGCGGAAGACAAGCGCCTGCAGCTGCTGAGCTATTCTGAAGTTACCGAAGCCGTACTGGCGGGGAATCCGAAACTCGCGGAACGAGCGATGCGCAAGCACCTCCGCCGCACCCGCGCCCACCTCAAGCACGTTTCCGACGCGGCTTTTGCACCGCCGAAGGCCGGTCGTTAAGCGCGAAGAACGCGTCCGCTAACCGGCGTTTCCACCGCGTCGCGTCGGATCGCTCCACTTTGCCCGAAAGGCAGGCAGCAGAACGCGTTCCATCCAGCGGGTATCCAAGCGATTATCCCGGAAATCCGGATGTTCAACGATGCACTTCAACAGCGGAAGGTTGGTCGAAATGCCCTCGACGCCGAAACGCGCGATCGCGTGCGCGAGGCGGTCGATGGCCTCGTCACGGGTTCGGCCGTACACAATGAGTTTAGCGATCATGCTGTCGTAATTTGGCGGGATCAGGGTGCCGTCGGTCACGGCTGAATCGACGCGCACTCCCTCACCCACAGGAGACCGCCACCGAGTGATGCGGCCCGGACAAGGCATGAAATCGCGCGCGGGATCCTCAGCGAGGATTCGTGCCTCGATAGCATGACCGTTCGGATGAATCTGCTCTTGCGCCGGAAGCTGCCCGCGGCCCGTTGCCAGCAGCAACTGGAGGCGCACAAGATCGATGCCGGTAGTCATCTCCGATACGGGATGCTCGACCTGGAGCCGAGCGTTAACCTCCATGAAATAAAACTTCCCGCTTTCCTCGTCGTAAAGAAACTCGACCGTACCGGCATTTCGGTATCCAATCGACGCAAGCAGATCCACCGCTGCGCGATGCAATTGAGTACGTACCGCCTGCGGCAGGACCGCGGCCGGCGCCTCTTCGATCATCTTCTGGTAGCGGCGTTGAATCGAGCAGTCTCGCTCGCCAAAATGCACGGCTCCGCCGGCGCCGTCTCCCATCACCTGAACCTCCACGTGCCGCGCGCGATCGACGAATCGCTCGAGATAGAGCGTGCCATCGCCAAACGCCTGCCTCGCTGCCAATGATGCCTTCTCGAAAGACTCGATAAGATCTGCCGAGCTTCGGGCAATAACCATGCCCCGGCCGCCGCCCCCGGCGGAAGCTTTTGTGATGACCGGATACCCGATCTCGGCGGCGTGCGCGAGTGCGGCATCAACGCTCCCGACACTCTCAGTGCCGTTCGTCATCGCCACTCCGGCACGGCGTGCTAATGCCCGCGCCGAGAGTTTATCGCCGACCTGGCGCATGGCCTCCGCCGTCGGACCGACGAACGTGATGCCATGTTCGGCGCAGAGCGTGGGGAGCTCCGGACGTTCCGATAGAAAACCGTAACCCGGATGCAAAGCAGAACAACCGGTGGACAACGCCGCATGCATAATGCGAGGCGCGTTCAAATACGACTCCCGGGCGGGTGCGGCACCGAGCACGACGGTTCGGTCCGACTCCTGTGCTGCCAAACTGCCGCAATCTGCCGCCGAAGCGGCGAGCACCGTCTCGATCCCCAATGAGTGCGCCGCGCGCACAATGCGCACCGCGATTTCGCCTCGATTGGCAATCAGCAGGCGGGCGCGCGAGGACTTCGATTCCACGCTCGGCGGGTATGGCTTGGTGAATTTATCGGCGCGTTATGACATCACGAAGTCGTGGTACATCGGCGCGCGCATCGACAACCTGTTCAACAAGGACTATCAGCTTGCGTACTCGTACAACACGCCGCGTCGCGGTGCCTATATCACGCTCGGCTGGCAGCAGCAGTGAACATTAAGCGCATGAACGCGCGACGCGCTTCGATTGTCTGGACCGTGCTTGGCCTGGCCGCGCTCGCTGTGTTCGTGGCGTCGCTGGCGCTGGGGAGTATTGCCGTGTCGCCGCTGCGGGTGATCCACGCGCTCGTGTCGCAGTCGACGGACGTGATCGATGAAATCGTGCTCAGCCTGCGCTTGCCGCGCGCGCTCGGCGGCTTCGCGTCGGGCGCATTGCTTGGCATGGCCGGCGCGTTGCTGCAGGTCTTGCTGCGTAATCCACTGGCTGAACCGTACGTGCTCGGCGTATCGGGCGGCGCGGCGGCGTTCGCGCTCGCCGCGATGCTGCTTTCCCTGTCGTGGTGGAGCGTCGATGCCGCTGCGTTCGCGGGTGCGTTCCTGTCGATATTGCTCGTGCTTGGCCTTGCCCGGCGCGAGTTGTGGCGTGGCGAACCGCAGGATGCATCGCCGAGATTGCTGCTTACCGGCGCGGTGATCGCGGCGGGGTGGGGCGCGTTGATCACGCTGATGCTGGCTGTTGCGCCCGAGAACCGCTTGCGCGGCATGGTGTTCTGGCTGACAGGCGATCTGAACGGCGCCGCGATGCCGTGGACCGCGTTGATCGCGCTGGCCGTTGCGCTGGTTGCGATCGTGCCGGTCGCGCCGC
>Ga0137418_10005029_pt1 | contig 12116 bp, 15 predicted proteins | sample CZODoug3_1_2_16f_FD_122242 | JGI IMG/M metagenome (GOLD analysis project Ga0137418, IMG submission 122242) | Vadose zone soil fungal communities from Angelo Coast Range Reserve, California, USA - CZODoug3_1_2_16fungal (Hybrid Assembly) | ecosystem: Environmental > Terrestrial > Soil > Vadose... | reverse complement strand
AAGACGGTGATGGAGAAAACCAATCACGTCATGGTCGTGGGTGACGGCGCGCGTCGTTTTGCGGTCGCGGAAGGCTTCGAGGAGATGAATCTCCTCACCGAGCACTCGCGCAAGATCTGGCTCGCGTGGAAGGCCAAGTCTTCATTCAATTGGCGCCCGGGTATCGACTCGCCGGAATGGAAAGAACACATTTCCGCCATCTTTGACCACGATGAAGAACAGATCGCCTATGCCGAGCGGGTTATTGCGTACCCGCCAACGGGCACGATTCCTTGCATGGCCGTGGACGCCAACGGAGACATTTCGGCTACCACGACGACTTCCGGGCTGTCCTGGAAAATTCCCGGCCGCGTGGGGGACTCCCCGATCATCGGCGCGGGCTGCTGCGTGGACAATGAAGTGGGCGCCGCGGGCTCGACGGGCAAAGGCGAGGAAAACATCAAGATTTCCGGCGGCCATACCATCATCGAAATGATGCGCCAGGGCAAATCGCCCACGGACGCCTGCCTCGAAGCAATGGGCCGCATCGCGCACAACTATAAGGGCGACAAGAAAAAACTCACGACCTTCCACATCTATTTCTACGCCATTAACAAAGAGGGCGCGCACGGCGCGGCTTCTCTCTGGCGCAATGGCTATGAACCAAGCAAGCAAGCCGCCTACGCCGTCCATGACGGAACCGAGGCGCGACTCGTTCCCTGTAAATCCTACTTTGACGAAATCGGCGGCGACCAGTAGAAATGGATCAGGCCAATATTCTGATTATCGGCGGTGGCGTTGTCGGCTGTGCTATCGCGCGCGCCGTCTCCGAGCACTGGCAGGATGTTTTTCTTGTCGAGCAGTTCCCCAAGCTCGGCATGGCTACCAGCACGCGTAACAGCGGTGTAAACCACTCCGGCATCTATTACCCGAAGAATTCGCTCAAAGCGCGCCACTGCGTCGAAGGCAATCGTCTTACCTACGAATTTTGCATAAAGCACAATGTTCCCTTCCGCCACACGGGGAAGCTCGTAGTGGCAGCCAATGCGCACGAGGAAACCGAACTCGTCGCCCTGAAGAAGCGCGGTGAAGACAACGGCGTCGAAGGATTGCGCCTCATTGATGCGGCAGAAATTCGCAAGCAGGAACCGCACATCCGGGGGACCGCAGCTCTGGTGGTGCCGTCCACGGGAATTGTCTCTGCCGAAGAATTGGTGCACGCATACGCGCGCGTGGCAACCAATCAGGGCGCAAACATTGTCACGCGGGCGGAGGTCGTCTCGCTCGCGCCTTCCGGGAAGAACATTCGCGTCGGTTTGCGCATCGGACACCAGGAAGATTCACAAGAGGAAACGATCGAGGCGAAATGCGTCATCAATGCCGCCGGACTCCACGCCGATGAAGTTGCGGCGCTTCTTGGCAACCGCTCTTGGCATATTTACCCCGTGCGCGGCGAATACTGCGAAATTCGCGGCCCGCGCCGCGCGCTCATCAACAATCTCGTCTACCCGCTCCCCCACGCCGACGCCCTCAGCCTCGGCGTCCATTTCACCAAAACGTTGTGGGGCACGGTCCTGCTGGGACCAACCGCAAGATATGTCGACGCGAAGGATAACTACGAGCGCGACCGCTTAACCATCCCCGATTTTGTGCGCGGCGCGAAACCGCTCTTGCCCGACGTGCAGGAATCCGACCTGCAGCTCGGCTATTCCGGCATCCGCCCCAAGCTCGTCCCACCGGGAGGCAAGGGCTACGCCGACTTCGTAATCGCCCGCGACCCCGCCGTCCCCCAAGCCATCCATTTGGTCGGCATGGAGTCCCCCGGGCTGACCGCCGCCCCGGCAATAGCCGCTCACGTCGCCAAAATGGTCGAAGAAATGATGGACTGAACTACGCACTGCGTGGAGCGGTTGATGGAACTGCAGCTGATCTGGATCTGTTTTTGGGAGCATCAGAATGACCCACTGGGAAAAACTGTTAGTCCGCTCTTTTGGCGTGCTTCATTTTGTGTACGGTGCCGTTGGGATTGTGTTTTTGCTACAAGGCTTCCTGGGAATATCCCGGGTTCAGTTCGATAAGTATCCGTACGAGTGCGAATTCTACGATTTCGATGTAACCGTAGAAGTGTTTTTAGTCTTTGCATTGATCGGTGCCGGCGTATTGCTGGTTCAGTCTGTCTCGGCGAGGAGTAATCCTGTCGAACTACATCTTCGCCATAGAAATTGCACTTTTCATGGCTGAGAGCTTACTGGTTCGCGGAGCACCCGTATCTGGAGTCCAGCGTGAGTCCCGAAGATATCGTTATCGATCATACGGTGACGATCGATCCGAGTGTGCGGCCGGAAAAATGGGCTGATTTTTACAGGGCGGCGATCAAGAATCTTCAGCCGGGAGTTACCGAGTTTGTTATTCACGTGGCATTCGCGGATGAGGAAATGAAGGCGGCTACACGGGAGCGAGACACCTGGGGAGCAGCTTGGCGGCAGCGCGATTTTGATTTTTTTACGAGCGCGGAGTTCCGGCAGTTGTTGGCGCACGAAAAGATCCAGCTTGTTAACTGGCGAGAGCTGGCGCGAGCGCGATGATACACGCGAGATTTCTTCGCCGAGTCGATTTACTTTGCCGGTGCGGACGGAAATTTGGGAGGAATGTCAGCGTAGCCGGGCGCGGCGACGAGCAGATTTTGGGAAAGGTCGGCTTTGGCTTCACCCAGCGACCAGCGGATACCGCCGGCGAGGAGATTGAGGAAGAAAGCGTTCTGCCAATTTTCCGGGCGATCGCCCATGGCGATGAAGAAGACGCGGCCTTTGCCGTTCATGCGAGCCCAGGTGACGGGATACGGACGGCGCTGGTAGCACTCGTTCTTGAGCATGCTGGTGTCCACCGTAGCGATCACATGCATATCAGTGGCGAAATCCTTGAGCGAATACCATTCCTCGGTAAAGGAGACGGGGGATTGAACGCCTTCGAGGCCGGGGAAGGATGGATCGTTGATGATGATGTTGGCGGTCTGCAAACGCGGGTCGCGGCCGTGAATGATGAATTCGCCACCGAGCATGCGGAGATAGGGATCGGATTGCGCGCCGTGGGCGATGTAGCGGTTGGACAGGTCGGCGGGATCGGGCGGGGTGTGGAAAGTGTCGCTGGCGGCATGGCAGCCGACGAATCCGAGACCCTGCTCGATGGAGGTGAGTAGTGTTTGCTTGCCGGCGAGCGACATGGGGGGATTCTTGTCCGTGGCGGACTGAGTTAGATCACCGGTGGTGAAAAAGAAGACGGCTTGATAGTTGTGAAAATCTTTTGAGTCGAAGATACGGCCGTCTTTGGAGCACGTGACGTCGAAGCCGCTCTTGCCACCGAGTTCGGTTACGGCAGTTTCGACGATGCTGAGCTTGCCGTCCTTGCGCTTAACTACCTCGTGCTCGAAGCCGGAAGATTTCGTGAACACGAGGAGAGATTTTTTGGGCGCGGAGAACGATTGATCGGAAAGGGCTAAGCTGGAGGATGCCGCGGTCAGAGTGGCGGTGGTCAGAGTGCGGAGGAATTCGCGGCGATCGGAGCGGTGCGTCATGTGTGCCCTCGTGTGAATGAGTTTTGATTCCTGCGCCGATATCATACAACCGAATCGGACACAAAACAGAGAGGCGAAGGCGTCGAATCGTCTCGTGCAGGCGGATCGTAAGGAACTTAACAGGAGATGCTGGACCGGAGAGACTCAGTGCTCTAGCGCAATCGATTCTTGTAGAGTGCCATGCCCACCGCGGCGTCCATCCCCAGCCTGTCGAGGGCGCGGATTTCCCGCTGCGCCTTGATGCCGCCCGCGGCAATGATCGGATGCGACGTTGCGCTCCGCAACTGCTCGAACCACTTGAGATTGGCGCCACTCATAGTTCCTTCGCGATCTACATCCGTGCAGAGAAATACGGCGCAGAACGGTTCGAGTTGCTCGATCACATCTTCTGCTCGAATCGGCAGTTTTTCTCGCCAACCTGCGGTCACGATTCGGCCCTGGGCAGTGTCCAGCGCGATGACAATTGCGGAGCGGCCCACTCGCGTGCCAAGCTTTCTGAGAAATGACGCGTTTATCTTGCCGTTCTTGAATGCGGCGCTTCCGACAATGACTTGGCGCGCGCCCCATTTCGTAATTTCCTCGGCGCGGCGAACGGTGCGAATTCCTCCGCCCACGCGTACTTTCATACCAAAGCGCTTGGCCGCTTCGAGGCATAGTGTTCGCGCGAGTTCGCTGTTATTGCCTTTTCCCATGGCAGCGTCCAGATCGATAACGTGCAACCACTTGTATTTCTGGAATTTCAGCAGCAGCGACATCACATCCGCGATCGCAAGCTCGCGTTTTCTCCCGTGCACGAGTTGCACCGCCTTGCCCTCCTGCAAGTCGATACACGGGATCAGCACGGCAACCTCACGGGAATGCCGCGCGCGGAGAGAAATTCCTTGAGCTCGCGGATCGGCTGAATATGATCGTGGAAGATCGAAGCCGCCAATGCAGCGTCGGCACGTCCGTTGGTAAAAATCTCCGCGAAGTGAGCGGGTAGCTTGGCGCCGCCGGAGGCGATGACTGGCACGGAAACCGCGGAGGAGATCGCCGCGGTGAGTGCGGTGTCGAATCCGCTCTGCGTGCCATCCCGGTCCATGGAGGTCGCCAGAATCTCTCCTGCACCGAGGGCAACCCCCTCCTTTGCCCATGCGATGGCGTCGCGGTTTGCTGGCTCGCGCCCGCCGCGTACCATCACCATCCATTGGTCTCCGGCTCTCTTCGCGTCGATCGCCAGCACAACCGCCTGCGCGCCAAACTCGAGCGCTGTCTCCGAGATCAGCTCTGGCCGCGCCACTGCTGCGGTATTCAGCGTAATCTTATCCGCGCCGGCCCGAAGCACTGACCGCGCGTCTTCCGCGCTGCGAATGCCGCCTCCCGCGGTCAAGGGAATCGCGAGCTCGGCCGCGACGCGCCGAATCGTTTCTAGAAACGTCGGCCGCTGGTCGCGGGAGGCGGCTATGTCCAGGACGACGAGTTCGTCCGCGCCTTCCGCGTTATATCGCGCGGCCAATTTCGCGGGATCGCCGGCATCGCGGAGCCCGACAAAGTTCACGCCTTTCACAACGCGGTCGCCATCGATATCCAGGCAAGGAATGATGCGGCGAGCCAGACTCATGCGCAGAACCTCAGAAAATTGCGCAAGACTCGCGCGCCAGCTTCTCCGCTCTTTTCGGGATGAAATTGAACTGCGAACATGCTTTCCTTTTCGAGGACGGCGACAAACTCTGTTCCATAGCTGCAGGTAGCGACGGTTTCTTCGCGTTGGTCGATCGCAGCGTAAGTGTGCGCGAAATAGAAGTAGGAGTCAGCAGCGACGCCTTCGAGCAGCGAGGACTTGCATTTGAAAAGCAATCGATTCCAGCCCATGTGCGGCAGTTTGACGACGGGCGGCAGCGAGCGCACGCGCCCCGGCAACAACTGCAAGCCCGCTAGCGCCGGCGCCTCATCGCTGGCGGCGTAAAGTGCCTGGAGCCCCAGGCAAATGCCCAGGAACGGAACGCCGCCACGGATGGCGTCGACCAGGGGCGCGCGCAATTTACGATCATCGAGCGCGCGGATGAGTGTTTCGAAATGTCCGACGCCTGGGAGCAGGAGCGCCTGTGCGCTTGCGACCCCTTCGGGCGTAGTGGCTCGTTGCGATTCTGCTCCGAGCCGCTGCAGGGCTTGCTCGACAGAGGCGACGTTGCCTGCGCCGTAATCCAACAGGGCAATTTTCATAGCAAGCCCTTGGTGCTGGGCAGCACGCGGCGCAATCTTTTATCGCGCGCCACGGCGAAACGCAGAGCGCGAGCGAAGGCCTTGAACATGGCCTCGACCTGGTGATGCGAGGATCGCCCGTACAGGACGCGGAGATGCACATTGGCGCGAGCGGCCTGCGCAAACCCTTGAAAGAAATCCTCGATCAGCTCGGTCTGAAAATCGCCGACGCGCGCACTCGCAATTTTGGCGTTCACAACGCAGAAGGGCCGGCCACCTAAATCGACTGCGCTGGCGGCGAGCGTTTCGTCCATGGGCATCAGAAAATATCCGGCGCGCAAAATGCCGCGCTTGGTGCCCAGCGCTTTGGTCACCGCTTCGCCCAAGGCGATTCCCACGTCTTCGACGGTGTGGTGTTGGTCGACGTCCAAGTCGCCGCGCGCGTTCAGTTCCAAATCGAATGCGCCGTGACGGGCGACGAGCTCCAACATGTGATCGAGGAAGCGGATTCCGGTGGCAATATGCGCCGTGCCGCGCCCGTCTAGGTTCAGACTGAGCTTGATATCGGTCTCGTTCGTCTTACGATGAATCTTTGCGGTTCTTGGCATCACTCCGCCTTATTCAGGATTGCGTGCCGCACGGAGAGCTTCGGTTTCATTCGCGCACCGCCACGGCATTTTCATGCGCAGGAAGGTTTTCTGCCCGTGCGAGAACCCGCACGTCGCCCGCCAGCCGCTTGAAACCATTTCGGCCAATGGTCTGCACGCTGATGCACTTTACAAAATCCGCCGCGGACAGCCCTCCGCGCCTGCGCGCCCAGCCGCCAGTGGGCAAAACATGGTTGCTGCCACTCGTGTAATCGCCGAGAGCCTGGGCGGCCCAAGGGCCGACAAAAACCGTTCCCGCCGCAGAAATCCTTTTGAGAGCGGCAGCATTGGATTGCGGAAGGCTGAGATGTTCCGGTGCAAAGCGGTTCACGAAGTTGAACGCAGCATCGCCGGATGCAGCAAGCAAAATCACTCCGGCCGTTTTCAAGGAAACATTGGCGGGGTTTGTGTGCGGCAATTTCTCCAGCTGTGCGGCAACTTCGTGCTGTACCGCCCGTGCAAGCCGCGCCGACGTTGTCACCAGGATGCTTGCCGCGTCCGGGGCGTGTTCGGCTTGAGCCAGCAAATCGGCCGCGATCCAGGCCGGGTTTCCTTTCGAAGCAATGACAATGGCTTCGGTTGGTCCGGCGGGGAGATCGATCGCACAGTCGCGGGTTACGAGTTGCTTTGCGGCGGTCACGAAACGGTTGCCGGGTCCAAAAAGTTTGTCGACGCGCGGAATAGCTTTGGTTCCGTAGGCCAGGGCCGCGACCGCTTGCGCTCCTCCGATGCGCGCAACTTCGCTCAGACCGAGGATGCCGGCCGCCGCAAGCAGCTCGTGGTTAGGCCTCGAACACACAACCACGATCCTCTTAGCGCCCGCGACCTGCGCTGGCACGGCGGTCATTATCAGCGTCGAAAGCAGAGTAGATTTGCCGCCTGGAATGTAGCAGCCGATCGTTTCAATGGGCCTAACCATTTGCCCGACGCTCACACCTGTTTCCACTTCCATTGACCAGCTTCGTGGCAACTGTTTCTCAGCCACCTTTCGGACGTTGGCTATCGCGTGCTTCACGGCGCGCAGGAAATCTGCGCTGACACTTTTTTGCGCTTCCTCGATCTCACGCGGCGAGACCCACATCCCGCTGCGCGAAAAATTTATGCCATCCAGCTTTTTCGTCCAGGAACACAGCGCAGTATCGCCACGCCGCCGGACGTCGGCGATAATTTTGGCGGCAACTTTCTCGGTTTGGACGTCCTGACGTTCACGCGCCGCGAGCAGCCTCTTTTCCACCGCGCCGGTTAGTCGCAAGATTCGCATCACAGCACGATCTTGTTCAGGGGATACTCCACAATCCCCTGCGCATTCGCGGCTTTGAGCTTTGGCAAAATCTGCCGCACCACCGATTCCTCGACAATGGTATTCACGGCTACCCACTCTGGATCGCTGAGCATCGAGATGGTGGGATTCTTCAGCGCCGGCAGGATGGCGAGCACGTGGTCCAGATCCTCTTTTCGCACATTAAGGAGCAGGCCGACTTTGCTGGCCGCGGCAATGGCGCCTTGCAGCATCAGAATTACGCTTTCCGCTTTTTCTTTCTTCCACGCGTCCGCGGTCGCCGCTCGATTCATGATAAAAACGCTGGCCGATTCCAAAACGGTGTCCACAATGCGGAGGCGGTTGGCGCGCAGCGAAGAGCCCGTTTCGGTGACCTCGACGATGGCGTCAGCAAGCTGTGGCACTTTCACCTCTGTGGCGCCCCAAGAGAAATCCACACGCGCGGTTACTCCGTGGCGCTTTAAGTATTTCTCGGTGATGCGCACGATTTCCGTGGCGATCACCTTGCCTTGCAAATCGCTCGGCTGACGAATCGCGGAATCTTCCTGCACGGCGAGCACCCACCGCACGCGCGACAGCCGCTGCTTGGCGTATACGAGCTCAGCGAGTTCCTCGACATCCGAGCCGGTTTCGACTACCCAGTCGTGCCCGGTAATTCCCGCATCGAGCGCGCCCGTTTCCACGTAGCGGGCCATTTCCTGCGCACGCACCAGCAAACACTCGATTTCCGGATCATCGACGGTGGGCACGTAGCTGCGCGAGCTAATCGTGATCTTCCAGCCGGCGCGGGCGAAAAGTTCCAAGGTTGCTTCTTGCAAGCTGCCCTTGGGGATTCCCAGCTTCAAGCGATTCATCGTTCTGCCCCCGGAGCGTAAACTTTGGTTGGATCAAATGTCCGCTCTGCCAAGGTGCGGACGCTGCCGTTTTCTTCAATCTGCCGGAAGAAGCAACTGCAATAGCCTTCGTGGCACACCCCGGGTCCTACCGGCTCGACGCGCAAGAGCAACGCATCCGCGTCGCAATCGACGCGCATTTCCAGCACGCGCAGGACGTGGCCGCTCGATTCCCCTTTCTTCCACAAACGCTGCCGGGAGCGGCTGAAGAACACCGCCTCGCGCGTTCGCTGCGTCTCCGCAAGCGCCTCCGCGTTCATGAAGCCAAGCATCAAGACTTCACCCGTGCGGCCGTCCTGAATAATCGCCGGTACCAGCCCGCCGCTCTTTTCGAATGCGATTTCCATTTGCTTCCTCCAAATCCTCGAACCCAAAAACAAAAACCCCGCTGGAGCTTAGCGCCAGCGGGCCGATGAGTGCGTTTTCTACGTAATCGCTAGGTGCAGCTCAACGGGCGCGGCATGTGTCCGTGATGATGATGGTGGTGCGCCCGGAGATGATTCAAACCCTTCATTTGACGAGTTAAAGCTTAAACAACCCAATCGCCTGCGTCAATCTAGGCAAGGCGCAAAAAACAGATACGTCGAGCGCGTTTTTTGGATGCTTGCGAAGATTGACTTTCGCAGACTGGTCCGCTATTTTCGACTGGTACTTGGTAGAGGTGCGGATCCCATTAGTAGCGGGGCGTGCTTTTCCGATCAGCTTCGGACGCCAGCGCGAAAGGGGCAAGTGCTGTTGATCCGCCGAAGTCGCTGCGGCAACTGAATGCCGAGCGGCTGGGGGCCAGGCCTAAGACCTGTCCACTGTCATCCGTTGTGAAGTTATGCGGATGGAGCGCTATCGAGGAGTGACAGCCCCGAGTTTTTCTTCGGTTCTTCCCTTCTCTCGTTCCATTCCTGAAAACGACTATGGACCTTTTTGAGCTTACGCGTGCGCTCGTGGATATCGAATCGGTGACGAACAACGAAGCCGGAGCCGGCGAATTTCTGTTTCGCCATCTTTCTCCGCTGGCTGCGAAATACGGCGGCGATGTCGAACGCATGCAGGTGGAGGCGCAACGCTTTAACGTCTTTGCGAGTTGGGGCAAGCCGGTCGTCACGCTGTCGACGCACATGGACACCGTGCCGCCCTTTTTCCCCTCGCGCGAAGACGACGAATTTCTTTGGGGGCGAGGGGCATGCGACGCCAAAGGCATCATCGCCGCCATGATCTGCACGGTCGAGAAGCTCCTCGATGAAGGCATTTCGGATCTCGGCCTTCTGTTCGTGGTCGGCGAAGAACGAAACAGCGCCGGTGCCCGCGTTGCGGCGAGGACGCCGCGCGGCTCCCGCTATCTGGTCAATGGCGAGCCAACGGAAAACAAGTTGTGCGTGGGGTCGAAGGGAGCGCTGCGCTTCGAGCTGGTGGCGCAGGGTCGCCTGGCACACTCGGGCTACCCGGAATTGGGACGCTCGGCAATCGATGCGCTATTGGATGTGCTGGAGGATATTCGGCGTCTCCCTTTGACCGAGGATCCGCTGCTTGGGAAAAGTACGTTGAACATTGGCACAATTTCCGGCGGGAGGGCGCCCAACGTGGTTGCTGACGAGGCGCGAGCCGAACTTATGTTTCGGTTGGTGGGCGACGCCGCTCCGGTGCGAGAGGCTGTTCACGAAGCGGCGGCTGGACGAGTGGAAGTCCGCGAAGCCTTGCATACGCCGGTGTTTCACTTTTCCGGGCTCGATGGGTTGCCGACAACCGTAGTGGCGTTCACGACCGACGTCCCGACGCTGCAAGAATCATGGGGTACTCCGTTTTTGATTGGGCCGGGCAACATTCATGTGGCGCACACGGCGGAGGAGCGCATTTCGAAGCAAGAGTTGCACGATGCGGTCCCAATCTACACAAGCATGGTCAAGCGGCTGCTCGCGGCGCGACGCGAAGCGCCTGGGATACTCCGATGACGCTCGGACTCGCGATTGTGGGACACGGAAAGATGGGACGCCTCATCGAACAGCTCGCGCCGGAATACGGCTTCGATGTCCGGCTGGCGCTAAACGGCAGGACGAATGGACGCGGTGCTGGCCTCACGGGGGAAAATCTTCGCGGGGTCGACGTGGCGGTGGAATTCTCCTCGCCTTCGGCAGCCGTCGAGAATATTCGGCAGCTTGCCGCGCTGGGCGTTCCGGTGGTGGTGGGCACGACTGGATGGTTTCAGGAGCTCGCTTGCGTGCGGGAGGCCGTGCAATCGGGCGGCGGCGCTTTGGTTTGGAGTCCAAACTTTTCGGTTGGGGTTTACCGTTTCCGGCAGATCATCGCACAGGCGGCCAGCGCTTTTGCCGCGGAACGCGAGTACGAGGCTTGGGGCTGGGAAATCCATCACGCCATGAAGCGCGATGCACTATCCGGTACGTTGCTGGCTCTCGCTGAAGAAATGAAGGAAGCCGGTTTCGAACGTGCGATTAACTTGAGCGCGAATCGCGCGGGCGCCCATCCCGGAACACACGAAATTGGCTTCGATTCGAGCGCTGACACCATCACCATCCGCCACACGGCCAGAAACCGCGAGGGATTTGCGCGCGGCGCGCTGCGGGCGGCGCGGTGGATTTTGGGGAAAAACGGAGTGTTCGAATTTCGCGAGATTGTAAATGAATTGGGCTGAATTCGTCGTGGTTTTGGAAGTTACGGGTTTAAAACAGAGGACCGACAAGGAGACACATCATGTTCAAAGGCTGCGGTACAGCGCTGGTCACTCCATTTCAGGGTGATTTCTCGCTCGACGAAGCTGCTTTGCGGCGGCTGGTGCGGCGGCAAGTCGAGGCCGGAGTGCATTTCCTGGTGCCATGCGGAACGACCGGAGAGAGCCCGACGCTGACGCACGAGGAGCGCAGGAGCGTTGTCTAAATCACGCTTGAGGATTCGTATGGAAAAGTGTAGGTGGTTGTCGTGCCTGAAGTAATGAGGGTGACGTTCAGGGTCGTGATCGATCCCTCTCCGCCCCTCCGTTCGGTAATCAAATTGACTTGTGTTGCCACTAGCTAGCCTCCGCGTGAATGGTTTCGTGGCGACCGTCCCGGTACCACGTTTCCGTGTAGAGTTTCGTGACCCTCTGTCTCGTGATCCCCTAGCGCCTCATGGAGCCAACCCAAGGGACGTTGCATGTGAACGTGGGGCGGACCGCATGCTGGCAGTACCCGGGCTGATCCAAGAACAGGTGTTCCTTGTCCGCGCGCACGCGAAACAGAGACCCGTCCGGTCTCGTGATCGTGACCTCACCGATCTTCTCGATTTCCATCATCTTCTCGTGCATCATCTGCGGCCCAGAGTCCTTGAACGCCCCCTTGAGTTCGTAGCATTTCTTCCCCGTCGCGTGAATTTCCCAGGGCTCTACGATCTCCGTTCTCTCGGTTCCGTCCTCGCCCTTGACGTTTCGCGCCTCCTTCCGGAACCAGCGCTTCTCCAGGGTGCCGTCCTTGTCGGACTCCAAGAGTTCGGTCCGGACCGGGGCGTCTTTCCTCACGCAACTGCCTCTTCGGGCTTCTTTATCTTTTTCGGCTTCGGATAGAAGGGTGCGAGGTCTTTGACCT
>Ga0137418_10005028_pt1 | contig 12117 bp, 10 predicted proteins | sample CZODoug3_1_2_16f_FD_122242 | JGI IMG/M metagenome (GOLD analysis project Ga0137418, IMG submission 122242) | Vadose zone soil fungal communities from Angelo Coast Range Reserve, California, USA - CZODoug3_1_2_16fungal (Hybrid Assembly) | ecosystem: Environmental > Terrestrial > Soil > Vadose... | reverse complement strand
AGTCCACGACCGGCTTCACGAGTCCGCCCTCGGCCTGTCCGGCGGGCAGCAGCAGCGGCTGTGCATCGCGCGCGCCATCGCGGTGGAGCCTGACGTGCTCCTCATGGACGAGCCCTGCTCGGCCCTCGATCCCATCGCTACCGCGAAGATCGAAGATCTCATGCTCGAGCTCAAGAACAGCTACACCATCGTGATCGTCACCCACAACATGCAGCAGGCGGCGCGGGTGAGCGACTACACGGGTTTCATGCTGCTGGGCGAGCTGGTGGAGTTCGGGGTGACCCGCGAGCTCTTCACCAACCCCAAGAACAAGAAGACGGAAGACTACATCACCGGCCGGTTCGGCTAGACGCGAGCCCGGAGACCGCCATGCAAAGGCATTTCCACGAAGAGCTGGAGGCTCTCAAGCAGACGCTGCTCGCCATGGGGGGGCTGGTCGAGGACCAGATCCGCCGCGTGATGCGCGCCCTGCTCGAGCGGGACGATGCCCTCGCCCAGGAGGTGATCGACCGGGATCAGCAGGTCAACGCCTACGATGTCGAGGTGGACGAGACCTGCGTCAGCCTGCTCGCCCTCCATCAACCCACGGCGGGGGATCTCCGCTTCATCACCACGGCCATGAAGATCGTGACCGACCTCGAGCGTATCGGCGATCAGGCCGTCAATATCGCCCAGCGCGTGCTCGAGCTGAACCGGGAGCCCCAGCTCAAGCCCTATATCGACCTGCCCCGCATGGCCGAGAAGGCCCAGCACATGGTCAAGGAGAGCCTGGACGCCTTCGTGGCGCGGGACACCGAGCTCGCCCGCAAGGTGTGCGCGGCGGACGCCGATGTCGATGCCCTCAAGGAGCAGCTCTTCCGGGAGCTCCTGACCTTCATGATGGAGGACCCAAAGACCATCCCCCGCGCCATCCGGCTCATCCTCATCTCGCGCTTCATGGAGCGCGTGGCCGACCACGCGACCAATATCGCGGAGATGGTCATTTACCTCGTCGATGCGAAGATGGTGCGGCATACGCTCGCCTGAAGGGGCGGGGTGTATGCTGGGCCTGTGAGCAAAGAGAGACGCTACCAGCTCCAGGACGAGGAAGCCAATCGCCAGATCGACGCCCTTCTCGAGCGCCTGCGGGTGCCCGGGGACACCTGGCGATACCACGCCGAGATGCTCACCACCGCCCTCAAGACCTTCGAGGACAAGGCGCCGGTCGCCGACCTCAAGATCGCCAGCGCCGCCCTGAAAGAGCTGCGCTACGGCTTCAAGGTCTTCGCTCCTTATCGCGAGATACCGAAGGTGACGGTCTTCGGCTCGGCGCGCACGCCCGCCGACCATCCCGTCTCCGTGCAGGCGCGCTCCTTCGGCCGGCGCATGGCCGACCACGGGTGGATGGTCATCACGGGAGCGGGCAGTGGCGTCATGGGCGCCGCCCAGGAGGGAGCAGGGCGCGAGCGGTCGTTCGGGATGAACATCCGCTTGCCATTCGAGCAGGACGCCAACCCGTGGATCGCCGACGACCCCAAGCTCATATCCTTCAAGTATTTCTTCACCCGTAAGCTCTTCCTCGTCCGCGAGGCATGGGCCATGGCCTTCTTTCCCGGAGGGTTCGGCACGGGCGACGAGGCCTTCGAGGCGCTGACCCTGATCCAGACGGGCAAGACGGAGCTGGTGCCCGTGGTGCTCATCGATGCCCCCGGCGGCCGGTTCTGGCGGCGCTGGATGGAATTCGTCCAGGAGCAGATGGCCGGGGAGGGGATGATCTCGCCGGAGGATCTCGCGCTCTTCCGCGTCACGGACACCGTGGAGGAGGCGGCGGAGGAGATCGAGCGCTTCTACCGGGTCTTCCACTCGCACCGCTACGTGGGCGACAGCTTCGTCATGCGCCTGCGTCGACCCCTCGCCCCCGCGATCGTCGCCGAGATCTCGCTCCGCTTCTCCGACATCTTGAAGGGGCCGGCCGAGCAGGTACCCGGCCCGCTCCCCGGCGAGCGCGGAGAGTTCCCCGACCTCCCGCGCCTCGTGCTTCCCTTCAACCGGAGCGGGTTCTCTCGCCTCCGTCAGCTCGTCGACTTCGTCAACGCGAGCTAGCCACCTGACCGGAGAAGGCGGTGAGGAGCTCGCGGTCGCGCGGGTAGGTGAGGAGGTGCGCGGCGTCCTCGAGAGAGGCCCAGCGGACTCCGTCGACCTCGTTGCGGGGCTCGGCCACGCCCCCACCGGGGTCCATCATCCAGTAGCGGACGATCTTGAGCCGGCCCTTGCCGTCCCGGTGCGAGGTGGTGGCGAGCTCTCGCCCCAGCACGCACCGGAGCCCCGTCTCCTCCTCGACCTCGCGTAGCGCGCACGCCTCGTGCGTTTCCCCCGCCTCGAGCTTGCCCTTGGGGAACGTCCAGTCCTGTCGATGCGGCCGATGGATGAGGAGCACCTCGTGGTCCCCACGCTCGTTCTGCCGTGAGATAACTCCACCCGCTGCGTGGACGACGCCCCGACTGCTCATGGCATCAGTATGCGACGCCGGACGGGCTCCTACCTAGCTTTCCGGCGTCGTCACCGTTTCTTCGCAGAGCCGAAGAGCTACGGCAACAGCCACGCGCTAGGCTTTCGTGCATGGGGGCGTCATGACCACCGACGAGCTCCTGAGCGACTTGCGAATATCGCGGGCCGACTTGGCGCGCGTGATCGAAACGGTGGTGCGTGACCGGCTCCCGTACATCGTCGTCCCCGCGCAGGCCGTGCGGGCATGGAAAGAAGAGGAGCCGCATCGCTGGGCGGAAGCCCTAGGATGGCTGGCCGCCCATAATGTGGCCCTAGTTCAGGTCTGAGCCGGAGCGCCCCTGTGCGCTTGCGCTCATTCCGTCGTCCAGGCCTCGTCTCCGCGGCGCTTGAGCTTCGGCCACTGCTCGAAGAAGTCCGTCTGGGCCGCGTGACGACGGGCCCGCTGCCGGGTGACGAGCTTCCGGGCGAGCAATCGCTCGGGGCGGCCGCCGTCGCGACCGACAAGAGCGCGGAGGCGACCTTCGGCCACGGCGGCATCCTGGTGCTCTCCCAGGATGTCCTGGACCTTCTTGGCCCGGGCCACGAACTGCTTGGCGGGCCGGCCGACCAGAGTCTGCGCGAGCTCCGCCGCGTAGCGAGCCCGCTTGACCTTGATCCTCACAGCATGCAGGTCATCATTGCTCGGGGTCTCGGGCAAGGCCTTGACCGCTTTGCGAAGCTTCCTGAACTGGCCCGCAGCGATGGCGGGCAGGGAGAGCTTTGCCGTCACCACCCGCGGATACTCGACGGCGTTGTCGAGGCGATCCAGGAGCTGGAGATAGCGCGGCCCGTCGAGGGCAGCGTGGAGATTGACTCTCGCGCGGAGCCGCTCAGCGTCCAGGCGGTCGAGGAGCGCCCGACCCTCGGCGCGTCCGGCTGACTTCAGCGAAGATAGCTCGGCGCGAAGGTGTTGCCGGAAGACATCGAGATCCCGTAGATCGCCGAGCAGGGTGCCGAGCCAGTCGAGCTCGGCCCGGATCCCGCCGAGCCACCCGGGATCGAACATCTCTCGGACTGCGCCCAGAATCGCTCGCAGTCGTCGGACCGCCGTGCGCATCTTGTGGAGGTGTTCGGGATCAGTCCCTGCTCTCGTGCCCCGCTCATGCGCTCGGATCGCCTCCACCTGTTCGAGCATCAGGGCCAGGATGCGGTCACGGGCCGGGCTGCTCGGCGCGACGCTCCCGCTCTTGAGGGGGCGAGCCTGTTTCATGCTAGTCCGCTTCGGGGCGCTCCTCGGTGAGCTGGCACTCCGCGCAGACCCAGGTCCGCACGGGGGTCATCGTTTTCGGGTTCCGTCGGAGGGTCCAGGGAAAGAAGGCCCGCGCGCCGCAGTGGGGGCAGCGTTCCACCTTCTGCCCTGGCTGAACCGAGGACGGCAGCCAGGGGATCTTGGGCGTCATCGGGGGCATTCTACCGTAAGATGTCGCGGTGCCGACGGCGTACGTCGTCCTCATTCTCGCCAATGTCGTCTACGGCTCGAGCTATGCCGTCAGCCGCGTGGTGCTCGAGCACATGGGGCCGGCCACGCTCTCGTTCTGTCGGCTCGCCATCGGCTCGCTCGTTCTCGTGCCGCTCGCCCTCGCCCAGCGGCGAGAGGACCGGCCGCTCTCCCGGAGCGATCGGTGGAGCATCTTCTGGATGGGACTCTTTGGCTTCGCCGCGGCCTTCGCCTTCGGCAACTGGGGCCTCCGCCACTCCACGGCCACCAACGCCGCTCTCCTCATCACCGTGGAGCCCGTGTCCCTCATCCTGCTCTCGCCCATCGTGCTGGGTGAGCGCCTCACGCGCCGCGAAGGTGTGGGCGCCCTCCTGGCCGTGGTGGGCGCCACCGTCGTAGTGCTGAACGGGATCCCGGGGGCGAGCGTGGCCATCGCCCCGCACTGGCGCGGCGACCTGCTCCTCGTCCTCTCGGGAGCCGCTTATGCCGGCTACTCGCTCTTCGGCCGCGACGTGCTGGCGCGACACCGGGCCGTGCCGGTCACGGCCTGGTCCATCCTGTGGGGGCTGGTGGTCATGGCACCCTTCACCGTGGCGGAATGGGTGGCGGGGGAGCGGCCGGAATGGACGCAGACGGTCATCATCGGCACGCTCTACCTGGGCATCGTGATCACCGCGCTGGGGTACCTGATCTGGAACTGGGCGCTGGAGCGGGTGGAAGCGCCGCGCCTGGCCATCTTCGTGAACATCCAGCCCCTCGCCGGCGCGCTCCTGGGAGTGGTGGCGCTCCGGGAGGCGCTCACCATCTACACGGTCGCGGGCGGCGTCCTCATCCTGGTCGGCGTCCACACCGCCGTCCTGGCCAAGCGAGCCCGAAGGGGCTCCATAGGCTAGAATGAGCGCCATGAGACGCATCCGCGTGGGGCTGGCGCAGATCAATCCGACGGTGGGCGCCATCGAGGCCAATGCGCGGCTCGTCCTGGACTGGATGGAGCGCGCCCGCGCGGCGGGCTGTGACCTCGTGGCCTTCCCCGAGCTCGCCCTCACCGGCTACCCCCCCGAGGACCTGCTCTTCAAGACGGCGTTCATCGAGGCCAACCTGAGGGCGCTGGCGGACGTGGCCCGCCAGAGCCGGGGCATCACGGCGGTGGTCGGGTATGTCGACAAGCGTGACGACATCTTCAATGCCGCGGCCGTTCTCCACGACGGCGCGCAGGTGGGCACGTACCACAAGCAGTACCTGCCCAACTACGGCGTCTTCGACGAGAACCGCTACTTCCAGTCCGGCACGGAGGCGCCCGTGTTCGCCGTGGGCGACACGGTGCTCGCGGCCAACATCTGCGAGGACATCTGGTATCCCACGGGGCCCACGACCCTGCAGGCCCTGGCGGGGGCCGAGCTCGTGGTGACCATCAACGCGTCGCCCTACCACGCGGGCAAGGCCCAGTTCCGCGAGAAGATGCTGGCCACGCGGGCCGCCGACGATCTCGTCTGCCTGGCCTTCGTCAACACGGTGGGCGGCCAGGACGAGCTCGTCTTCGACGGGCAGTCCTTCATCTTCAACGAGAAGGGCGAGCGGATCGCGCGCGGCCGGGCCTTCGAGGAAGACCTGGTGGTGGCCGACCTCGATCTCGACGAGATCTTCCGCGCGCGCCTGCACGACTCCCGCCGGCGCAAGGAGAAGCTCCGCACGGCGGGGCCGACGCGCATCTCCCTGCCCCCGCTGCCCATCCGCGAGAAGCCCAAGCCGCCCGCCCACGAGATCCAGGCCCTCGAGCCCGTGGAGGAGATCTACCAGGCCCTCGTCCTCGGCACGCGCGACTACGTCACCAAGATCGGCTACAAGCACGTGGTCATCGGGCTGAGCGGCGGGATCGACTCCGCGCTCGTGGCGACCATCGCCGTGGACGCGCTCGGCGCCGCGAACGTCACGGGGGTGACCATGCCGTCGCCCTTTTCCTCGGTGGGGACGCGGCGGGATGCCGCGCGGCTGGCCAAGAACCTCGGGATCGACATGCTGCGCGTGCCCATCACGGGCGTGCTCAAGGCGTACAAGCGCGCACGCGCCGCGGCCTTCAAGGGACTCAAGGAAGACGCGACGGAAGAGAACCTCCAGGCGCGCATCCGGGGCAACTACCTGATGGCGCTCTCGAACAAGTTCGGCTGGCTCGTGCTCAATACCGGCAACAAGAGCGAGATCGCCGTCGGATACACCACGCTCTACGGCGACATGGCGGGGGGCTTCGCGGTCATCAAGGACTGCCCGAAGACGCTCGTCTACAAGCTGAGCGAGCACGCCAACGCGCGGGCGCGGCGCGAGTTGATCCCGGAGACGGTCTTCACGCGGCCGCCCTCGGCCGAGCTGCGCCCGGACCAGACCGACCAGGACACCCTGCCCCCGTACGCCGTGCTGGACGCCATCCTGGAGTGCTACGTCGAGGGCGACCAGGGCGTGGCCGACATCGTGGCGCGCGGCTTCGACGCGCAGACGGTCAAGCGTGTGATCGCCATGGTCGACCGCAACGAGTACAAGCGGCGGCAGGGCGCCATCGGCATCAAGATCACCCCGCGCGCCTTCGGCAAGGACTGGCGCCTCCCCATCGTCAACAAATTCCGCGAGTAGCCGCAGGCGGGTTCTCGCTCTCGAACTTCCTTGGCGACATGGCGGGAGGGGCCGGGGGGCACCCTCACTAGACCACGCTGACTCGCGTTCCGCTGCGATGTCTCTGATCGGGCCACGAGATCCTAGTTTGCCGCTTCGTCAACGCGCAGAAGATACGGGTCTAGCGAGGGTGCCCCCCAGCCCCTCCCTCACGGTGCGCCTGCCCGGTTTGCCGGCAATTCAACTCGCGGGAGCCGGGTGGGGCAGGGGGCGCTTCCCCCGTGGACCCATATCTTCTGCGCGTTGCCGAAGCGAAGAACCGACATCTCGTGGCGCGATGGAGGCGGATGGCGGGATGCGAGTCAGTGTGGTCCGCGGGGGAAGTGCCCCCTGGCCCACCCGGCGTGTCAGCGGGATACCTCCAGCACCGTGCGGCTAGTTGGAATTGAGCTCGCGGACGAGGGCGGCGAAGCGCGGGTCGTCGAGCGGGGGCTGGAAGGACGGGTAGAGCTGGGTGCGGTCGCAGATGCCCTCGTAACGCTCGCGGAGCTTCGTGCCGAGCGTCTCCCAGGTCGCCGTCACCGCGAAGTGCTCGAGGGCCTCGTCGCTGATCAGATCGGCCATGCCTTTCCAGTCGCCCTCGAGGCTCTTCGCGTGGAGCTGCGGCACGAGATGGTCCAGGCCGTGGACGGCCAGCACCGCCTGATAGGTGCGCGTGGAGGCGTAGAAGGCGATCTGCTGCTTCACCGCCTGCTTGTTCCGCTCGAGTTCCTCGGGCGTGTCTCCCAGCACCACCATGGTCGAGGCGCGGACGGTGAAGTCGCGCGTCGAGCGCCCGGAGGCCCGGCGGCCCTCGGCCACCGCGGGGTGAATGACCTCGCGGAGATACTTCGCGCTGTGAAAGGAATGGATGTGGATGCCGTCGCCGAGCTCGCCGGCCAGGCGACACATGTACGGGTTGACGGCGGCCAGATAGATGGGGATCCGCGGGTGGTCGATCGGCCCCGGGTTGAAGAAGGGCGTCATCAGGTCGAAGCGATACGAGGCGCCGCGGAAGTCGAGCGGCGTGCCGTTCTGCCAGCACTCCCAGATGGCTCGCAGGGCGAGCACGACCTCGCGCAGCCGCGGTCCCGGTGGCTCCCAGCGGACGGCGAAACGCCGCTCGTTGTGCGCCTTGACCTGGGTGCCGAGGCCGAGCATGAAGCGGCCGCCCGAGGCCTTCTGCAGGTCCCAGGCCGTGTGCGCCAGCACCATGGGGCTGCGCGGGAAGGCAACCGCGATGGCGGTGCCGAGCTGCAGGCGCTCGGTGTTCACGGCCGCCACGGCCAGGGGCAGAAAGGGGTCGTGCTTCGTCTCCGCCGACCAGAGGCAGCCGAAGCCCATGGCTTCCGCGCGGCGCGCCTCGTCGGCGATCGCGCGGAGACCTATGGCATGAACGCCGAGGTCGAGCCTCAGCGACACCGGCCGCTCAGTACTTGAAGATCGAGAACTCGATCTCCTTCTCCGTGATGAACTCGAGGAGCACGGGCACGCCCTCTTCCGTCTTCTTGATGCCGCGCTGGATGGCGGGCACGATGTCGCCGGGCTCCGTCACGCGCTCGCCGTAGCCGCCGAAGGCCTTGGCCATGTCCGCGTAATGGCCCGAGATGTCCGTGCTCCGATATTTCTCCGTGGCCGTCTTCATGATGGGCAGCTCGATGGCCATGGAGAAGTTGTTGAGGAGCACGGAGAGGATGGGGATGCGCTCGCGCACCGCCGTCTCGAAGTCCATGCCCGTGAAGCCGATGGCCGCGTCGCCCCACACGTTGACGCAGAGCTTGTCGGGATGCGCGAGCTTGGCGCCCATGGCGAGGCCCAGGCCATAGCCGAGCTGGGTGGTCTTGCCCCAGCCGATGTAGCTGAGCGGCTCCGTGCATTCCCAGAAAGGGGAGATCTGATCGCGCGGGCTGCCCGCGTCGTGGGTGATGATGGTCCGCGCCGGGTCCACGGTGTGCAGGAGGTCGTTGATCACGCGGTACGGCGAGAGCGGCTTGGCGCTCGAGGTCAGCTTGGGCATCCACTGCGCCATCCACTCGGTCTTGATCCGCTTGATCTCCGCGGCCACCGCCTGCGCGCGGCCGCGCGGCTTGCCCTTGAGGCGGTCCTTGACCTCGAGGAGGAGCGCGTCGAGCGTCAAGGCGGCGTCGCCCACCAGCGCGCGGTCGACGGGCACGTCCTTGTTGATGTCGGCCGCGTCGAGGGTGGCGTGGATGATGACCTTGCCCTTGGGCATGGCCACCCCGTAGTTCGTCGTCGCGAAGCTGCAGCCGATGCCGAAGATCACGTCGGCGTTCTTCAGGAACTCGTGGAGCTGCTTGGACACCGAGCGGCCCCCCGAGCCCAGGGAGAGGGGGTGATTCTCGGGGAAGGCGCTCTTGCCCTGCAGGCTCGTCGTCACGGGCGCTTCCAGGAGCTCGGCGAGCTGGCGGAGCTGGCTCCACGCCTGCGCGTAGTGGACGCCCTGGCCCGCGTAGATCACGGGCCGCTCGGCCGCCACCAGCGCGGCCGCGACCTCGGCGACCGCCTTCGGGTCCGGGCCCGAGCGCATGCGGGGCGCCGCGGTGTAGTTGAGCGGCTCGGGGATCTCCTCCTGAAAGACGTCGGTCGGGATTTCCACGAGGACGGGCCGGGGCCGGCCGTTCTTCACCTGGGTGAAGGCGCGACGGAGCGCATCCGGCACGGCGTCGGGCATGATGACCTGCTCGATCCACTTGGTGACGTGGCGGTAGTTGAGGAAAGAGTTGAAGTTGGGCGGGATGTTGGTGATGCGCCGCGAGTAGCCGCCCGGCAGCACCACGATGGGCACGGAATCGCCATAGGCCTGGGCCACGCCGCCGAAGGCGTTCTCGGAGCCGGGACCGTGCTGCATGGTGAACACGCCGATCTTCTGGCCCGAGGTGACCCGGCTCACCGCATCGGCCATGTGCAGGCCCGTGCGCTCCTGCCGCACGATGATGGTGCGAATATCGGCCTGGGCGGCCGCCTCGATGATGGGGTTGACGGGGTAGCCGATGAGGAACTTGACGCCTTCCCGCTTCAGGATCTCCGCGACAGCCGCGACCGCCTTCATGGCGCTCTCCTTTGATGGTGGGGGACGGAGTGAGGACGCCGGCCATGCTACCATGTCCGCCGTCCTCGCTTCTCCCGGATCCATGGAGGAATGCGGACGGAAAAGCCCATGTCTGACACTGAGATCATCTGGCGCCCCACCCCCGAGGTCATCGAGCGCGCGCGCCTGACCAAGTTCATGCGGGCGCACGGGGTCGCCTCGCTCGAGGCGCTCCAGCGTCGGAGCGTGGACGACGCCGAGTGGTACTGGGACGCCGTGTCCAAGTACCTGGGGTTCCGCTGGATGAATCCCTACGGTCGCGTCCTCGACACTTCGCGGGGAATCGCCTTTCCGCGGTGGTTCGAGGGCGGCCTCATGAACCTCTCAGACAATTGCGTCGACCGCCACGTGGACGAAGGCCGCGGCGAGCAGCCCGCCATCATCTGGGAGGCCGAGGACGGCCACGTCCGCACCCTCACCTATCGGGAGCTCTCCTCCGAGGTCAACCGGCTCTCCAACGTGCTGAAGCGCCTGGGCGTCGAGCCCGGCGACGCGGTCGGTCTCTTCCTGCCCATGGGCCCGGAAGCGGCCATCGCCATCATGGCCATCTGCCGGATCGGCGCCATCTACTCGCCGTCCTTCTCCGGCTATGGCGCGCAGGCGGTGTCCGCCCGCCTCGTGGATTGCCAGGCCAAGGTGCTGCTCACCGCCGACGGCTTCCCGCGACGCGGTCAGGTCGTCAAGATGAAGGAGACCGCCGACGAGGCGGCCGCCCTCTCGCCCTCCGTCGAGCATCTCCTCGTCCTCCGCCGTCTCGGGCGCGAGGTGCCCTGGACACCGGGGCGCGACGTGTGGTGGCACGAGGCGATGGCGCGCGAATCCACCGAGTGCGCGGCGCTCCCCGTGGAGGCAGACCGGCCGTGCTGCATCACCTACACGTCGGGGACCACGGGCAAGCCCAAGGGCGTGGTGCTGACCCAGGGCGGGTTGCAGATGAAGATCGGCCACGATGCTGCCTTCTTCTTCGACCTCGGCTCGAGTGATCGGTTCTTCTGGCTGACCGACATGGGCTGGGTCATGGGCACCATCCTCATCCTGGGCGGGCTGACCAATGGCGCCACCCTCGTGCTCTTCGAGGGCACGCCCGACTATCCCAAGCCCGACCGGCTCTGGGCCATCGCGGAGCGCCACCACGTCACCGTCATGGGACTCTCGCCCACGGCGGTGCGGGCGCTCATGCCCTACGGCCCCGACTGGGCGCGCCAGCACGAGCTGACCCACCTCCGCATCTTCGGCTCGACGGGCGAGCCGTGGAACCCCGAGCCCTATCGCTGGGTCTTCGAGCACGTGGGCCGCTCCCGCGTGCCCATCATCAACTACTCCGGGGGGACGGAGATCTCGGGCGGCATCGTGACCTCCTTTCCCATTGCGCCCATCAAGCCGTGCTCCTTCAACGGGCCCGCCCCCGGGATGGCCGCCGACGTCTTCGGCGAGGACGGCAAGCCCGTGAGAGGGCAGGTGGGCGAACTCGTGATCACGAGGCCCTGGCCGGGCATGACGGCCGGCTTCTGGAAGGATCCCGACCGTTACCTCGAGACCTACTGGTCGCGCTGGCCCGACGTCTGGGTCCACGGCGACTGGGCCTACATCGATGAGGACGGCTTCTGGTTCGTGACGGGCCGCTCGGACGACACGCTCAAGATCGCGGGCAAGCGGGTGGGGCCGGCGGAGGTCGAGTCGGTCCTCGTGAGCCATCCCGCCGTCGCCGAGTCCGCGGCGGTCGGCGTGCCCCACGAGGTCAAGGGCGAGGCGGTCATCTGCTTCGTGGTCCTGCGCCCCGAGACCGCTCCCGGAGAGGAGCTCCGGGCGGAGCTGTCCGATCTCGTCGCCCACCAGATGGGCAAGGCGCTGAAGCCCGAGCGCGTGCTCTTCGTCGCCGACCTGCCGAAAACGCGCAGCGCCAAGATCATGCGACGCGTGATCCGCGCGGCGTATCTCGGCAAGGATCCCGGCGATCTCTCCTCGCTCGACAATCCGGGCGCCATCAAGGCCATCGCCGAGTCGCGCTAGCCCTATGGACGCCATCGCGTTCTTCCTGTCGCGCTACAACGATCTCCACGGCGGCCTGGTCGACGGCCTCTTCTCCAAGCTCTCGGAGGCGCAGCTTCGGGGCCGCCCGCATCCGGGCGTCAACACGGTGGCGTGGCTTCTCTGGCACTCCGCGCGCATCGAGGACGTCGGAGTGAACCGCTTTCTCTCCGACCGGCCCCAGGCCCTGGACGAGGGATGGCTCGAGCGTCTCCGCGCGGGCCGTCGCGACGTCGGCACGGGCATGAGCGATGCCGAGGTGGACGAGCTCAGCCTGCGCATCAATCTGGAAGCGCTCCGTGGCTACTGGGAGGCGGTGACGACCCGGACGCTTGCCGTGGTCGAAGCGTTGAAGGGCACGGATCTGGAAGCGATG
>Ga0137418_10005027_pt1 | contig 12117 bp, 12 predicted proteins | sample CZODoug3_1_2_16f_FD_122242 | JGI IMG/M metagenome (GOLD analysis project Ga0137418, IMG submission 122242) | Vadose zone soil fungal communities from Angelo Coast Range Reserve, California, USA - CZODoug3_1_2_16fungal (Hybrid Assembly) | ecosystem: Environmental > Terrestrial > Soil > Vadose... | reverse complement strand
ACATCTATGCGCGCCGCGGCCTGCACGGCGAGGCGCTCGAACGCTATCGCGAGGCGCGGACGCTCGATGCGGCGAATTCCGCCGCCGCGCTGGGCGAGGTGAAGAGCCTGCTCGCCATCCACCGCTCGGCGGAAGCGTTGCCGCTTGCCGAGGCGCTGGTCGCCAAGGCGCCCGAAGATGTCGAGATCCTGGTCGCGACGGCGAAAGCGCGCTCCGCGACGGGCGATGCGGCGGGATCGCTGACGGCGCTGCGGCAGGCGCAGACCCGGGCGCCGGCTCGTGCCGATCTCCACAAGCTGCAGGGCGACATCGCGCTCAAAGTCGGGGACCGGCAGGGGGCACGCTCGGCCTATCGGTCGGCGCTCGATCTCGACGGAGGCTTCGTGCAGGTCTGGCTCGACCTCGGACGCCTGCACGAGCAAGACGAAGAGTGGGCGGACGCGCAGCGCGCGTATGAGGCGGCGCTCGAGGCGTTGCCCACGTTCCACGAGGCATCACTCGCGCTCGCCGACCTGCTGCGGCGCTCCGGCGGTGTGCGCGCCGCCATCGTGCGGCTCGCCGACATGCTGGAACAGGATCCGTACGACATGGACGCCCTCCTGCTGCTCGGCCGCGCGTTGCTCGACGACAAGCGCGACGCCGAAGCGCTGGAGGCGTTTCGGCGCGCGCTGAAATTCGATCCCCAGCACACCGGCGCCCTGTTCTACCTCGGCGCGACCATGGCACGGCTGCAGCGCTACAACGAGGCGGTGGACGCGTGGGAACGTGTGACGCGCATCGATCCCGGCGGGCCTTTCGCGCAGCGTGCGCGCATGCACGCGCGCACGGCGGTCGACCTGCAACACATCTTTTCCACCTCGGACGCGGCGTAGAGGAGGGCGGGGAGGCGCATGCCGATCGAGGGACCGCTACGCGAGCTTGGCATCCACGACGTCTTCCAGCTCCTCGACTTGAGCCGGAAGACGGGCGCGCTGCGCGTCACCTCGGAGCTGCGGCACAACGAAGGCAAGATTTACTTCGACAACGGCGTCGTCGTATCGGCCGAGATCCGCAGCAATCCCCATCCGCTCGGTGCACTGCTGCTCCGCACCGGCAAGATCACGGAAGCCGATCTCGAGCGCGCCCGCGACATGCAGACGCGGCAGGGGGACAAGCGCCGGCTCGGCGAGATCCTCGTGTCGCTCGGCGTGATCACGCAGCGCGAGGTCGAGCGCCAGATCCGCTTCCAGATCGAGGAAGTCGTCTTCGAGGTCATGAGCTGGAACGAAGGTTACTTCTCGTTCACCGAAGAGACCGAGAGCAAAGTCCCGACCGAGGTGACCGTCCGGATTCCGGTCGAGGCGCTGTTGATGGAAGGCGCGCGCCGCATCGATGAGTGGTCGCGCATCGAAAACCGGATCCCCCACGTCGGTGTCGTGCCGTCGCTCGCGCCGCCACCCGAAGGAGGCGGCGGCGAGCTCGACCTCCTGCCGCCGGAGTGGGAAGTCCTGGCGCTCATCGACGGCCAACGATCCATCCGCGGGCTGGCGACGGAGCTCGGACGTTCGGACTTCGAGGTGGCCAAGACGTTGTTCGGTCTCGAGAGTGCCGGCGTGATCGTGCTCATGGATCCCGGGACGGCCAAGCGCGGCCGCCCCAGTGCCGTGAGTGACCTGCCCGAGATGGTCGCGAAGGCCGAACGGGCGCTCCAGGCCAAGGATCTCGATGCCGCGCGCGCCGCGGCCGAGCAGGCGGGCAGCATGCAGCCGCACGACCCGACGATTCACCTCTTGCTGGGACGCATTCACCTCGCGCAGGGGCACGCCTCCGCCGCCGCCGAGGAGTTGCGGCGCGCGCTGCGGCTCGATGCCAATCTCGCCGCGGCGCATCGCCAGCTGGGCTTTGCGCTCGTGGCGATGGGTCGGTTCGCTGAAGCGGTCGCCAGCTGGGACGACTGGGAGCGCCTCGCGCGCAGCCCCGAGGAAGAGGCGCAGCGGGCGGATGTGCAGCGCGCGCGCGAGGCCGCCCGGGTGTTCAGCCATGGCTGACGAGATCCGCGCGCTCTCCGCGCAGCTCGCGCAGGATCCGCAGAGCCTCGTGTTCCTGCGGCTCGGCGAAGCGTTGCGCCGCAAGGGCCAGCTCGAGGCCGCCATGCGGGTCGCGACGAACGGGCTCGAACGGCATCCGCATCTCGCCGATGCCCACGACCTGTACGCGCGCATCCTGACCGACAAGCACGACTACGAGCGCGCGTTCGACGAATGGGACATGGCTGTGCGGATCGCGCCGCACCATACGGGCGCGCTCAAGGGACTCGCCTTCCTCTATTTCAAGGTGGGCGACCTGGCGCAGGCGGAGGCACATCTCGAGCAGGCGCGCAAGGTCGAGCCCGACGACCCGAGCATCGATCAGGCCATCGAGATGATGCACAAAGGCCTGGGACCGCCGTCGCCCACACCGAGCCCGGCCCCGGAGCCGTCAGCGACCGTCGCCTCATCTACCGCCGCCGTATCGACCGGCGGGTTCGACGAAGCCCGCGTGTTCGCCGGATTGGAAGGAGCGAACGAAGGGTTGTTGCTCATCGACGGCGCTGGACGGGTGCTCGGTGGAGCGTTGAAGAATGGGGCCGGGGCAGATGTCACCGACACCGTCGCCGCCTACCTCGCCGGCGTGTCGCAGGAGGCGGCGCGGACCGCGAAACTGCTCGGCCTCGGCGCGTGGATGGGGCTGTCGGCAGAAGGGCAGCACGGCAACGTCCACCTCGCGCATCCGACGCCGCAGGCACTGCTGCTCGTCGTGCGCGAGCGCGGCATGCCGCTCGGCCGGTTGGCGATCCTGGCGCAGCGCGCGACGGCGATGGCGCGCCGCTGGCTGGAGCAACAGTGAGTAAGGCGCTCGATCTCATCACGCGCGTGCGCGGCGTGCGCGGGGCGATGCTCGTCTCCGCGGAGGACGGGCTCGTGGTCGCCGAGCAGCTCATGGAGGGCATCAAGGGCGGCGCGGTCGCCGCGTTGGCGGCGAGCCTCGCCGGCCGGTTGCGCCGGGCGATGGAAGCGGCAGGCACGGGAACGAGCGTCTTCTGGCATCTTCAGGCGGAGCAGGGCGCGATACTGGTGGTGCCCGGCGACGCCACCGGCGGCATTCTCGTCGTGGCGGTCGCGGAACCGGACGTGAATATCGGCCTCGTCCGGCTCGAGCTGCTGCGCGCCGCGGAGGCCGCGATATGAGTCCCCACACCCGCGCGGTCGAGAGCTGGACGCTCCAGCCCCTGACCGACTTCGTGCGCGAAGCATCGGTGCGGCTGGTCCTGGTGCTCACGCCGGCCGGCCAGGTGCTGGCGCAGTCCGGGTTCTCGCGCGCCGTGGACGTCATGTCGGCATCGGCGCTCGCCGCCGCGATCGTCGCCTCTACCGGCGAGCTGGCGCGCCAGCTGCGGCAGAAGCCGTTCGCGGCGCTCAGTCACCAGGGCCCCAAGACCGGATTCTTTCTCGCGACGTTCGTGACGGATCGCGGGACGCTGGTCGTCCTCGCCGTCTACGATCTCGATGTTTCATCGCTCGGCTTGGTTCAGTTATTCTATGAGCAACTTGCGGCGGACTTGAAAGCGGCGACCCCCAAGGGAGCGGTACCGAAGCAGGTGTTGGCCGCAGACTTCGAGCGCGAGCTGACGGACAGCCTCAACACGCTGTTTGGGAGATAGAAGTGTCCCTGGTCAACTTCACGAGCCGCGAGATCACGTGCAAAATCGTCTACTACGGACCGGGACGGTCCGGGAAGACGACGAATCTCCATTACATCTATGGACGGGTCCCGGAAACGCGACGCGGCCGGATGGTGTCGCTCGCGACGCAAACCGATCGCACCCTCTTCTTCGATTTCCTGCCGATCGACCTCGGCCAGATCTCGGGCTTCTCCACCCGGTTCCAGCTCTACACCGTGCCGGGCCAGGTCTACTACAACGCGACGCGACGACTCGTCCTGCAGGGTGCGGATGGCGTGGTGTTCGTGGGCGACAGCCAGGCCCGGCAGCTCGATGAGAACATCGAGAGTTTGCAGAACCTCCAAAGCAACCTGCTCGAGCACGGCGTCGATGTGCGCACGATGCCGCTCATCATGCAGTACAACAAGCAGGACCTGCCGCCGGAGCTGATCCTCACCCATGCCGAGCTGGACGACGCGCTCAACTTCCGCAGCGTACCGAGCTTCCCGGCCGACGCGCTGCACGGTAAAGGCGTGTTCGAGACACTGAAAGCCGTCTCGGAATTAGTCCTCAAGAAGCTCGCGACGGGGAGCCCGGCCGCATGACGAGCGCCCTCAATCCGCGATTCTCGTTCGAGACGTTCGTCGTGGGCTCCGCCAACCGTCTGGCCGTCACGGCCGGCCGCACCGTCGCGGAGAATCCGGGCTCGGCCTACAATCCGCTCTTCATCTATAGTGGCTCGGGGCTGGGGAAGACCCACGTGATGATGGCCATCGGCCATGCGGCGAAAACGATCGCCTCGCAGCTCAACATCGAGTACCTGACGCTCGACGAATACGTCGAAGCGTTCCACGCCGCGATCGCCGCAGGGCAGGGAGACGCGTTCCGCCGCCGTTTCCAGAATGTCGACGTTCTGCTGGTGGACGACGTTCAGTTCCTTACGAATCGCAAAGAGATGCAAGCCGAGCTGCTGCGCCTCACGGAGGCGCTGCAGCAGTCGGGGCATCAGATCGTGCTCGCCAGCGATCGCCCGCCTGCCGAAATCGCCGATCTGGACGAGCGCCTGATCTCGCGATTTTCGGGCGGGCTGGTCGTCGACATCGGGATCCCGGATTACGAGACGCGGGTCGCCATTCTGCGCCGCAAGGCGGAGGAGCGGGGAAGCAAGTTCCAGCCCGGCGTGCTCGAAACTGTCGCCAAAGTCGAGTACCCCAACGTGCGGGAGCTGATGGGCGCACTCAATCGCCTCGTTGCCTTCCAGGCGGTCAACGACACGCCCATGAATGCCGAAGCTGCGAGTAAGGTACTGGGTATCCCTACCGGCGCTTCACCCACCGCCGCCTCATCCGCCGCCGCTTCATCTGCCGCCGCCTCATCTGCCGCCGCCTCACCCGATGAGTTCAGCCAGTTTCTGACCGACGTCACGGTAACCGTCGGGAAGGCCGTCGAAGCGTGGCGCGCGCGTGTGACGGAGGCCGTGATGCGGTGGGAGGGCGAGGGCTATCGCACCGGAAGGCTCGAGAAGCTCCTCGAGCAGGAAACGCCGTCGGCGGTAGACGAAGCGATCGCGGCCTACGTGCAGGATGTGGAGCGCCTCAAGGCGCTCGAGTCGGAAGTCGCGGTGCTCGATCCGCAGGCCGCGGGCGGAAAGGTGTTCCGCGATCCCGACCACATGGACGAGGCGGAGGCGGCCGCCGAGAAGGTACGCGACGGTGCGGCCCCACCGCCGGCTCCGTCGGCAGCCTTCCCGTTCGAGAGCTACGTCGCGGGTCCGTCCAACGACGTGGCGCTGAAGGCCGTGCGTGACGTCATCGCCAAGCCGGGCAAGAAATACAACCCGCTCGTCATCGTGGGCAAAAGCGGCTTGGGAAAGACGCACCTGCTCAATGCCGTCGGACTCGAGCTGGCGAAGAAGAAGAAGAACGTCGTCGTCGCGTGTCTGTCGACTCAAGCTTTCGTCGATGAGCTGATCGCGGCGATCGACGGAAACCGTGTGGACTGGTGGCGCGCGCGCTACCGTCGCGCGACGGCACTGCTCCTGGACGACATCCATCTGCTCGCCGGCAAGGAGCGCACTCAGGAAGAGCTGTTCAATCTCTTCAATCAGTTCCTCGATGGCGACCGGCAGCTCGTGTTCACGGCGCCCGCGCATCCCAACACGCTCGATGGACTCGAGGAGCGCATCGTGTCCCGGCTCGAGGGTGGACTGGTGGCGGAAATCGCCGAGCCCGACAAGGAGCTGCGCCGCAGTGTGCTCGAGCGCCTGCTGACGCAGCAGCATGTGTCGCTGGAGCCCGCGCTGGTCGATTATCTCGCCGACCGGCCCATCGACTCGGTGCGCAGTCTCACGGGCGTAGTGCAGCGCGTGGTGGAGGCGGCGGCGGCGCAAGACGGGCCCGTGACGGCCGGTCTGGCGCGCGAAGTGCTGGAAGGAGCGCCGCCACCGCGGCGCACGACGGGGCTCCGCACCAGCGGCATCGTCGTGTCGAGCGCCGGCGGAGTACGCAGTCGCGAGAAGATGGTGTGGGACTGGCCCTCCGCCGGGGACCGCGTGATCGAGGACCTGCGCTAAATGGCGATCAAAGGCTCGCTCAAGGAAGCGTCGCTGCCCGACGTCCTGCAGCTGCTGGCGTTGGGGCAGAAGACCGGCTGCCTTTCCATCGCCGACCGCTCGAACTTCGGCTACATCTACTTCGACAAGGGCCGCATCGCATACGCCTCCATCGTGAACCGCCGTGACCGCCTGGGCGACATCCTCGTCAAGCACGAGAAGATCAGCCAGGAGCAGCTCGACGCCGCGATCCACAAACAGATGAAGGAGCGGGACAAGAAGCTGGGCGAGATCCTCGTCGGCCAGAACGTGCTGTCGCAGCAGGAGCTCGAGCGCTACATGCGCATGCAGATCGAGGAGTCGGTCTACTACCTGTTCACCTGGACGCAGGGAACGTTCAACTTCGAATCCGATGTGCGGCCGGAGCAGCAGGACTTCCTGGTCTCGATCAACCCGGAGTCGCTGTTGCTCGAGGGCGCGCGGCGCGTGGACGAGTGGGGGCTGATCGAGAAGAAGATTCCGTCGTTCGATCTGATTTTCCTCGTCGACCGCGATCGCCTCGCGATCAGCGACGCGAAGCTGACGGAGATCCAGGACCGGCTTCTGCCGCTGCTCGACGGATCGCGGGACGTCAATCAGGTCATCGAGGACTCGGGGCTGGGCGAGTTCGAGGTGGGCAAGGCGCTCTACGGCCTGGTGACGGCGGGCTTCCTGCATCGCGCCGGCCGTACCGCCAGCGCCGAAGACCTGAAGATGACCGACGCCAGGGTCGAGGAGCATCGCAACCTGGGCATCGCGTTCTACAAGACGGGCATGCTGGATGAAGCCTCGCGGGAGTTCCGCCGTGTGGCCGAGCTGCGCGCGACCGATGCCAATGCGCATTTCTTCATCGGCCTGGTCGCGTTGAAGCAGGCCCGCTGGCGCGAGGCGATGGACGCGTTGCGGCTCGCCGCGGAAAAGGGTGGCTCGCGCCCCGCCGTGCTCCATAACCTGGGCCTCGCCTACGAGCAGCTCGGCCGGCTGGAGGACGCCGATGCCGCGTACTCCGAGGCCGCGACGCGCGCGCGTACCGATCCGCGCGTCTACGTCGGGTGGGGCGTCGTGGCGCTGAAGCAGGGCGACCTGGCCAGCGCCACCGGCCGGCTCGACCGCGCCAAGGAGTTGTTCGCCGAGCGGGTCCCCCCCATCTGGTTCTGGGCGCGCACGCTCGCGGCGGCGGGGGCCGGCGACTTCGAGACGGCGGAGCAGGTGGCCAAGCAGGCCGTGGAGGCGTATCCCCAGAACGGCGTCCTGCGCAACAACCTCGCGGTGCTGCACGAGCTGGCGGGGGAGTTGCCCAAGGCCGAGGCGCTCGCGCGGTCGGCGTTGCAGGACGAGCCGTCGTTGCCGCAGCTCTCCAAGAACCTCGGCGATCTCGCCTACCGCGCCTCGCGCTATGAGGAGGCGTGGGCGCTGTACCAGCGCGCGATCGAGCTGTCTCCCGAGCTCGGTGACGACGTCTACTTCAAGCTCGGCAACATTGCCTACAAACGAAACGAGCGTGAGCGGGCGAGCGAGCTGTGGCACCGCGCGCTCGAGCTCAATCCCAAGCACGAGCTCGTCAAAGCGAATCTGGACACCCTGAGCACCTTGTCGTGACCAAGGGGGCCGCTCCTCAGGAGCGAGCGTTCGCAGCGCTGACGGAAAAGATTTCACGCGAGCGGGGAGTCAGCTGCGGGTCGTACAAGGACAAGTGCTTGAAGCGCCGGATCGCGGTGCGGATGCGCGCCCGCGGCGTCCATACGTACGAGGACTACGGCGCCCTCCTCGACCGCGACGCGCACGAGTACCAGGAGCTGCTCGACGCGCTCACGATCAACGTCACGAAGTTCTTCCGCAACGTCGAAACGTGGAATGCCCTGCGTCCCTATCTCGACGTGCTGGCCAAGCGCCGGCCGAGCCTGCGCGTGTGGTCGGCGGGATGCGCGTCCGGCGAGGAACCCTACACGATCGCCGTGCTGCTCGCGGAGGCCGGCGCCCAGGGCATGATCGACGCGACGGACGTCGATCGTCTGAGTCTCGAGCGGACCCGCCAGGCGAAGTATCCCGAGGCTGCGTTCAGCGAGATGCCCGTCAATCTCCGGCGCCGCTATTTTCGCGACGGCCAGCCGCAGTCACCGGTGCGCGAGCTCGTGCAGGTGCGCGCGCACGATCTGATGCGCGAGCCGCCGCCGCACCCGCAGTACGACCTCATCGTCTGCCGCAACGTCGTGATCTACTTCGAGCGCCAGGCGCAGGAGCGCCTGTTTCAGGTGTTCGTCGACGCGCTCGCGCCGGGCGGCGTTCTGCTGCTCGGCAAGGTCGAAACGCTGTTTGGTCCCGCGCGCGAGCGCCTCAAGCTCGTCGATCCCCGCGAGCGGATCTATACCAAACCGCCCGAGCTCTCCTCCGGTACCCCCGCTCCGGGGAGCGGGGGATAGGGGGTGAGGACGGTGAAAGAGACGATCGTCAAAGTGGCCGACTGGGCGGCCGGGCGCGGCGATGGCGTGCTGGTCACACTGGGACTGGGTTCGTGCGTCGCCATCATGCTGCACGATCCCCAGACGAAGGCGGGCGCGATGGCGCACGTGCTGCTGCCGTCTATCAGTCTGGCGCGCGACATCACCAACCGAGCCAAGTTTCCCGAAACCGCCGTGCCGCTGCTCATCGAGCACCTGAAGGCGTTGGGCGCCGACCCGCGGCGCCTCGTCGCGAAACTGGCCGGCGGCGCCAGCATGTTCAGCCAGCTCGTCACCACGGGCACGATCCAGATGGGCGAGCGGAACGTGCTGGCGGCGCGGAGCGCGCTGCGCGCCGCCGCGATCCCCATCGTGCGCGAATCGGTCGGCGGCGAGCGCGGCCGCAGCGTGCGGTTTTACATCAAAGACGGCCGCGCGGAGATCCGGTCGGTGGGCGCCAGTGAATCGGTCATCTAAAGGTTTCCCCCCTTCCAAACCGACCGTTGTCGTGGCGGACGACAGCGCGCTGATGCGGCGCGTGTTGGTCGACGTGCTGGGTGGCGGCGATGCGGAGACGGGCGAATTCCGCGTGGTCGCGACGGCGCGCGACGGGCTGGATGCGCTGCGGAAGATCCATCAGCACCAGCCGGACGTCGTGACGCTCGATCTCGAGATGCCGCAGCTCGATGGCCTGGGCGCCATCGGCTACATCATGTCGGAATCGCCGCGGCCCATCGTCATCGTCAGCGCGCATGCCGGCCCCGGGACGCAGGCGGCCATTCGGGCACTGGAGCTGGGGGCGGTCGAAATCGTCGCGAAGCCGCCACCAGACGTCTTTGGCCACCCGCGCGCCGCGCTCGAAGCGCTGGCGCCGCAGCTCATCGCGGCGGTGCGCCGCGCGCTGGCCGCCGATGTGTCGCACGTCAAAGTCCTGGCGCGCCCGCCGGCCCCCGTCGTGCATCCGCCGGAGCTCGCGCTCCGCGGCCGCGCGGTGCTCGCCGTGGGCATCGCCGCTTCGACCGGCGGCCCGCGTGCGCTCGCCGACGTCGTGCCGCGCCTGCCGACCGGCCGCGGTGCCGCGGTGCTCATCGTGCAACACATGCCGCCGAAGTTCACGCGGAGTCTCGCAGAGCGGCTCGACTCGATGAGCCCGTTGCGCGTCGTTGAGGCGGACGACGGCGCGCCGATCGTCGCCGATACGGCATACGTGGCCCCAGGCGATTATCATATGCGGGTGCGTTCCGCTCCCGACGGTCCTGTCATCGCGCTCGATCAATCGGCGCCGCTCTGGGGCGTTCGCCCGGCGGCCGACCCCCTCTTCCGCTCCATCGCCGAGGTGTACGGCGCACGCGCTGTCGGCGTCGTGTTGACCGGCATGGGGCGCGATGGCGCCGCCGGTCTGCGCCTTATCCGTGACGCCGGCGGAACCGGCCTGGCGCAGGATCGGGAAACTGCCGTCATCCCCGGTATGCCGGTCGCCGCGGTGCAGGCGGGCGGCGTGGATGCCGTGCTCCCGCTCGGCCAGATCGCCGATCGCGTCGCCGCCGAGCTCGCCCGCCGAGGACATCGCTCGTGACTCGACAGGCTAAAGCCTGCGCTCGGCGATGAAAGGCTACTTGTTGGTCCGTTCCGACGGAAAAACGTACGGACTGCCGGTCGCTCGTGTACTCGAGGTCGGTGATGCGACGGAAGTGCTGCACATCCCCCGCAAGCTGCCGGCGATCCGCGGGCTGACACCGCTGCGCGGGCGGCTCGTTCCGCTCATCCATCTGGGTGCGTTTCTCACGGGCGCCGACGCGCCGCCCGCGACGACGGCGGGGGAGAGCGTCGTGCGGACCGTCGTCCTCGTGGAGCTCGGGGCCAGTGGCAGGCAGGTCGCATTCGAGGTGGACGACGCCGATGCGGTCGTGCGCGAGCAGCCGTTGCCCGTGCCGCGGGGTCAGTCGCTGCCCTGGGCGGCGGGTGTAGGGGAGCACGAGGACGGTCTCGTCCCGATTCTCGATCTGGACGCGCTCGGCGATCGGATCCCATGACGACGACCAGCGGATCGAGCGGTGACGACGTCCAACTGGTCACGTTCAAAGTCGGCGGCCAGGACTTCGCCTTCAACATCTTTCAAGTCGAGCGCATCCTCCGGTACGAAGCGCCCGCCCCGCTGCCCAAGGCACCCGAGTTTCTCGAAGGCGTCCTCCAATACCAGGGGGGGGCGATTCCACTCGTCGATTTGCGCAAGCGCCTCGGCGCCGCCGCACCACTGCGCGAGGATACGCGCACCGTCATACTGGAGTTCGATGGCGGCAAGATTGGGATGATCGTCGACACGGTCACCGAAGTGATGCAAGTGGCGGCGCAGGCGGTGACACCGCCGCCGGGAATCGTGAAGGGGCTCGCCGCCGAATACATCTCCGGTCTGGTGGTACAGAATGGCCGGACGATCGTCGTCTTGAACACCAATAAGTTGCTCAATGCGAAGGAAAAAATGGCTTTGCAGGGAGCGACGTGATGGCAGAAACACCGGTCGCGGCGCTTCGCCGGGAATACGATACTATCGCGCGGCAGCTCGAGGGGGGTGGCCCGTCGGGAAACGCCGAGCGCGAGGCGGCGAAGCGTGAGATCATCGCCTTCTTCAAGAAGGTGGACGGCATGCTGGGTGAGCTGACGCAGCTCAAGGACGATATCCGCCAGCTCGTCGATCGCTACAAGCAAATCGCCGCGGACACAAAGCAGGCCTCCGCTCCGGAATTCACCGGGCAGCGGCCGGTGCTCCACGCCGATCACATCGGCGCGACCACATTCATCGAGAAGGGCTGGAGTCTGATCTCGCTCGGCGACCACGCCGGTGCGATTCAGGCGCTCACGAAAGCGCTTCAGCTCTCCCCCGGAGAGACGCAGGCTGAGTCGCTGCTCGGCTGGGCGCAGATGCTGCACGAGGATTACGACGATGCCCTCGGCACCTTCCAGAAAGTCTTGATGAAGGAGCCGGCCAATTCGCTCGCGCGCATCAACGTCGGCTACATCTGCCTCAAGAAGCGGATCTTCGGCGAGGCGATCGAGCATCTGTCGAAGGCAATCCGGCTCGACAACGACCGGAAAGCCACCCTATACGCGCATTTCTACCTCGGGCTGGTCTATCTGCAGCGCGAGATGTTCGAAGACGCGGACACGTTTTTCGAGAAGACCATCAAGCTCGGTCCCAACCTGATCGAGGCCTATTACGAGCTCGGACGCGCGCGCTGGTTCGGCGGCGATCAGGAGAAGGCCAAATCCACGTGGGCAGACGGCTTCAAGGCGAACAAGTTCAATCCCTGGGGCAAGCGGTGTCAGGAGATGCTGGAGCTTGTCGCCAAGGGCGAGGAGCCGCCGCGAGAATAGCGCTGCTTGCCCTGCTGTTGCAGGGTCCTACCGCGATC
>Ga0137418_10005026_pt1 | contig 12120 bp, 8 predicted proteins | sample CZODoug3_1_2_16f_FD_122242 | JGI IMG/M metagenome (GOLD analysis project Ga0137418, IMG submission 122242) | Vadose zone soil fungal communities from Angelo Coast Range Reserve, California, USA - CZODoug3_1_2_16fungal (Hybrid Assembly) | ecosystem: Environmental > Terrestrial > Soil > Vadose... | reverse complement strand
TGTTGGTGTGCCCAAGGACCGCATTCGGCTGGTCAACAAGCAGGTGTGGATTAACGGGGTGCCGCAGCGGGAGCAGTACGTGCACTACCTCAATGGCCCGCCCGAGGTTTTTCGCGACAACTTTCCGCGGCTGGACTTTCTGAGTCCGAACATCAATCCGCGATGGTACATGGACATGCCGAATCATACGGATCGCGGAGAGCTGGTGGTCCCGGCGGGCGAGTATTTTGTGCTGGGGGACAACCGCGACAATAGCGAGGACAGCCGCTATTGGGGCTTTGTTCCGGCGGAGAACATTATCGGACGACCGCTGCTAGTGTATTGGTCGGTGCGGGACAGCGAGGGGGAACGAACGTCGCTGGGTGATAAAATTACGCATTCGTTTTATGTGTTGACCCACTTGTATGGGCTCACACGGTGGGACCGGGTGTTTCGGGTGGTGCGGTAGGCACTCTATGAAAGGCAGTCGTGGCTAAATCCAAGCAAACCTCCGAGAGCGAAAGCAAGACGCCGACCAGTGGCGGCAAAGACGAACCGCAGCAAGAAACGACCATCGAGTTTCTGGCTTCGCTGGCGTCGGTGCTGGTGACGGGCCTGTTCATCATCACGTTCGTTTTGCAGGCGTTTGAGATACCTTCCGGCTCGATGGAGAACACGCTGTTGATTGGCGACCACGTATTCGTGAACCGGGAGCAGTTTGCACCGCCGTCGAGCGTGTTGGGCAGGCTACTTCCCTACCGCACGCCTCACAACGATGAGGTGGCGGTCTTTGTTTCGCCTCTGCAACCGGGTTTATTCCTGGTGAAGCGAATTATTGGGATTCCGGGGGACCACCTGCGCCTGCGCGACGGGGTGGTGTACCGCAATGGAAAGAAGCTGGACGAGCCTTTTACACTGCACAAGCCCGCCGAGCAAAGGTCGGTGTACGCGAACAACTTCCCTTCGGTGCCGCCGGAGGGCGAGGGCGTACCGCCGGGATGGGCGATGACGCAGTCGCAGTATGTGGAGAACGGTGAACTGGTGGTTCCGCCCGGACACTTTTTTGGGATGGGCGACAACCGCGATAACAGCTTTGATAGCCGTTTTTTTGGCTTGATTCCGCAGGAGAACCTGATTGGCCGGCCCATGTTTATCTACTGGTCGTTTGACACGCCTGACGGTCAATATGAACACACGGCCTTCTCCGATCGGGTCGGATTTCTGCTGCATACGGTGCTGCACTTCTTTGACATGACGCGATGGAGCCGTACGTTCAAGGTGGTGCGGTGACCTTCTGGCGTTCTCGCCACACGTTGTGGGCGTGCGCCGCGGCCCTGATCTTAATTCTGCTGCTGTGGCGGCCAGGGGCCGACCAGTTTCGCTCGCGCCTCGAACAATCGCTGGGGTCGGCGCTGGGGCACAAAGTTGAAATCGGCAACGTGAGCCTGCAGATTCTGCCCCGGCCGGGATTCAGCCTCTCCGATCTTTCCGTGCGCGACGATCCGCAATTCAGCCTGGAACCCATCTTGCGGGCGGAGGAAGTTTCGGCAACGCTGCATCCGAGTTCGCTGTGGCGCTGGCGGATTGAGATTGCAACCTTGAGTTTCAAAGACGCGAGCCTGAATCTGGTTCGCCGGGCGGATGGACGGTGGAACGTTGAACCGATTTTAGAACGAGCGGCCCATGCACCGGCCGCGCCTACGGCGAAGTCTACGGCGGAAGAGCGTTTCCGTTTTCCCTACATTGAGGTCAACAACGGCCGCGTAAACCTAAAACTCGGGGCCGAAAAGATGCCTTACGCGCTGACCGACGCCGACCTTGCGCTTTGGCTGGAATCGACTGAGGAGTGGAGGCTGCGCTTGCGGGGCCAGCCCGTGCGCACGGATATGCGCCTGAGTGACATGGGAATTCTGCGGGCGAACGCGACCTGGCGCCGGGCCGACGATCTGCGCAAGACACCACTGCGCTTGACGGCCACATACGATGGCGCCCAACTGGGGCAGTTTAGCAAACTGGTTTACGGCGCGGACCGGGGCTGGCGCGGAACGGTGAATCTTTCGGCGAGTTTGAGCGGGTCGGCGGAGGACTTACAGATCCAGAGTGAGGGTTCCGTGGATAACTTCCGGCGCTACGACCTGGTAACTGCGCCAACGCTGCGGCTGGCGGCAAGTTGTTCGGGGCGATTTAACGGCTGGCCACGGCAGCTCTCGGAAATTCTTTGCAGTTCGCCGAGCGGGGATGGTTCCCTGTTACTGCGGGGAAAAGTTGGACTGGTGCGACCGGCGACCTACGATCTGAATCTGAATGCGGCGAAGTTTCCGGCCCAGCGCTTGCTGGAAGTGCTGCGCGGCGTGAAGAAGGGATTGCCGGAGGATTTGTCGGCGACGGGGACGGTGGGCGCCGATATCTCGTTTCTGTCGGACGGCGGCGCGGCTACCTGGTCGGGGAGTGGGAGCACGGATCGTCTGCTGCTGACGTCGCCGCTGCTGCAAACGAAGTATGGCAACGGCGCGATGGCTCTCGGAACGCTGCCGTTTCGCGCGGTATCGGATACGGGAAACTCCTCGCGCGGAAAAACGGGGAAAAAAGCGACCAGCGCGCATGGATGGTTATCGACCGGAGGGTTATCCACTGGAAACGCGGTTGAAGTCGGCCCGCTTTCCGTCGATCTGGGGGAGGACGAACCGGCGAAGTTCCACGCCTGGTTCTCCTCGGTGGGCTACAACGCGAGTCTCGCCGGCGAGGCGCCGATTCAGCGGCTCCTCGAGATCGCCCGGGCTGTGGGCGTTACGGCGGTCCACCCGGCCCTGGAAGGCGATGCGAAGTTCGATTGGCAAGCCAGCGGAATGTGGGGAGCGTTCTCGCAGGCGCAAAACATGGGGATCGTCCACTTGAGCCATGCGCGGGCCGAGTTCCCTGGGCTGAACGCGCCGGTGGAGATTGCGTCGGCGGATGTGCGTCTGACGCCAGACACTTTCAAGCTGAAGGATTTGTCGGCGACGGCGGGAGGCATGCACTGGACTGGAAGCATTTTCCGGCCGCGGGTTTGTCCGGAGACGAGTTGCGCTTCGCAAGTTGATTTGCAGGCGGATGAGATCTCGGCGGAGAAACTGAGCCTATTGCTAAATCCGAATATCCACAAACAGCCCTGGTACCGGATTCTGACGGGAAGCCCGCGGCAGAGCGGCGCAGCGCTGCGCGGGCTGAGCGTGGAGGGCACCTTGCGGACCGATCGCTTTGCGGTTGGAGATCTGGTGGCGGAAGGGGTTAGGTCCCAGGTGAAACTGGAGGATGGCCACCTGCACCTTTCCGACTTCCGCGGGACGGTGCTTGGGGGGCGGCATACGGGCGATTGGGTAGCGGACTTTACCAAGGATCCTCCTGCGTACATGCTGACGGGCGCTCTCGAAAAACTTTCGCTGTCGCAGCTGGCCAAGCCGATGCGCAGCAATTGGATCGCGGGGACGGCCCGCGGCTCCTACGAAATGACGCTGAGCGGGTGGAACGAGGCGGATTTGCATGCTAGCGCTCGGGGAACGCTGGCGCTTTTTGCGCGAGACGGAACGCTGACGCGCCTGGGGCCGGCCGGGACGCTGAAATTCGGGCGCCTGGAGGCGATCTTCACCACCGGGGAATCTCTGGTGGTGGTTTCGGAAGGAAAACTGGAGAATGCGCAAGGGTTATATGAGGTAAGCGGGGTCGCGTCTTTTGCACATCAGCTGGATCTGAAGTTTCAACGCGACGCGGGGCACGGATTTGTGGTCTCGGGGACGCTGGAGGATCCGCATGTGGAGAACCTTGCCGATGAGACTTCCAAGGCCGAAGTGCGCAAACCTGCTGTTCCGGATCGAGACCGTTAGCCGCTAGCGTTGGTACCCGGGCCCGTAGAGAACCTTGCCCGGAAGAGCCCCGGTCATCTTGCCCTCTGCGATGACGGGTACGCCGTTGACCAGAACAAAACGCATTCCCTCCGACAATTGATTGGGCTGATCGAAGGTGGCGAGGTCGCGGATGGTGGCGGGGTCGAAGACGACGACGTCGGCCCACATGCCGGTCTTGAGCACGCCGCGGTCGGCGAGGCGCATGCGCTGCGCGGCGAGCGCGGACATTTTGCGGATGGCATCTTCGAGAGTGAGCTTCGTTTCTTCGCGGACATACTTGCGGAGGATGCGGGGGAAGGTGCCATAGGCCCGCGGGTGGGGGTGATCCATTCCCAGAATGCCTTCCGGCGAGGTGCCTTCGGAGTCGTTGTCGAACGAGACCCAGGGCTGCTGCAGCGCCAGAGCTACGTCGGGCTCCGACATGGCGAAGACGGCGACGGAGGTGAAGGCATCGTCTTCGATGAGGAAATCCATGAGCGTGTCCATGGCGTCGGCTTCGGGGCGGCCTTGGACGGGAGGATCCTTCATCCAGAGTGCGGCCACCTCGGCCAGCGTTTTGCCGAGTAGCGGCCGCAGCTTCGGGTTTTGCACAACACTGATCAGGATGGCTTCGGGACCGGGAATCTCCTGCCATTCGTTATCCCAGGGATGGCGGGGAGCGAGCATGTCTTCGCGAATGCGTTTGCGCGTGGCGGGATCTTTGAGGCGCTCGATTAACTTTTCCTTGCCGCCATCGTGGGCCCAGGGCGGGATGAACGCGGAGAAGTCGTTAAACCAGGCGGTGTAGGCGTAGGTATCGGCGGCGATGTCGATGCCGGAGGCGCGGGCGGCGTTTACCTTGGCGATGGCTTCGGGCATGCGGCCCCAGTTGTTTTTGCCGCCGACTTTGAAGTGCCAGATTTCGACGGGGATACGGGCTTCGCGGCCGATGCGGATGGCTTCATCGAGCGAGTCGAGGATGCCGTCGCCTTCGCTGCGAACGTGGCTGGCGTAGATGCCACCGAACTTCGATGCTTCCCCGGCGAGGGCGATCAGTTCTTCGGTTCTGGCGTAGGGTGCGGGCGGGTACATGAGCGAAGTGGAAAGGCCCACCGCGCCTTCGCGCATGCCCTGGCGGACCAGTTCCTTCATGCGCTCGAGTTGATCGCCTGTGGGCTGGACGTCGGCGTCGCCAAGGACCATGCGGCGGACTTGGGTTGCGCCCACATAGGTTGCGAGATTGATGCCCATGCCCTGCTTTTCGAGGCGCGCGAAGTATTCGCTGAAGGAGCGCCAGTTGGGGGTGATTTTGAAGTGGTCGTAGGCATCGTGATCAGCCTGGATCAGGGCGTCGTTTTGCGGGGCGATGGAGCCCCCTTCGCCGGTGATTTCGGTGGTGATGCCCTGGTAGATTTTGGAAGGTAGGCGCGGATCGACGAGAATCGTGAGTTCCGATTGGCCGAGCATGTCGATGAAGCCTGGGGCGACAACCAAGCCCTTGGCGTCGAGGGTTTTCTTGCGGAGCTCGGTGGAAAGGTTGCCGATGGCAGCGATGCGCCCGTCGCGGATTCCGATGTCGCCGCTGTACCAGGGTGAGCCGGTGCCATCGATGACGTGGCCGTTGGTGACGACGATGTCGAACGGCGATGCGGCGAAGGCTGGCAGGGGGAGCGTCAACCATGCCAAAACCAACCAACAGGGTCGAAGGGCGGACGACGAGGAGCTTTTTCTCACGAGACCTCGCTTCGGGACTTGACGATGCCAAGGACGATTGCGGCGAATTATACAAGACCGCTAAAACAGCGGGTGCGAAGGGCTTCGGAGGCGGAGGGGCGTGATATTCTAAAGCATCGGTCGTGGTGCTGAAACCCGCCTGAACTGTCGGATGCCAACTCCCCAACAAGCCAAACGCGTGCTCAGCGGTATGCGCCCTACGGGCAAGCTGCACCTCGGCAATTACGTGGGCGCTCTCGATAACTGGGTGCGGATGCAGGACGAATACGACTGCTTTTTCTTCATCGCTGACTGGCACGCGCTGACGACCGACTACGCCGACCCATCGAATATCAAGCAGAATTCGCTGGAAGTGGCCATGGACTGGCTGGCGGCCGGGTTGGATCCGGAGCGGTGCGTCATGTTTTTTCAGTCGCACGTGCCGGTGCACGCTGAATTGCATCTGTTGTTCTCCATGATCACGCCTCTGGGGTGGCTGGAGCGTGTGCCCACCTACAAGGAGCAGCGGGAAAACATTAAGGAGAAAGACCTTAGCACCTATGGATTTCTGGGGTATCCGCTGTTGCAGTCGGCCGATATTCTCATCTACAAGGGCGACTTTGTCCCTGTGGGCGAGGATCAGGTTCCGCATGTGGAACTTACGCGGGAGGTGGCTCGGCGATTTAACTCGCTGTACTCGAAAGAAGTGGATGTGCTGCCCGAACCCAAACCCTTGCTGACGCGGTCGCCCAAGCTTCCCGGGACCGACGGGCGCAAGATGTCGAAATCGTATGGCAATACGATCCTGCTGACGGATCCCGAGCCCACAGTGCGGCACAAGCTGAAGACCATGGTGACCGACCCCAAACGCGTTCGGCGCACAGATCCGGGCGATCCGGATGTGTGCCCGGTTGGTGACCTGCACAAAATCTTCAGCAACGCGGAAACGATGGCGAAGGTTTACGAGGGGTGCCGCTCGGCTGGCATCGGCTGCATTGAATGCAAGGGGTGGGCGGCGGATGCACTGGTGCAAATCCTGAGTCCCCTGCAGGAGCGGCGGAAGAAATACGAGAGCCATCCGCGGCTTGCGTGGGATATTCTGGAAGCAGGATCGGCCAAGGCTCTTACCGTGGCTGACGCCACGATGCGGGACGTGCGCAAGGCGATGGCGATCGCGCTGGAATATGAGCCGCCACAGGCTGGGGAGAGCCGCTAGCTGCTGTTGATGACAGAACCTTCTCAATTCGAATCGGCTCCATCCGTGCACGCAACGGCACCCGTCGCCGGGCCGACGGTGATGGTCTCGGATAAGCCTGACACGAAGAAGGCGAAGGAAAGCGAGTCTTCCTTCGCGATCTCCGTCGATCAGGTTTTCGACGGGCCGCTGGACTTGCTGCTGGACCTGATCCGCAAGCAGGATATTGATATTTACGACATTCCCATTGCGCGCATCACGGCGCAGTATTTGGGTTATGTCGAGAAGATTCGCCAGCTCGACGTGAATATCGCCGCCGAGTTTATTTATATGGCGGCGGTGTTGGTGCAGATTAAGTCACGCATGTTGCTGCCGCGCGATCCGGACGCGGCCGAGGGCCAGACGGACGATCCTCGGGAAGAGCTGGTCAACCGGCTGTTGGAGCACGAGAAGTTCAAGTCCGCGGCGCAGATGCTGCAACAGAAGCAGCAGCTGGAAGACGCGGTGGTGAGCAATCCGACACTCAAGGAATTCGTCAACGACGAGGGGGCCGAGGCGGAGCTGGCGGCGGATGTGATTGATCTGGTTCGCACCTTCCGGCAGATTCTGGAGCGGGCGAAGAATCGTCCGTTGCTGCAAGTGGATGAGGATCAGGTCACGGTCGGCCAGATGATCGACTACCTGCGACGGCGCTTGGCGCTCGAAGACAAGCCTGTACGCCTGAAGCAGGTCTTGCGCAACGTGCAGTCGCGCAATGCGCTGGTCTGCATGTTTCTGGCGCTGCTGGAGCTGGTGCGGCTGCAAGCGATTCTCCTGCGCCAGGAGCGGGTTTTCGGCGATATCCTGTTGAAGAAGCACACCCGCTTCGACACCGTGATGGCCGAGCAAGCGGCCGTGCGCGATGACTGGAAGTAAACCATCATGAGCCTGAAAGCTGAAATCGAAGCCATTATTTACGCCACGGAAACACCGGTGACGGTGGAGCAGATTGCCGCGCTGGTGAAGAATTCGGTCACGGCGGAGGCGGCGCCTGAGGCCGACTCGGAAAAAGTCATTTCCATTGACGCCGGCCCGGTGGAGGGGAAGACCGGTGAGGCGGCGCCCCTGACCGACGCTGCCATTCGCGCGCGCATCCGGGGCGTCGTTGAGGAGTTAACCTCCGAGTACTCGGGCGGAAATCACGGGATTGAGATTCGTTCGGTTGCAGGCGGGTACCGCATGGCTACCAAGCCTGAGCATCACGACCTGATGCGCGGCTTTGCGAAGAGCCTGAAGCCTCCGATTCGGCTTTCGCTGGCGGCGCTCGAGACGCTGGCGGTGATCGCCTACAAGCAGCCGGTTACCGTTCCGGAGATTAATGAAGTACGCGGTGTGGATGCTGGCGGAGTGATTACCACCTTGCTGGACCGCAAGCTGATTACCACCGCGGGACGCAAGCAAGTGATCGGGCGGCCCATTCTGTATAAGACCACCAAAGAATTTCTGATGCGTTTTGGGCTGAACGAGGTGAGCGAACTCCCCAGCATGGAGGAGTTCGAGAAGCTGGTGAGCGAGTCGTTCCAAGGCGAGATGTTTGAGGTGGAGAACCCTGCCGCCGGCACGCCGAATACCGAAGCCGCCCCACAAGAAAACGAGCACGACGCCACCACGGAAACCGTGGAACCGTAAGCACCGGCGGGTACCCGTATCCAATCTGTTCGCGCCATAGCGGGGATGGAGTCACGCAGCCTTCGCACGATCTCTGTTGCACACAGAAAAGAGCTTGACCATGGAACGTTTGCAGAAAATAATCTCCGCCGCGGGCGTGGCCTCCCGCCGCAAGGCCGAGGAGCTTATCACCTCGGGACTGGTTCAGGTCAACGGGCAAACCATTACCGAGCTGGGCGCAAAGGCCGACGCCGGTAAAGACCATATCCGCGTGAACGGTAAGCTCCTCAAGTTCTCAGGGCACCACGTTTACATTCTGCTGAACAAGCCGAAAGGCTACGTTACGACCCTGAGCGATCCCGAAGGCCGGCCGACGATTGTTGACCTGTTGCAGGGCGTGAAGCAGCGCGTGTACCCGGTGGGGCGGCTGGACTACGCCAGTGAAGGGCTGTTGCTGCTGACGAACGATGGCGAACTGGCGAATGCACTCACCAAGGCTGCGTCGCATGTTCCCAAGACGTATCTCGTTAAGGTGAGCGGGCAGCCCAGCGATGCCGCGATTGACGAACTTCGCGCCGGGATTCAGTTACCTGACCGCAAAGGCATTCATTCGCGCACCGCGCCGGCGGGCATCCAGCTTGTGCACAAGTCGGAGAATCCGTGGTATGAGGTCACGCTGATTGAAGGGCGGAATCGCCAGATTCGGGCGATGTTTGAGCAGACTGGGCACCACGTGGAGAAGCTCAAGCGTGTGCGCTACGGCCCGTTTACGCTGGATGTTCATCCGGGCAAGCACAGGAATTTGCTCCCGCAAGAGGTGGAACAGCTGCGGGCAGCGGTGGATCGCGGAGCCGGAGCTACGGCGGAAGCATCGGTCCGCCCGGCCGCGCCTCCAATCGACCGGGCCGAGAGTTATATTGACGCGGAACTGCGGGAACAAGAGCGGTCTCCGAAGTTCCAACCGGCGTTAGCCTTTCCAGACAAACCAAAAAGAACTCCCAAGCCGCCCGGCGCGTTCGCGCCAAAGCCTCGCTTCGGTGCTCCTCGTCCCGATGGCGCTCGCCCGGGCAGTGACCGTGCGGGGAAACGACCGGGAGCAATCGGCGAAGACAAATTCCGTAAGAAGGGTCCCCATGGCGTGATGGTTGGGCGGAGGGATGCACCGTTCGAAAAGCGGGGCTTTGAAAGTGGGCCGCGCCCTGTGCGTCCTCGAGGCATAGGAGGGCGTCCTGACTGGAAGAAGCCAGGGGCTCCGGGCAGCGGCGGTCCGCGCTCGGCGCCAACGCGCCTAGGTGCGCCGAAGAAATGGGAGGCGAGACCCGATTCGACGAGCAACAAGCCGCGCCTGTTCGGCAAATCCGAATCGCGGCCTGCGCGTCGGGGAAGCACTGGGGGACGTGCTGACTGGACGAGGTCGGCTGCGGCAGGCGCTGGCGCGTCCGGCGCGCCCAGAAAATGGACGCAGGGTGCGCCCGCGGCGAGCGGTAGGCCGCGCACATTTGCGGCGAGTGGTAAACCACGTTTGTTGGAGAAGAAACCTGGGAGGCCTGGTCCGCGGCTCGATCGGGCAAATTCGCGGCCCGATCCGGCGAATTCACGGCCGGACCGCGCGAATTCGCAGCCGGACCGGCCTGACAAGCCCTTTTTGGGCAGCGCGCGCCGAGAAGATTCGCGTGGCGAGCGAGGGGCTCGGCCTGGTACGCGCCCTGCACGTCCGGGAAGCGAGCGGAAACCGTTTTGGCAGGGGGCCGACAAGCGCCGACCGCGCAAGCCGCGAGAGGAAGGCGACTTCGAGGGGAGCGCCGGCCAGGGTTCGAGTGAGCGGCCCGGGCAGGGAGAGCGTCCGCGCAAGCCGCACGCGGCCGGTTTTTCTCGATCCAAGTTCGGCGCGTCTCGACCCTCATCGAAGCCTTCGTCTGGCGCCGGGAAGAAGCGGCGCTAGGACGGTCGCATGAGCCACTTCGATCGGTTGGTTCCGCCGCACGTGCGCGCTCTGGCCGCGTACACGCCGGGCAAGTCACTGCGGCAGGCAGAACGGGAAAGCGGCGTGCCTAGCATCAAGCTGGCGTCGAACGAGAATCCCTTCGGGCCTTCGCCGCTGGCGCTTTCGGCTATGCACGCGGCGCTAGCGGAAGGCAACTTCTATCCCGACGACAACGCGGGGGCGCTGCGGGAAGCGCTGGCGGCCAAGCACGGTTTGCAGCCCGATCAAGTACTGGTGACCCCGGGTTCGACCGGGTTGCTGAACCTTGCTGCGCGCACGATGCTGACGCCTGGTCTCAACGCGGTTACAAGTCAGGTTTCGTTCATTCAATATCAAATCGTCACGAAAGCCACGGGCGCGACGCTGATGGAGCGGCCCTTGCGCGATAACGGCCTTGACCTGGACGCCATCACGGGGGCCATCAACGCCGATACGCGGATGGTATTTCTGGCAAACCCGAACAATCCTACGGGCACGCTCCTCGACGCAGCGGCTCTCGACCGTTTTCTCGATCGCGTGCCGGAACACGTTGTGGTCGTGATTGATGAGGCCTATTACGAATTCGCGCAGCACTTTGCGGAGCAGCGGGGCGTCGAGTATTCGCACGCGCTGGACTATGTGCGGCAGGGACGGAATGTGATCGTTCTGCGCACGTTTTCCAAGGCGCACGGGTTGGCCGGGTTGCGTGTTGGCTATGGCATGGGCCCAGCCGAACTGATCGGATACTGCGCCGGGCTGCATGTGACTTTTTCTGTTTCCTCGGTGGCACAGGCGGCTGCGCTGGCGGCTCTCAAGGATGAAGCTCACATTGACAAGACGATGCGCAACAACGCTGAAGGCACGCAATGGCTCGGCGATCAGCTGAGCGACATGGGTTTCCGCCCGGTGCCTAGCTGGGCTAACTTTGTCTATTGCGATGTGCGAGAGGATAGCGAGTTGGTGGTGAAACGGCTGCAGGGCGAAGGCGTGATCGTTCGGCCTCTGAAGCCATGGGGAGCACTTACCGCCATTCGCGTGTCGGCGGGCACGCCCGAGGAGAATCGGCGGTTCCTGGCAGCGTTCCAAAAGGTGATGTCGCGATAGCTTTACATCAAGGGCAGGCGCGCGGCTCCCAGCAGGCCTGCGTCGCTGCCCAGTGTAGCCTGGGTAATGATTGTCGTTTGCGCGGCGGCCAGCGATGCATCGGAACAAGTCGCGGCGTAGACGACCGAGCGTGCCTTCAGTTCCTCGAACATCGTAGGAGCGAATGCGTCCCACGCGCTGACTGCGCCGCCGCCGATCACGTACATCGGCAGATTCAAGCCGTTGACCATATCCGCTAGTACGATCCCCAGGGCGCGGCCCATGCGGCGGAAGATTCTCTGCGCGCTGGAATCACCTTGCATTGCAAGCTCGTAGATCGCCTTCGAACTGAGTTCCGCTGCTCGCGACAGACTGGCTGCGCCTTCCGCGACGGCTTCCCGGGCCATGCGAACAACCGCTGTGGCGGAGGCGTACTGCTCGAGGCATCCGCGATTGCCGCAGCCGCACGGGTGGCCTTCGGGTTCGACGGTGAAGTGACCGAACTCACCACCCATCCCGTGGATGCCGTACCAGATCTTGCCCCCGAGGACGAGACCCCCGCCGACGCCAGTGCCGAGGGTGAGCATGGCCATGTCATTTACGGAACGGCCGGCGCCGAGCCACTTTTCGCCGAGGGTGGCGACTCTGGCGTCGTTTTCGAGAATGATCTGCGTGTGCAG
>Ga0137418_10005024_pt1 | contig 12123 bp, 12 predicted proteins | sample CZODoug3_1_2_16f_FD_122242 | JGI IMG/M metagenome (GOLD analysis project Ga0137418, IMG submission 122242) | Vadose zone soil fungal communities from Angelo Coast Range Reserve, California, USA - CZODoug3_1_2_16fungal (Hybrid Assembly) | ecosystem: Environmental > Terrestrial > Soil > Vadose... | reverse complement strand
ATCAAGTTCTGTTCGACTTTACCGAGCCGCCGAATCTTTGATTCCAAATCATCGACACGGGCCTTTGCCTCAGCCGGCGGTTCACGCAACGCCGCCTGCGCTGCCAGCATGTATTCCTCGTACTTACGAATCTTGTCATCGCTTTCCGGCTTGCCCGCTGTTCGCGACTTTTGCAGAAACTGGTCTCCAATCGCGAATTCCACGCCCCACGCCGCGCCCCAATCGAAACCATCCTCCGGCATCGTTTTCACGACAACAGACAGTTCCGTTTTCTGCTCCTCGTTCAATTTTCCCTGTCGGGCGCTATCGCGAAGCGAATGCAGGTTATCCAGAATAATTGCATGAGCTATCAGCGCGGCAATCACTGAACCGTTGCGTGACACATCCTGCCCAAAGTGGACCCCAGCCAGCGACGTATCTACGGCCGTTCGCGAATCGCCATGCGCCATCTCGCGTATTCCTTGGAGTGCATTCAAATTAGACAGCAGCCGGGCTCGCATCCCAAACCAGACAGGCATCCTCGCCCCGTGCGGGTAATCGAATCCCCAATTGCATTCGGAACCTTCGTTGCCCGTTGCATCGTTAGAATCGCGTCGAGGTTGGAATCTGTAATTGGACCAAGTTTCGTTTCGTCCCACGCCACCTGACCAGCGAACGTCGCTTCCAACAAATGCCGCGTCGCATCATCATCAGGCGGCTCCCACAATTCCGCCAGAGCAAACCAGTAGCGCAGCGCTGCATTGTCCGTTTCTGGCGGAAACATCGCCTGTGCCCGCGCTGTGTGAGCGCTGGCAAGAACGGCCATAATCGTCGCCAATAATCGGAATTTCATGGGGTTAAGATAGGTCTATTGTAAGCCGAGAGTCCCAACGGGTAACCCAAGACACTAGCAGCCGATGACTGCTGGTAACGGTCTTTCTGCCTGCCTAGTGGCTTAGCGCCTGATTAACTTTGCTCGTTTGGAAGAAAGGAGTTTGTTTCGACTTAGCAGGCACTAGCGCCAAAACATGAATAAATTCACTGCTGAGACGAATCTTCTCTCGACAGGCAGTCAGTCCCATGGTTGAATCATTAACACATCAGATAGGAATGAGCCATGTTCCCGCCATTCCATGTATTCAAGGTGCAGAGTGACGGCAGCCTCCGATGGGTGGAGGCGGCGGCTGATGTAGAACGAGCGAAGGCGCGGGCGAAAGCGCTCGCGGCGTCCTCTCCCGGTGAATATGTCATCAGCAACCTGACCGGCGAGAAGATTTCCATCAAATCGGCGCCCAAGCAGATCGTGTTTCAGATCGGGTACGACGAGAAGGACCTGAACGCGAGGGCCGAGTTGTTTCGGGGCGTCGGCCACCACGTCATATCGGTCCCCGACAATGAAGCTGCAAAACGCGCTCTGACCTCGATTGAGAAGGTTCATGTATTTGTCGTGGGCCAAACGGCACCCGAACAAACGAGAAAAGAGATGGTCGATTGGCTCAAGAAGAATTTTCCAAACGTGAAGATTGTTGCCCTGATCCCGTCCGCCAATCGTCAGTTGCCACGTGCCGATTACAACATAGTGCTAAATGATAGGGACGAGTGGCTGTCCCTCCTCGCAGCCACCGTGAGTTGAGTCCGCGCTTAGAGACTGATTAAGGCCGTAATCGTCCACTTGAAGTCCTGGAACTTGACTTCTCCGGTCACGCGACTTACCAGAGTTGACCGCAAGGAAGCAACTGAACGGTAGAACAGTTTCCCAGGTGAAATGAGGAGTGGTAGCGTGACCCGTGGTGGGACGACGCTGAGGAAGAGTGATTCTTTGCGCGGCTACAGTCTCTCGAACTGTGCCAGAAGGCGGTATACACAAATCATGATGGCCAACCGGATCGGCAGGCTCGAACTTCTGTTTTGGTGGGTCGCTTCAATTCTTGGCGGCGGAATTATGCTAGCGATTGTGGCTACGCTCACGAACACAACAATCAAATCTTACCCACTTCCATTGCAACAAGCACTCCCACTTATAGCTGTGTCAATTTTGATGCTGAAGGCCGCCTTGTCTAGGTTCCACGACATTGGCTGGCCTCGGTGGGGTCTACTTCTCATGTTTGTTCCATTGGTGAACGTCCTAGCAGTTTTGTTTTTGGCGACCGTACCAGGACAAAAAGGAGCAAACCCGTACGGTGAGCCTACAGTCTTTCTCCAACGCCTGCGGAAGATTGGAAGTGGCCAAGTGGCCGAATAACGCGCAAGTAGCGAATTTTTCTGACCTCCTTTTGCAGCCATTTTCCCAGAATAGAACCGCATCATCTCGCCTCAAGCCGACTAAGAAAACGCGAAACTAATCGACGCCCGCGGACGGTTTGGCCAGAATCACTGCCGGAACATTCTGGTCTTTCACGGCAGCGTCGTAGGCCGGGACATCGGTATTGAGAATCTCGTGCCATTTCGCTAGTTGCTCATCGAGCTGCCGGCTGAGCATGTTGAACACATCGTAAGATGCTTGCGTGGGCCCGCCGTCGGCGCTCTCCACTACTCCTCCCAGGGCCACCAGGTAGTTGTTCAGGCGGATGGGATAATTCAGGACGTCCTGGTTGCTCTTGGCCTTGGTCTGGACCAGCACCTCTTCGACCTCGGTCATCTTCTTGTCCAGTTGCTTGCCCGCCTCGGCGACGGCCTTGGCCTGCGGCTGTCCTTCCAGGCGCTTGTTGAGCGCGTTGATCTGCGCACGAATATCGCGGATCTGGTTGATAGTGTCGTGCGCCTGGGTAACGCGACCGCGAATCTTCAGCCGAAGATCGAATTGTTTTTCCAGGTCGGCCTGCGTGGCTGTGACGCGCGGGTCAGGCTTGATCTCCAGCGGCGCGGTGTAGGACTTGCCCTGCACCGTCAGCTTGACCTGATAATTTCCCGGAAGCGCGATTGGACCATCGGTGTTGCCGCCCCACAGCGGCGAGTGCGGCACGCGGCTCGACCCTTCATATTGCAAGTCCCAAACAAAGCGATTGAGGCCGGCCTCAATCGGCAACGCGCGCGCCTGTGGACGGCCAAAGTCGCTTTCCTCGCTGGGCGCCTCGTCGGAAGGCTGAGGTTTTGGCGGATATTTGCGTATGACTTGCCCTTTGGAGTCGAGAATCTCCATCGTAATCGGGACAGCTTTCGCGCCGGCAGAGCCGCCATCGGCCTGCGCTTCACCGTCCTTCTTGCCCTCGGGTTTCTTGATGGCGGTTTTCAGCCAGTAATAAATGACCGCGCCCGAAGGGGGGTTCTGTCCAACTTCGCCGCTGCCTCCGCCGAAGCCGCCGCCAAATTCGGCGCGAACCGCCGTTCGCGGCGAGTAGAGGTGAACATCATCTTTGGCGAAGTCATGGTTGTATTGCTGAAGCGGCGACAGGTCGTCGAGAATCCAGAATGATCGCCCATGCGTGGCCGCGACCAGGTCATCGTTATGGACGTAGATGTCCCAGACGGGAACCACGGGCAGGTTGGTTTGCAGGTTCTGCCAGGTCGCGCCGTCATCAAAAGAAACGAACACGCCTTTTTCCGTTCCCGCGTAGAGCAGGTCCTTGCGTTTTCTGTCCATGCGGACAGCGTGCGCGTAGTCGTCAGCGGGAATGCCGCTGTGGATCGAGGTCCAGGTTTTGCCGAAGTCGGCGGTCTTGAAGATATAAGGAGAGAAGTCGTCGAGCCGGTGCCGCTCTACGGCGACGTAGGCCGTGCCGGCATCGTACGGCGAGGCTTCGATCATGCTTACTGTGCCCCACTCCGGCATGGCTTTCGGAGTCACGTTGGACCAGTTCTTGCCGCCGTCGGTTGTGATGTGAACTAGGCCATCGTCGGAGCCGGCCCAGATCAGATCTTTTTGCACGGGCGACTCGACCACGGAAAAGATGGTGTCAAAGACTTCCACTCCTGTGTTGTCCTTAGTGATCGGGCCGCCCGACGCCTGCTGTTTGCTCTTATCGTTGCGCGTCAGGTCCGGGCTGATGATCTCCCAGTGCATGCCTTCATCGCTGGTCTTAAAAAGCACTTGCGCGGCAAAGTAGAGCACGTGGGGCTCGTGAGGCGAGAAGACGATGGGTTCGGTCCACTGAAAGCGGTATTTCTGGTCGGCCGCCGCCGCGCCGATGGGATTCACTGGCCAGGGCGTGATGTTCATCTCTTCTCCGCTGTGGTGGTTGTAGCGCGTGATCTCGCCGCCGTAGGAACCGGCATACACAATTTCAGGATCGCGGGGATCGGGAGCAATGTAGCCGCTCTCGCCTCCGCCCACGGGATACCAGCTCGGCCTGCCGAGGCCTCCACGAGCGGCGCTGGCGATCCCTACCGAGCTGTTGTCCTGCTGCGCGCCATAGACCCAGTAGGGAAACCGGTTGTCGGTGATGGCATGATAGAACTGCGCCGTGGGCTGGTTGGCCTGGGTGGTCCAGCTGGCGCCGCCGTTGGTGCTCACGTTGGCCCCGCCGTCGTTGGATTCGATCATGCGATTGGGATCGCCGGGGTCGATCCACAGCCCGTGATTATCGCCGTGAGGCACGCGAATGGGGCGGAAGCTCTTGCCGCCGTCGTTGGAGTGGTACATGCCGGTGTTCAGGGCGTACACGCTGTCGGGCGAATTTGGATCGGCGAAAACGTGCGTGTAATAGAAAGCGCGCTGCCTGTACAGGCGATCGCTGTTCACCAGCGTCCAGTTATCGCCGCCGTCGTCGGAGCGGAAAAGGCCGCCTTTGTCGTTCTCGATGAGCGCCCAGACGCGCGTGGAGTTGTAGCCCACGGCAACGCCGATGCGTCCTATAGTGCCTTCAGGAAGGCCGTGGTCGGTAAGCTGCTTCCACGTAGCGCCGCCATCGGCGCTGCGATAGAGTCCGCTGCCGGGACCGCCGCTCTGCATGTCCCACGGAAAACGCCGCGCCTGCCACAACGCCGCGAAGATGACGTTGGCATTGTTGGGATCGAAGGAAAGATCGATGCCACCGCTGTTCTCATCTTTATAGAGCACCTTGTCCCAGGTCTTGCCGCCATCGGTGGTGCGGAAGATGCCGCGCTCCGGGTTGGGACCGAAAGGATGGCCCAGCGCGGCCACAAACGCGATGTCGGCATTTTTCGGATTCACAAAGATGCGGCCGATGGCGTGCGTGTCACGCAGCCCGGCGTACGACCACGTCTTGCCAGCGTCGATTGACTTGTAAACGCCATTGCCACCGACAATGTTGCCGCGAATGCAAGCCTCGCCTGTCCCCGCGTAGATGACGTTAGGATCGGACGGAGCGACGGCAATAGCACCGATCGAAGGCGACATGTCTTTGACCTTGTCGGTCATGGGACGCCAAGTAAGGCCGCCGTCGGTTGACTTCCACACACCGCCCGCAACGCCGCCAAAATAATAGATATGCGGATCGCCGATCACGCCGGTGACGGCCAGCACGCGTCCGCCGCGAAACGGACCCACCAGCCGCCAGGTCAGCCCATGCCACGGTCCTTTGGCTTCTTCTTCGTCGCTGGCCGCTGCGCCGGTCGATTCGGCTGCAGCAGGGCTGGCCTGTGGCGTAGCTGTGGAGGCAGCCTTGCCGGCTTTACCCTCCTTAGCCCCTTTCGACTTCCTCTCAACCTGCTGAGACAGGCCGGGTCCGGCCAGAAGCACAACGCTGAGCAACATAGCGAAAAAGCGTTGAAACCCTAAAGATGCGCAGGACATTCGGAGCCTCCTGAAACCGCGTTTTACGAACCGCAATATTAAATTCTCAGGCCGGAATTAGCGAGTTAAGAATGATTATTGGCAGCGCAGCCACCGTTGACATGGGAAATTCGAAAGCAATTCCACATGCCTGGTAGGTCCGGTGGTCTCAATGGGTCGATGCAACACTCAAGCCGAACCCGACTTGCATTGAAAGCAAAGGCTAAATCGCTAGCTAGGGTTAGATCAGCCGGAACACTAGCCTGGCTAGGTCTTGACTGAGGATAGCCAAACAGAACGCTTCTTCCGGGGAAGCATTGTCGAATCAACGCATTGGATGGTGTTGCATCAACCGGTTGAGCCCGTACGACTTATGGTCCACTTGGAGCCAAACGCTCACGTAACACTAGCTTGATTCCCCTGGACCTCGGCCCGTAGGATGGTCCTCCATGAGCCATATTCTCGTGATTGGAAGCACCGGCACCGTCGGCCGACAGGTTGTCTCTCGTTTGGCGGCCACGGGAGCGCAAGTCCGTGCGCTGGCGCGCAACCCAGGCGCGGCTCGTTTGCCGCCGCAAGTCGAGGTAGTTCGCGGGGACCTCACTCTTCCCGAGACCCTCGATGGATGCCTCGATGGCATCGATGTGGTGTTTCTAGTGTGGACCGCCCCGGCGGCCGCTGTTGCTCCGGCTTTGGAGCGAATCACGAAGCAAGCACGGCGCATCGTATACCTTTCGGCTCCGCTCAAAACAGCACACCCGCTCTTCCAACAGCCCAATCCGCTCAGAGCGATGTTCGAGCAGATCGAGCGGTTGATCGAGACCTCAGGACTCCAGTGGACGTTCCTTCGGCCTGGAATGTTCGCCGCAAACGCCCTGAGCTGGTGGGCTCAGCAGATTCGCTCCGGCGAGGTCGTGCGCTGGCCGTATCTCGCTGCTCCTACAGCCCCGATAGACGAGCGTGACATCGCCGCAGTGGCGGTCCGCGCCTTGTGTGAAGACGGGCACGACAGAGCGGAATATGTTCTGACCGGACCAGAATCGCTGACCCAATTCGAGCAGGTGTCCGTCATCGGTCGTGTGATGGGCCGCTCGCTGCGCATCGAAGAAATATCACCAAGTGAGGCGCGGCGTGAGTTGATAAGGATCGGGCCGTTGGTTGCAGTGAATATGCTGCTCGAGGCCTGGGCGGCCGCCATCGGCCAACCTGCGTACGTTACGTCCACGGTCTCAGAGATCACAGGAAGACCCCCAAAGACGTTCCTCGACTGGGCAACCGATAACGCTGCAGAGTTTCGAGCGTGATCGAGCCCTAACGCTCTTGTGGCGTACCCATCTCTGGAGTCATAGCGATTCCGCCGGATCACGGCAAAGTCGGAAGTAATCCACATGCCTGGCAGCGGTTACCGTACAAGTGGTTTCAGGCGTCCAGATGGAACGGAATATGGAGATTCATAGTTAGTCGTGGAATTTCGAAGCTAGCGCCCAGCCATCTGCTGTGCCATGTGCATCACGAGCTTGCGGTTGGCTTTGACTGAAATTGTCACACAGACGGGCTGGACGAAAGGGACAGTACAGAGCCTTTTACGGCCAGAGGGTCTCCGCTGGCTCGCCAAAAACGTCTAGCGTGAATTTGAACATGCAGTCGCGAATCTCCGTAGCAATTTTAGGACGGAAATCTAGGCGGGCTGGAGAGCCGTCGCGATCTCGCGAATTTCACGCAGCGGAAATTCCTGTTCGCTTTCCGTGAGCACTTGAATGCAAACATGGTCAGCGCCAGCAGAGCGGTGTTCGTCAACGCGGCTAAGTACTGTTTTCACGTCTCCCCAGGCAATCACGGCATCAATCAACCCGTCGCTGCCCCCGTTAGCGAAATCGGCTTTGCTGAATCCGAGCCGCAAAAAGTTATTCGTGTAATTAGGAAGAGTCAGGTAGATTGCAAGGAATTTTCTCGCAATTGCGCGCGCTTTAGCTGCGTTTGTTTCGAGGATGACCGCTTGCTCCGGACACAACAGAGGGCTTGCACCCAGCAGCTCGCGAGCCTGGGCCGTGTGCCTTGGAGTTGTATTGTATGGATGTGCGCCGTCAGCGCGCTCTGCGGCGAGTCGCAACATTTGAGGCCCGAGGGCGGCCAAGACCCTCAGCGGCTTGAGGGCCGGCAGAACAGCACGGTAAGGAGCGCGATCCATCGCATCTAGGTAGCCGCGCATCGTAGCGACCGGTTTGTCGTAGCGATGACCCCGGAGTTGTTCCACTAATGGAACGTGGCTCACACCAAGGCCGAGGAGGAAGCGATCGGGGTAGAATTCTGCCAACGTCTTTTGCGCGGCAGCCATCGTAACGGGATCCCTCCCATAGATATTCGCGATTCCGGTAGCGATCACGATGCGACGGGTTCCCGCCAAGAGCAACCCGGCGAGGGTCAATGCTTCACGTCCGAATGCTTCTCCGAACCAAAGTGCTCCGAAGCCCATGGCTTCTATTTCGGCGGCAATCTCCTGAGCGCGGGCTCCGGGAAGTGAATCAAACTGATTCGTCCAAATTCCAGTTGTTCCAAGTTGTAAAGCGCGCTCAGCCACGACTTCCCCCAGTCCGCAAGAGCTGGCTATTAGGATGAATTGAACATGCGGTGGTTACGTACCGCTGCTAGGCTAACCAAAATCCACATGTCCGGCACGACTTACCAGGAGTTGAGTCAGTTCGAGCTCGTCGGACAAGCCCGGAAGTCGAACAAAATCGTCACAGTCTTCGATTTAGTATCGCGCCTAATGTTCACATCGTCTCTTGAGACATCTGGGAGCAAGGTCGTCAGGTTTATCTTGAAAAATTCGTCCAGCTTGGTCCTGTCAAAAACTTCTCCGGGTTTGGGAAGCGATTCCATCAATTTCTCCTGTGTCACAGCATTTACGCCCAGAATCTCAATGCTTCCCACATGGTATTGCACCTGCTGGTCGATCTTAACCACCAAGTCGACGGTCTTGCGGTCTTCATCAACCTCAGTGTCCGGCTCTGCTGTCATATCGACGTGTCCCTCTCGCCCATAGGCCACCGCGAGGTCTTGCAAACCAGATCGGACTTTTTCGACACTGAACAGTTCGCCTCTTTGAAGTGGAATGAGAGCGCGCAACACCTCGGGCGATATTTCGAGAGGATAACCGCTTTCCGCGGACACGATTCGGATGTCTCCCGTTCGGTATTGGGGTCCGGGCATGGCACTGATAGCCACAACAACTCCGACGTCTGGTTCCTCGCTCCACAATACCGTTAGTTTGGATGCCGCAGTAGCTTTGAAATAGCCCCGATTTCGGAGCGCTTCCCTAACAGGGACTTCTGTGATCTCGTTAGCCAGGTCTTTCTGGTAGGAACTGTCCGCATCCGGCTTGAACACGTGCCTTCGCAGCTCCGCCGAAATCGCCTCTTGAGCATCCGCTGGAATCCGGTCATTCGGATCAAATTCCACCCGGGTCACATGCACTCTGATCTGAGCTGGCACTGGTTGCATGTCCCGGATTTCTTGGACCAATGTAGGATACGGCTGGCATTTCTCCAGTCTCTTCGGGAACTGTCCGAACGCACATGGAAGGCAAGCCAGAAGCAAGGGAGCGACGGAAAGCAAGCCGCGTGTCAGCATGCAACAAATATAGGCCCGTGTTTTGAAGTCTTCAAGTTGATGACTCCCCGGCGGCGTTCCAATCAGACCTTCGAAAGAATGCCAGTGCTTGATTAACGCGGTGACTGGACAAGTCGTTTTCTCACATCCGGTTAGATTATGCTGAGCGGGATTTCTTCCATTCTAACGGCGGCATTTCCAAGTGTCCTGCATTCTGAAGATACGTCCTAGCATGTGCTGCCGCTCTGTCTTTTCCGTGTTCGATATCATCCACGGGCTCGGAGGGCGCAATCCAATTCTTTTTCGTTACGTTGTAAACAGATGCTTGCACTCCCTGCGCGTTGTGCTCCGAGAATAGTCGCAGGTGTTCGCGACCCACTCTGACTTCGGCCCAAACACCTTGGTCCAACATTGAGGAAACTCCGGAAAGAAGAGATTTCGCTGCACCTCGTCTACTAGCGACTAGTTTATTGCAAAAGCCCAGTTGTCCGGTAATGCGACTTACCGGGACTTAGCGGACTTCTCCGATGCCGTTCAAAAACTCATCCAGAGATGTGCTCACCGATTCAAAATCGCTCCCATCGTGGTGGTAGCACATGACGGGGCATTGCTCCGATTTGTCGCAAATCAGGGGAATGTAATAGCAGTCACCGAAGGCATCGGTCGCAAGCGGAAAATTCGCAGACTTTTTCACGTCAGGCCAAATCTCATTCAGCGTCTCAATGTCGGCGGGCAGGAACTCGGCGATATGGTAGGTTGCTCCGTTTGCGTTGCTGACGCGAATGTCGTGGCGACTGATGATTTCTGTTTGTGTGTAGAAGTGTTTGATTCGCACGGGAATGGATTGATTGAAATACTCTTCTAGCTCTTCCCAACGCGGATTAAACAACCTCTCTCTGTATCTGCGGGCCGACTCTTCTGAAAGCAATTTTGGCTTTCTCAAACGCAATAGGAGCCAGTTTCCTCCGACGTAGACAGTCAAAATCACAACGATGAATCCAATGCCACCGAGAACAGCATTGAGAGGTATTTGCATTGTGGGTGCCGCTTTGCCGATTTTAACTGACAGGAGTTGTGCCTATTATTCTTGAACCCAACGTCGGAATATCTCAATCATTTCAGTTAAATTCAAGGCACCACCATGCGCGTCGAATGTTGGCGCGTCCGGCTTCCCCAGAATCCTGCAAAGCACCCAATCCTCATCCGTCCGTTTAATTTTCAATTCCTTGAATTCCCGCCATTGAAGTTCCGTTCCCACCAAGCCGACCGTCAGATGCCAACCTGGATTGTCCAGGGTCTCGACGGAAATCCCGTGTTGGTGTTCCCAATCTTCATTGCAGTGTGCACGGTACCATCGCTGCAGCCATTCCAGGTTGTCCGTATTCATATCATCAGTTTACCAGCAAGCACCCAACTCCTGATTAACGCCGTTACCGTACAAGTGGATCGGCCTGAAAAGCGCATGTCCGGTAACGCGACTAATCAGGAGTTGAACCGTGGTGTGATATAAATCCGACATCTATGCCCAACGTTCCCACACCCATACGGTACCTCCCAGCGATCACCGAACACATCAAGAAGCACTTTGGCACGGACTTTTTTGTCCTCGATGAAATAAAATCATCCACCGTTCACGTAGATGTCCACGTCGTCCGACCGACTCCAAAAAGACCTTTCTTTACGCTACTAACGTCGGGCATGAGCGACATCGATATGCCAGTGCCAGCGGGTCTTGAAGACCTCGCGCTCGCGGAAGTTTGTTTGTGCCTCCCTAAAGACTGGCCTCTCGCGATGAACGATTTTGGATGGCGAGAGCCGAAATACTTTTGGCCCATCGCTGTACTCAAAGATGCCGCGAAATATCCCCACATACATCAAACATGGTTTTCATGGGGGCATACCGTTGGCAGTGTTGACCGACCTGAACCCCTGCACGCGGAGACATGCTTCACGGGGATCATGCTCGTCAATCCGGCGACCTTTCCCGAAGGTGCGGATAGCGTGGAGACAAAGGACGGCAGAACTATTCACTACCTCGCCCTGATTCCACTTTTAGAGCAAGAGATGAAATTCAAACAGAATTTCGATTCAGACACCCTTGAAGGAAAACTAATAGAGGCAGACGTCACCGAACTTCTTAATCCCAAAAGGCCGAGCGTAGTCTAGGCCAAGGCGTTCGTCATGCCTGGTAAACGCGGTACTCGTACAAGTGAAGTGCTACTTCACATCTCCGGTAACGCGACTTATCCGGCACTTGAAACAGAGAAGGCCTAACCGTGGTGGATGTCGGAACTTCTTGTGAACTTGGATAGAGACCGGCAGACGTCTCGAACGGACATGAAAATGGCCTGTTACAAGCCGAAGGTGGCGATGGCCATCAAGTACTGCCCTCATTTCCTATGCTATGCTCTACGCAATATGGAGAAGCCGCTGTGCAATGTGGAGGTATCTTTTCTCTTCTGATTTGCTCGAGCCTTTGTGGTCTGGGGTTGTTACAAAGTCCCGAGGCTGAAGTTGAGCCGTCTACAGTTTCGACCTGTGTTGACGACCAGGCCCAGCCCACACTTCAAGACAAGGCCACGATTTACGAAGGCGTCTTATTTCTGAAAATGGTTTCGCTAAACCTCGTCGCGCAGGGCCTGATTTTTGCGTGTTCGAGTGCATTTCAGGGGTTGGGGAATACGAGGCCGCAGCTGACAAGTTCGACTGTACGTTTGATAACGTATGTGATCCCGACCTTATGGTTATCAGCGCAACCCGGTTTCCGCGTCGAACACATCTGGTACTTGTCGATTGCTACGACCACGATGCAAGCGTTGCTGAGTCTTTGGTTGTTGGCCCGGGAGCTCAGGAAACGGCTGGTT
>Ga0137418_10005023_pt1 | contig 12124 bp, 11 predicted proteins | sample CZODoug3_1_2_16f_FD_122242 | JGI IMG/M metagenome (GOLD analysis project Ga0137418, IMG submission 122242) | Vadose zone soil fungal communities from Angelo Coast Range Reserve, California, USA - CZODoug3_1_2_16fungal (Hybrid Assembly) | ecosystem: Environmental > Terrestrial > Soil > Vadose... | reverse complement strand
CTGCAACGTCGGGGCGTGGTGTTCCTGCTCTGCAACAATGCGCTGAAGCGGTGGTCGGGGCGGCTCGAGAAACAAGGCTTGGGGACCGCGGCCGAGGTTCACGCCGATCTGACCGCGCACGCGTTGCCGGGCGTCGTGATCGTACCGGATGTGCTGGTCGCGATGACCAAGGCGCACGAGCGCGGCTTCAGCTACGCGCGTAGTTAAGGAGTTGGCACCGCCCGAACGGCCTTTCCCGGTGCGACGCCCTCGACTGCGCGCCCGTTCGCGACTACGGAGACGCCGTTCACGATCACGTGCTGAATGCCGACGGGCGAGAGCGTCGGTTCTCGATACGTCGAGCGATCCAGCACGCGCCTCGCGTCAAAGATCGTAATGTCCGCGTCCGCGCCGACACGCAGCCGTCCCTTCTGCCGCATCGCCGGCACGCGTGCCTCGAGTCGCTGCGCCGGCATGAGCGTCATTTTGCGGATGGCGTCCATCAACGAGAGTGCGGAGGCCCCCCTCTCGCGGACGTAGCGGCCCAGCACCCTGGCAAACGTTCCCGTGGTCCGCGGATGGCCCGTGCCCTTCTGCCAGTATGCGTCGCTCGCAATGATGGTGAGAGGACTCTCGATTGCGACAACGACCATCTCCTCCGTGTTCGTATGGACGACGACGGGACCGCCGATCCGGCTATAGCGCGCAAAGCTCTCGCGATTCAACCGCTCGCCCGTTCCCGCCCATTCCAGCTCGGCCAGGCGCTCATCGGGGGCGTTCTTGTAAACGTCCTGGATGGTGGCCGATTGAATCTCCGTCATGCCGGCGTCATACGGATACGCTTCCGTTGTCACGTCGTGTCCGTGGGCTCGCGCGTCGCGGATCATCTCGAGCATCACCGGCGTTTGGGCCAGGCCGGCACTATTGATGTGCACGACGTGCAATGGGGCATGGGTTTCGTCGGCGAGCGCCAGCGCTTCCTCGAGGCCGGCGACGCTCGGACGAATGTGCACATGCACGGGAGTCTTCGTCCGTGCGGCGACGCGAAACACGGCCAGCAGCTCATCGCGCGTTGCCGCCGGCGTGTACGGAAATCCGGCGCCGATGCTGACCGCGCCCTCGCGCAGACCGATCTCGATGCGTTGCGCGATCTCGCCGATCTGTGCCGGTGACGCTGCGCGATAGGCGCCGTCGCCCACCGGCATCCAGCTGCCGGAGTCGTGCAGCACCGCCATCCGGACTTTGATGTGGCCGATGGAGACGCCGTAGTTGACTAGCTCGCCCCCCCCGGATTCGCGCTCGCGATACCAGGCCGCGACGTCGGAGGTGCCGAGCTCGAGCTCGAGCGCGGTCGTCACGCCGTCCAGCGCGTAGAACCGATAGGTCTCGGCCGTCTGGCCGTGGGCGTGCAGGTCGATGAAGCCAGGGGCGACGACTAGGCCTCTTGCGTCGATCGTGTCGCGGCCTTGGATCGCGTGCCTGGTGATGATGGCGATACGTCCGCCCGTGAGCCCGATATTTCGGGGCCCATCGAGCGCGGAGGCCGGATCCATCACGTGTCCGCCGAGGATCACGCGGTCGTAGACAGCGCTCGCCAGGTTCTGCGCCGAGAACGGGGCGGCCTGCAATGCGAGCAACAGTCCAATGCACGCTGCGTCCATGACCGCTACAGCCTCCGGGTGTTATACTTCCTGCCGTGATAGCATCCGCTCAACAATCGGAGGGATATTGACGCCTGCACAACTGAAGCGCGAGATACGGCGCATCGCGTGGGGGAACGCGCGACTCGCCGAGAAACTCGGTGTGTGGCCAACAGAAGTTCGGGATTGGCTCTTGGGGAAAGAACCCGTGCCGGAGGTCGTGGCCTCAGACATACGCCGGTTGCCCTCCGCAACGTAGTCGAGGCGGGCTGTTTTGCCGGCGATCCCGGGGGTGAGGACTCACCTCTCGCCGTTCTGAAATCGACACGGTTCCCCCCGGGCCGTGCGGGAAATCCCGCAAAACACCGCACTGCGCGCGCCATCGACATCTGACCGGCTTCTTGGGTCACTATGATAGGCCGATGGAGCATCGCCAGTTATCCGCGCTGAGCAGCCCCAAGCATAGTTGTTGCAGTGAGCAGGTCATTCGGTTGGAGGCACCGCATGAATCGCACCGGTTTCACGCTCATCGAACTCCTGATCGTGGTCGTGATCATCGGCCTGCTCGCGACGATCGCCATTCCCAAGTTCGGCAACACAAAAGAGAAGGCGTACATCGCGTCGATGAAGTCGGACCTCCGCAACCTGGTGACCGCGGAGGAGGCCTACTTCGCCGACTCGACGGCGTACTCCGAGCAAACGGACTGCACCACCCCGCCGGCGCCGGGGAGCGTCGCGTGGTGCGAGTCGCGCGGCAACACGCTCGACAAGCTCAAGGTCCGGCAAGGTGGCTGGACGGCGCGCATGACGAACGCGAACACCAAAGTGGAATGTGGGATCTACGTCGGCGGGGCGAACCCGTTCCCGCCGGCGAAGCAGTCGGATCCGGAAGCTGCGCCGGTCTGTCGCTAGGACGGTTTTGACGCTGCACCGGGGAGACCGTAGCGTTGTCGCTCACCTTCGTCGTGGAGATCGCCGTGAGCGCCAAGGCTACGTGGTATCGCTGGGATGACATGGAGCGCGAGGTCCTGCACGACAAGCTGTCGCGCCGGCTGATCACCGGCGATCAGATGATGCTGGCGCATGTCTACCTGAAAAAAGGCTGTGTCGTCCCCAAGCATTCCCACATGAACGAGCAACTCACCTATATCCTGGAAGGTGCCCTGAAGTTCTTCGTCGGGGACGAGGGCGAAGAGATCGTGGTGCGCGCGGGAGAGGTGCTGCATCTGCCGGGCAATCTGCCCCACGAGGCCCACGCGCTGGAGGATACCCTCGATGTCGACATCTTCTGTCCGCCGCGCGAGGACTGGCTGAAAAAGACCGACGCCTACCTGCGGAAGTAAAGCGCAACATAGGGGTTGCACATTAGCGGAGCCGTTGCTATGATATGCAACACAACAGTTGCATATCACACAACGGAGAAGAGCCATGGCAGTCCAAACCCCAACACCCAACGACACCATGACCACCGATCGGATTGAAAAACGCGTCGTGCTCCGCGCCCCACGCAGCCGCGTGTGGCGCGCCCTTTCGAACGCGCAAGAGTTCGGCACCTGGTTCCGCGTCAAGCTCGACGGCGCATTTACCCCGGGCAAGCCGATCCGGGGCAAGATGGCCATACCGGGCTACGAGCATCTGACGATCGAACTGCTGATCGAGCGCATCGACCCGGAGCACTACTTCTCGTATCGCTGGCACCCCTACGCCATCGACCCCGCCGTCGACTACTCGGCCGAGCCCACCACGCTGGTCGAGTTCACGCTCGCGGACGTCGACGGCGGCACCGAGCTCACGATCGTCGAGTCCGGGTTCGATCGCATCCCGCTCGCCCGTCGCGCCGAAGCGTTCCGCATGAACGACAACGGCTGGACCGGGCAGATCAAGCATCTCGCGAAGTATGTCGAGTAAGCGCAGCGCCGCGCCGCTGTTCGCCGCGTTGGGCGACGCGACGCGGCTGCGCCTGCTGGGACGCCTCGCCGGCGGACCGCTGTCGATCACGCGCCTCAGTGAAGGGACGGGGGTGACGCGGCAGGCGATTACGCGCCACCTCCACGCCCTAGGGCGTGTGGGGCTCGTGCGCCACGCCCGCCGGGGGCGTGAGCGGGTTTGGGACCTGAACCGAAAACGCCTGGAGCATGCAAAGCGGTATCTCGACCAGATCTCGGCGCAATGGGACGACGCGGCCGAACGGTTGCGGGCATTCGTCGAAGACTAAAGGAAAGGGAGACGCGCGATGGCGAAGCACAAGACGGGGACACGCGAAGAGTGGCTCAAGGCCCGGCTCGAGCTGCTGAACGCCGAGAAAGAGCTGACTCGACGCAGCGACGAGCTGGCGCGGCGACGGCAGGAGCTGCCGTGGGTCCGGATCGACAAGAAATACAAATTCGAGACCGACGAGGGGAGCGCCTCGCTGGCAGATCTCTTCCGCGGGCGCTCGCAGCTCCTCGTCTATCACTACATGTTCGGGCCTGACTACACGGCGGGCTGCGCCACCTGCTCGACGATCGCGGACGGGTTCAACGGCTTCGCCGTGCACCTGGCCAACCACGACGTCACGCTTGCGGCGGTGTCACGGGCGCCGCTCGCGCAGCTGCAGGCGTACAAGCGGCGGATGGGGTGGACGTTTCCCTGGGCGTCCTCGTTCGGCGGCGAGTTCAACCCGGATTTCAGTGCTTCGTTCACCGCGGAGCAACAGCGCAAGGGCGCCATCGAGTACAACTACGAGCGCGAGCCGCCGTTCATCGTACAGGGGATCGGCGACTCACTGACGAAAGGCGGCGAGGGGCCTGTCGCCGACAACGCGGCCATGACCGGAACCGACGTGGCGACCTACACGCGCGAGAGGCCGGGGATGAGCGCGTTCGTGCTCGAGGACGGCGTCGTCTACCACACCTACTCCGCTTATGCGCGCGGACTGGACGCCCTCTGGGGCATGTATCCGTGGCTCGACCGCGCACCCAAGGGGCGCAACGAGACGGGCATGTGGTGGCGCCGCCACGACGAGTACGACAAGGAATGAACGCGATGCCGATGTCCGGACAGCCATGGCTCGGCGTGGCGGCGTCGTTCCTGGCCATGTGGGTCGTCATGATGGTGGCGATGATGCTGCCGTCGCTTGTCCCGACGCTGTGGCGCTACCGCCAGACGGGCTTCGGCCGGCTCACCGCCCTCGTGGGCGTAGGCTACTTCGTCGTCTGGACCGTGTTTGGAATGGCGGTCTTTCCACTGAACATCGCGCTGGCGCGCGCCACACCGATCGTCGTCGGTGTGATCGTCCTGCTGGCGGGCTTCCTCCAGCTCAGTGCCTGGAAGGCACGTCATCTCGCGTGCTGCCGGGCGGCACCCGTGCGCGGCCGTAGTGCCTGGCAACACGGTCTGAGCCTCGGCATCCACTGCACGAAGTCCAGTGCCGCGCTGATGGCGATCCTCCTGGCCCTCGGGGTCATGGACCTGCGCGCGATGGCTGTCGTGGCGGCCGCCATCACCGTCGAGCGTCTCGTACCCGCCGGTGAGCGCGTCGCGCGAGCCACCGGGGCCGTCGTCGTCGGGGCAGGGTTGCTGCTGATAATCATCGCTATCCCGTTTTGACGCTGTATCGCCTTGGACCTAGCGGGCCGACGCACCAGCCGCTAACTCAAGTCCGAGGTCTCCGGCGGGACTGATCCGTGAACTTGATTGGGTCGTACCACTACGCGCTCGTGGCGCTCTCGATCTTGATCGCCATGGTTGCGGCGTACGCAGCGCTCGATCTGGCGGCGCGCGTCACCGCCGCGTCCGGCTGGACGCGCGCGATCTGGTTGCTCGGCGGGGCCAGCGCGATGGGCATCGGCATCTGGTCGATGCACTACATCGGCATGCTGGCGTACATCCTGCCGATTCCGGTCGCGTACCACTGGCCGACCGTGCTGCTGTCGCTGCTTGCGGCCATCCTCGCGTCGGTCATTGCGCTGCACGTCGTGAGCCGCCAGAACATGAGCGGGTCCCGCGCCCTCGCCGGAAGCGTGCTGATGGGTACGGGCATTGCGGGCATGCATTACATCGGCATGGACGCGATGCGGTTACCGGCGGTCACCCGGTTCAATTCCTTTCTCGTCGTGCTGTCCGTTGTGCTCGCCGTGCTCATTTCACTCGGCGCGCTCTCGATTGTCTTTCAGTTCCGCCATGAGCGGAAGGGGCTCGGTTGGGAAAAGTTGGCCGGCGCCGTCGTCATGGGCGCGGCGATTCCCGTCATGCATTACACCGGCATGGCGGCCGCCAGCTTCACGCCCGCGAGCACGCCGGTGGATCTGTCACACGCCGTCAGCATCTCCATCGTCGGGGCCACGGGAATAGCGTCCGTCACGCTCATCGTCCTCGGGCTGGCGCTGCTGACGTCCTGGGTGGATCGGCGCTTCGCTGAACAGAAGTTGCAGCGCAGCGAGGCGTACCTGGAGGAAGCGCAACGGCTCAGTCATACGGGGAGCTTCGGCTGGATGCCCTCCACCGGCGAGATCATTTGGTCAGACGAGACCTTTCGAATCTTCGAATACGACCGCCCGACGATACCGACCGCTGAGCTCATTCTCCAACGCATTCATCCGGAGGACGCAGCGCGAGTGAAGCAGATCACGGAGCGTGCGTCGCAGGATGGAAAGGATTTCGATTACGAATTTCGTCTGGTGATGGCGGACCGGTCCATTAAGCATGTCCAGCTCGTGGCACACGTCGTGCGCGGCGGGTCGAGTGGGAGCGGCATCGAGTTCGTTGGGGCGCTGACGGACATCACCGAGCGCAAGCAGGCGGAGGAGGCGCTGAGTCAGGCGCAAGCGGACCTCGCGCACGTCAGCAGAGTCACCACCATGGGAGAGCTGACGGCCTCGCTGGCGCACGAGGTGAATCAACCGATTACCGCCGCGATCACCGACGCCAATGCCTGCTTGCGATGGCTGACACGCGAGTCTCCCGATCTGGAAGAAGCCCGCGCGGCGGCGGCGCGAATCGTCAAGGACGCGATGCGCGCGGCCGACATCGTCAGCCGCATCCGCCTGCTCTTCAAGAAAACCACTCCCCCACGCGAATGGGTGGATCTCAACGACGTGATTCGTGAGATGGTCGTGCTGCTGCGCGGCGAGGCGACGCGCCACGCCATATCGATTCGGACGGAGCTGGCACTCGATCCTCCCCTGGTCATGGGCGATCGCGTGCAGCTCCAACAGGTCATGATGAATCTCATGATGAACGGCACGGATGCGATGAAAGACGTGGACGGGATGCGCGAGCTCGCCATCTCATCGCGGCCTGCCGCCAAGGAAGAATGCCTGGTGTCCGTGAGCGACACCGGCGTCGGCCTGCCCGCGCTGCAAGCGGATCAGATCTTCAACGCGTTCTTCACCACGAAGGCCCACGGCACCGGCATGGGGCTGTCTATCAGCCGCTCCATCGTGGAGTCGCACGGCGGTCGCTTGTGGGCGGGGGCCAACTCGCCCCGCGGCGCGAGTTTCTATTTCACGCTGCCGTCCAAGGCGCGGCTGCACGCCTGACGCCACGCAGTTCTGCTCAGCGATCCACACCGATATCACCCCCGTGCCCGCCATCCAGCGGCGGGCGCCTGGCATGGTGCGTGCTAGTAAGGCGGTGCATGAAAACCGCGACGACGCTGAGTCTCCCCGCTGAGGCCTATGAGAGGTTCCTGCGCGTGCTCGGGGCGTGGTGGTGCCTCGGCTCGAGCGCGGTCCAGCCGGGGACGCTCGCGCCACATGGGGCAGGACGGTGAGCGAGGAGCGCAACGGGATTCCGTACCGTCGCCTGGGACGCACCGGCGAGATGGTGTCGCTGATCGGCCTCGGCGGCTACCACCTCGGCCGGCAAGCTGACGAGCAGGAGACCATCCGCATCGTCCGCACGGCGATAGACCAGGGCATCAACTTCCTCGACAACTGCTGGGACTACAACGGTGGATCAAGCGAGCTGCGCATGGGGAAAGCCTTACGCAACGGCTACCGCGACAAAGCGTTTCTCATGACCAAGATCGACGGCCGCAGCAGCGCGAGCGCCACGCAGCAGATCGAGGAATCGCTGCGCCGGCTCCAGACCGACCGCATCGACCTCATGCAATTCCATGAAGTGATCCGCATGTCGGATCCGGAGCGGGTGTTCGGCCCGGACGGGGCGCTGGAAGCGGTACTAGCCGCCCAGCGCGCGGGCAAGATCCGCTACATCGGTTTCACGGGTCACAAGAGTCCGGCCATCCATCTCATGATGCTGGAGACTGCGCGGCAGCACGGATTCACCTTCGACGCCGTCCAGATGCCGCTGAATGTGATGGATGCCCACTACGAGAGCTTCGCGCAGCGGGTGGTTCCGGTGCTCGTAGAGCAGGACATTGGCGTGCTGGGAATGAAGCCGATGGGCGATCCGTTCGTCCTGGTGAGCGGCACCGTGACCGCCGTCGAATGCCTTCACTACGCCATGAACCTGCCGACGAGCGTCGTCATCACGGGCTGCGACTCCCTGCCGGTGCTCGAGCAGGCGTTGCGCGCCGCTCGCAGCTTTCGCCCGCTGAGTGAAGCGGCAGTCGCCGGGTTGCTGGCTCGAACGGCGCAGGCCGCGCGCGAAGGGAAGTACGAGCTCTACAAGACGACCCACCATTTCGATGGGACCTACCAGAATCCCCAGTGGCTGGGGTGATTCTTTCATTCCCTGCGCTATCGGTCTACTTCAATCGTTGCCATCATGCCCTTGTCCTCGTGCGAGAGGATGTGGCAGTGATAGACGAACCGGCCAACGATCGTCGGATTCGTGAACGGGATGACGACCTTCACCTCGCCTCTGATGGGCACGTCGACGATGTCCCGGTGATCGTCGGCCGGCTGAGGGACGCCGTTGATCTCGGTGAGCTGGTAGGGCCCCTGGTGAATGTGAAACGTGTGCAGCTCGTCCGACTCGTTGCGGATCGTCCACTCCTCGACGGCGCCGAGCTTGACGCGGATGTCAGTCCGGGTCATGTCGAACGTCTTGCCGTCAATGAACAGCGTATCGCCGTTCTGTGACTCGGTGTACACGATCGTCCGCCGGTTGGTGATCTTCCCGCGGAGATCCTCGACGGGAAGCAGTGCGGGCGGCAACGTGACGGGCGTCGCGGGTGATCCTTGCACGCGAACGGTCGCCATGACCGTCCCCGCGTACTGATTTCCCTCGGGGCCGGTGTCGATGTCGCCGGTGCGCAGCAGATAGACTCCCGGCACGCCGGCCGTCACCAGGACCTCGACGCGGGCACCGGGGGACAGCCTGAGCGTATCGACTGTCGTGAGATGGGCGCGCCGGTTGCCGTCGCGGGCCACGACCTGGAAATGGTGTCCGTCGAGCGTGAGCTGGTAGTAGAGATCCGCCCCGACGTTGCCAATGCGCCACAGCTCGGTCTCGCCCGGGCGCAGCACAATCACCGGGTTGACGATGCCGTTGACGGTGCGGATGGTGTTCATGCCGATGTGCGTGAGCGCAACGCGTTCGTTCTCGAGCTGGAGATCCTTGAGCAACAGCAGACGTTCCGGCACATGTCTGAGCGTCGGAAACGGATCCAGCAGGCCCTCGACGACCAATGCTCCCGACATCCCGTTTCTCGTCTGTTCGTCGGAGAATCCGTGCGGGTGTGGGTGGTACCAGAACAGACCCGAGGGATGGTCGCTGGGTAGACGGATCTCGTAATCCTGTGCCTGTCCCGGTGCGACATGCAGCAAGACGTTGTCCGAGTTGCTACGCGGTGAGACAGTCAAGCCGTGCATGTGCAGGTTCGTCGGCTCGGCGAGCGCGTTCGTCAACCGGAGCCGGATCGTGTCGCCTGGATGCACACGCAGGGTCGGCGGGATGTAGAGGCCGTTGTAGGCATCGAGCATCGCCTGGTGCCCGGCCACGCTGACCGTGGAGGGCGCCGCGGTGAGCGAGACTCTCAGGACGCCGGCCCGGCTGGACACGACCGGCGGCTCCCGAAACGCATTGTCAGCAACCGAGCTGCAGCCTGTGATTGCCGTCGCGACGAGTAGGACGGTCGACGTCTTCATCAGAACTTGAATTGGCCCAATGCCAGAAGATAGTCGCCCGAACGGCCGCCAACTTTCCTGACTGAGCCGCCCGGCGCAAAATGGGCGTAGGTAGCGGTGATCGTCAGGTGGACGGTTGCCTGCCACGCCAAATTCGCGCTTGCTTCTTGACCGATGTGCCGATCGCTGGTAGCCGTGCCCGCCACTACCTCAACCGCAGGCTGGTAGAACGCATCGGCCGCACTCTCCCTCCATAACGAGCTCCAGGACAGATTCACGCTCGCGTCCTTTGCAATATCGAGTGTGATATTCGGTTGCAGGTTCAAGAGGTTGGCTGGTGCGAACAGCCCGACCTCCGAGTAGTACTGCAGTCCCGGGTAGAACGGGTTGAAGGTGCCCAGTCGATTGTCCTGCAAGTTGCGGTCACCGCTCAGCGCATCCGCCTTGAGTCCCAGGCGCGGCGAATAGTGAACGTCCGCGAGGGTGTATCCCCAGTCGGAGGAGATCATCCACGCGCGGATCTTGGTGTTTGCGAAAGAGCCGAACTGGAAGGCGCCTTCCACGTCCCAGTCAAAATTGACATCGTTGTCCCTCCGGTGGCGACGGTGGAAGTCATGCGCCTCGTGCCAGTCGAATCCGGTTCTCCTTCCGAACAGGCGCGCTCCAATTGTGCGCCGGCGCTCCCGACCACTGCCTTGCGCGAAGCTGGCATCGTTGCGGTGCAAGCCGAGATAGTAGAGGTCGAGACTCATACCTGTGACGGCCGATACCGGACCGGTGGCGTAGACACCCCAGAACAGCTGGGCTCGGTCGGGGATATCGTCGAAGACGTGTAGCCGGGGGTTCACGGGGCGAACGACGAACGCGTCGAGACGTCTTCCGTTCGCGGTCCAGAACGCTCGCGCACCGTCGAATGCACGCCTCACGTTCGGGGTGTCCCGGAACGACACCAGCCGAGCCGACCCAAGTGCCATCTCCTGGCGTCCGCCACGCAGCGTGAGCGTCCCGCTGTTTCTGACAGGCAACACCAGGTCCGCAAAGGCCTGCAGGACATCGAGCGGATCCCGTTCGGCCGGCGACGGGTCTATCGTCGCTCCCACTATTTCACCGTTGACCAATTCGGCGAACGTTCTGAAATGCGGCCCCACGTGGATGTCGGCGAGCACGAAGACTCGGTGAAAGCCGTTCCGATTGTGCGTCGGAGACGGCAAACCGAACGCCGAATTGCGCAAGTCTTGAAGGCGCTCCCGCAACTCGCCTCCGAGGGTCACGAACCACGATCCGCTCTTGCCGAGCGGAATCCACTTGATCGGGTCGAAGAAATCCGACTGCTTCGTTGGGTCGCGCAAGAACGACCAGTCTTCGTCGTACCGCTCGGGATCGTACCCGGGTCGAGAAGTCGTGGGGGCCTGGGCGTGAGCAACACAAGGAATGCACGCGATGACGATTGCAACACATCCCAAAATCCGACGCGTCGCCGCCAGCCGCCGGATGACCGCGACGGCGAGCAGCGCGCATGCGGCGACGGCCGCGAGCAGGCCAAGGAGCGACAGGTCGCGCCCTGGCCATGAGTACCCCAATCCTTCGCCTATCCAGAAGACGCCAAACGCGGAAAGCAGAACGCCCACCGCGAACTTGAGCGAGTTCTCCGGCACGCGCGCGAGCGGCCGGCGCACGGCGAAGCCCGCGAGAGTCACCAGCGCCGCGGCCAGGACCGCGCCCACCGCCGCCGGCGCCAGGAGTCCTTGGGCGCCAACCGCGATCACGATGAAGATGACTTCCAGTCCCTCGAGGATCACGGCCTTGAACGCGGTCAGCAGCGCCAGGCGATCGCCGCCGCGATCCCGCGCCAGCACCGCCTTCTCTTGCGCATAGATCGCCGCCTCGTCGTGGAGGCCGATCACCCCACTCGCGCGGAGAATCGCCTTCACCAGCCACCGCACCCCGAAGATCAGCAGCAAGACGCCGATCACGAGCTGCAACGACGTGAGAGGAATCCGCTGCAGCGCCGGGCCGGCCACGAGCGTGACCACGGTCAGGACGAAGGCTCCCGCGCCGGCGCCAGTGAGCGCCGGTCTCCATCCCCGCGTCGTCCCGACCGCGAGGACGATCGTCAGGGCCTCCACGCACTCGACGAGCGAGGCGAGGAACGCAGCGAGCATGACGGTGCCGGTGTGTGCCCAGTTCATCGCAGGTAGCTCAAGCACGCGTCGTGCCACGTATGAGTCCCTTGGCGGCAGCGATTCCCTGCAGAATCCCTGTCGTTCTCCACGCAGTTGTGCGCAAAGTCCCGCACCAGCGCTGCTCCCGTCATCCGATTCCAGCGGAGCGCGGCTGGCATGCGGCGTGCGAAATGAAGCCGTGCATGAAAACCACAACGTCTGAGGGTGCGACAATGCGCGTAGGATTTATTGGACAGGGAGCGATGGGCAGCCGCATGGCGGCTCGCCTGCTCGCGGCCGGGCACGACCTGGTGGTGTTCGACAGGCT
>Ga0137418_10005022_pt1 | contig 12126 bp, 10 predicted proteins | sample CZODoug3_1_2_16f_FD_122242 | JGI IMG/M metagenome (GOLD analysis project Ga0137418, IMG submission 122242) | Vadose zone soil fungal communities from Angelo Coast Range Reserve, California, USA - CZODoug3_1_2_16fungal (Hybrid Assembly) | ecosystem: Environmental > Terrestrial > Soil > Vadose... | reverse complement strand
GGACCGCGCGCAGGCGCCGGCGGTGGAGGTGAGCGGGAAATGAGGCGCGTGGGAATAGTTGCGCTGAATACGTTTCGCGAGGCAGTGCGCGATCGCGTGCTGTACAACCTGGTTTTTTTCGCTCTGGCAATGATTGCGGCGTCGATTTTGGTGGGCCAAATCTCCATTGGCATCGAACAGATGGTGATCGTCAACCTGGGCTTGAGCGCAATTTCGGTGATCGGATTGTTGATCGCGGTGTTTATCGGCGTGGGCTTGGTTTCGAAAGAGATGGAGAAGCGTACGCTGTACGCGCTATTGGCAAAGCCGGTGCGACGCTGGGAATTTTTGCTAGGGAAATTCGGCGGTCTGTTGCTCACGCTGACGGTGAACACCGTTGCGATGGCTGTCGGTTTGTTTCTAGCGCTGAGCATAGTCAAGCAGAACGACGAGCACCCGGAAGCGGCCGTGCTCGTGGCTGTTTATTTCATTTTGCTCAAGCTCGCGCTGGTCGTGTCCCTGGCGCTGCTGTTTTCCTGCTACACCACACCACTGCTCGCGATTTTGTGCACCGCCGGGCTGTACATAGCGGGATTATTCGTCAAGGAAATGCGCGGTTTTCAAAGCGAAACGATGTCGCGGGCCCTGCAATCGTTTTTGCACGGACTTTCATACGTCTTGCCGAACTTTGAGAATTTTGACGTGATGGCTGCCGCGGCACACGCGCGCGCCATACCCAGGGCCTTGATTGCGCAGAACACGATTTACGCGGCGTTATATTGCGCTGTGGTACTGGCCGCGGCTGCGGCGATTTTCACCAGGCGAAACCTGAAATGAACACGAGGGCTTCGCTGACGGTGCTGTGTGCCGTTCTGGTGGTTGGCTTGGCCGGCGTATGGCGACTGCAACATGGCATTGATGCCCAGCTAGACAGCACCCACCAGGAACAAGATGATCTAGTGTTGCGCTCCGGTCCGCTCGTGAGGGCCATGAGTCTGGAATATGCGCCGCTGGCCGCCAACCTGTATTGGACGCGCGCCGTGCAGTATTACGGTAACAGGCACGCAAATCAGCGGGCCAACCTGGATCTTCTCTGGCCTCTGCTCGATGTGACTACCACTCTGGATCCCAACCTGATCGTCGCCTATCGGTTCGGCGGAATGTTCTTGAGCGACTCGCCGCCGCGTGGAGCAGGCCAGCCTCAACGGGGTATCGAGTTGCTACGGCGAGGGATTCGCGCCAACCCCGAATACTGGCGCTTCTATGAAGATCTTGGTTTCATCTATTACTTTGAGCTGCACGATTATCACAACGCGGCAGAGGCCCTAATGGCCGGAAGCAAGGTGCCGGGTGCCATGGTCTGGATGAAAACAGCCGCGGCAAGAATCGCGGAGAAAGGCGAGTCACTCGAGATCTCGGCGAAACTGTGGAGCGAAATTTATAACTCGACGAACGAGCCATCCATCAAGGAAAACGCCAAGGTACATTTACAACTGCTTCGGGCACGAGCCGATTGCGGCGAACTGAACAAGCTGGCGGCGGAATACAAGAAGCAAACGGGTCGACCGCCGAAAGAAGTACTCGACCTGGTGAAAGGCGGCTTGCTTCCCGGTTTGGCGGTGGACCCTGTCGGGGTAGTGTATTGGTTCGATCTCGAAGGCAACGCACAAATTAACCCGGCGAGCCCGCTCTTCAAAGAACTGCGCCTTGATGAAAAAAGACCCTAGGGACGCTGTTAGTCACTAACGCAGAGGAGAGTCATCCGAGGATCGATCGTGATCTTATTGGGCGCCGACTGGGTGGCGAAGTGAAAGCTGGTTTCCGGGCCAGCGGCGACCACAACTCCCAATTGTGTCGAATGGCCACCTGTATTGGCATACAGGGGCACCGGGGCAATGAAGGAACGGGGTACACCGGTCTGGAATAGTTTGCCGCGCACCACGAAACCTTTTTCGGAGTGGTGTACGGAAAACTCCACACGGTAGTGCGGAACGCCGGTGCCCCGCACCCAATCTTCGAAAAACCACTCCATGGAATGTCCGCCCTCGAGATCCATGCCGGGAGTCATCACCGCTTCAATTTCGCGCTGCAAATCCGCGCTGGAAAGAGCGCGATAGGCATATTTGCCAGCGAGGGTGTGGAGCAACGCGACAAAGCGCGCATCCGGATCTTTTGTTCCAGGCTGGCGCAGCATTTCGCGCAGCATGTGAATCACCCAGGAGCCCTTGGCATAAATGATCTGCTCAAAACCTTCCGGCGATTTCGAAGAGGTCAAGCGATTGCCCAAATCGAGAGCGCCGATTTCCGAAGGCGGCTGCTCCGCGCCCGGCAATTTCTCGACCAGGCGCTGACGATAGCGCGTCAGCCAGACGCGCAGGGAGTGATTGGCATTCTTCTGGTTGTCGGCGAACAGCAGCGCCATATAGTTGGACAGGGCTTCATCAATCCACTGATCGCGATACGCGCTCCAGCCCACGACATTGCCCCACCACTGGTGAGCCACTTCGTGAAAGGGGACAAGCTCGGTGAAATGTTCCTGTCCACTTTCTGACAATCCGGCTCGCTGTTGCATCGCCGGAGGAAGAAAAGAGAAGGTGGAGATGTAAAGCAGTCCCGGCCAACCCTGGCCGAAGGTTCCGGGAATTTGCGAGACGCCGAGCTTCTGAAACGGAAAAGGGCCGCTGTAGTTTTCGTAGAAGCGAATGGAAGAGTCGATATCGCGGCCGAGTTGCTTGAGCGCGTCCGCGGGGCTCGGCGGCACGGTGGGAAGGATCTGCATTAATTTCGTGGCCCGCTGGCCCTCGGGACCATACGGCGAAGGCATACTCGGAACATCAAAGGATGAAGACCCCAAACGATTGTTAAGCGCCTGCTCCAGCATTCGGTTGGCATAAACCTCCACCGAATGCCCTCCTGCTGCAAAAACAGCGAACGCATAGTCACCCAGATTGAAGCCGGCGACGGATGCGGGCTTCTCGGTGTGCCAGTGAGCGACGCGGAAGTCGCCATCTTCGCGCTCGTCGAGCTTTGTGCCGGTGGCGACCAAGCGCAGCTGCCGCGGCCAGCGCATCGTTAGGTCGTAATTAGCAAAGTCTGCGCCGTCGCCGAAGTGCGGGTACCAGCTTTCGCGCGCGCCCACGTAGAGCACGCCGTTTCCCGCATCCTCAATCACGTTTCCACGATAGCGGAAGCGTAGGGTGAACTCAGTGCCTCGGGGCGGAGCTGACGGTAACACTACATAGAGGAAGTCGTTGCCGCGGGTGCTGCGCTCGCGGAGGGTCATGCCCTCATTCTGAAAGTAGGTGAGAGCTTCGCCGTGTTCACCGTTGACCTCTTCCATGTTCATCATGCGCGAGAGCTGTAGAGGCAGGACGCGTTCGCCGCCAGTTTCGGAGCGAAAGCGCACTTCTGTTTTCGCTTCCAGAGAATTGTTGGCGAGAATCGATGTGTCAATCGAGTAATGCAGCGCACGGAACGGAACTGGGACAGGGACAGGGAGGGTGCCCGGCGCTCTGTACGAAGCCCAAACGTCGTAAAAAGTACGGCCGACGCTCTTCTTGGTTTGGCCGAGCAGGAAAGACTCCGGACGCAGAGGGTCCAAAAACAAATCGAAGGGCCCGGTCGCGACGCCGTCGATGGAGCCGGCGAAGTATGGCCTTGGAGTTTGCGAAAGCGAACCGAACAGGAGGCGAAGCGACTGGCCGGGATTCAATGTGGACAGGAGCGAATCCCAGCGGGCGGCGAAAGCGGAATCTTGCTGGGGCGAAACGGCGGCTGCGCTGAGCTGCCTCTGCAGATCGGTGGAGGTATCGTCGGTAAAGCGCAGGCATGCGAAAGTAAAGTCCTGGTCCAGAACCGGCGCCCCTAGAAAATGCGCCATCTGCTGCTTTTCGACGGGATCTCGGGGCGCAGCGAGGATGTGACCACGGCCAAGAAACACGGCGCCGGTGACGCGGCCCTCGAACGGTTGTAGGAACGCGAGTTTGCCCTGTTCGAAAGAGAGCCGGACGTCGCCGCGGCGAAGCTCAATGCGATTGGCGGGGTCAATTTCGTAGAGCGTGGCGGAATCCACGCGCAGGGCAGTCAGTTGGTCATAAGCCTCGCGGGCAGACTTCTCCGCCGCCGAGACTTCCAGAGTCAGCGAACAACAGAGCGCGAGGACCGCGACCCGGAACTGCATGCCTGAGTGTAGTCACTTTCGGCATAGCGGTACAAGGAGTTGGGTAGGCGCGGTGGATACGGGAGCCTAAAATGAAGGGATGCGGCTTTATGTCTGTCTCGCTGCCGGTTTGTGCCTGCTCGCGGCAAAGAACGCACGCGCGGACACGATCGTTTTGAAGAACGGCCGCCGTATCGAGGCACTCAGCGTAGAGGTGCAGGGCGATAAGGTGCGCTACCTGACTGCGGCGGGCGAACTGGCGTTGCCAAAATCGATTGTCGATCACATTGAAAAGGGTGGGATAGCGCAGATGCCGGCTTCGCCTGCGGCGGGGGCAGCGAATCTGGCGATTACACCTCCCAGCATTGAAGCCACCGGCGTCAGTGCCGCGGCGGTGCATGATGGCGCTGTGGACCGCGACTTTCTGGCAGAGGTCGCGACCGAAGCGCGATCGGGCACGAGCGCCGCGAACGAAAAAGCGGCACTCGCTTACCATGCGGCGGCGCAGTTCGAGCTGTCGCGCGGCGATATGGAGCATGCGCTTACCGACGAGCGCACGGCGCTGACGTACGCGCCCGAACACCCGATCATGCTGCTGAATGTCGCGTACTTTTATCTGCGGCGTAGCGAGTACAAGCAGGCTCTCGAGTATCTGGAACGGGCGCAACGCGTCGCGCCGGAGAATCCCGACGTGCCTAAGCTTGCAGGGTGGGCGTATTACGGCATGAACAAGCTGGAGCAGGCGGTGGCGGAATGGCAGCGCGCATTGAAGCTGCGGCCGGATGCCGAAGTGCAAGCGGCGCTGGAGAAGGCGCAACGCGACAAGCAGGAAGAAGAAAACTATCGCGAGAATCAGAGCAGCCACTTCACGCTGCGCTACGCCGGAGCGGCAGAGCCGGGACTGGCGCGAGAGGTGCTCCGGGCGTTGGAGACGCATTTTGCCGCGATCGAATCGGAGTTGAACTACACGCCACCGGATCCGATCGGCGTGATTCTATACACGCACGAGGCTTTCGCCGATATCACACGGGCACCCGGGTGGGTGGGAGCATTAAATGACGGGCGCATTCGTGTGCCGGTTCAGGGGCTGACGCAACTGACGCCGGCATTGTCGCTGGTACTGAAGCACGAGCTGACGCACAGTTTCGTGCGGCAGAAGACGCGGGCGGCTGCGCCGACCTGGGTGCAGGAAGGGATTGCGCAGTGGATGGAGGGGAAGCGCAGCGGAGTAAACGCCTCGTTGTTGCTAAAGGTTTATGACGCCAACCAGGCGATGCCGCTAAAGGACCTGGAAGGACCATGGATGCGATTGCCAGACCCGATCGCGGCGTACGCGTATGCATGGGCCCTCGCAAATATCGAATACATTGTGCAGGTGAATGGAATGAGCGACGTGGAACGCATTCTGGAGCGGATCGCGGCGGGGAGCACGACGGAGGCGGCTGTGCGCGAGGTGTTGCACAGCGATTATGCCGACTTGATGCAGTCGACCGCGCAGTATCTGCGGAAGACGTACGGGAATTAGGCTTTGACGTCGTTTGCGTTGTCTGTAGGACGTTAGCTCTCGGCGAGTATCGCGGCTAGCAGCGCGGCGCGCTGCGGCATGGTTCTTGCGATGACGTGCTCGTGCGCGGAGTGCGCGCCGTCGCCGACCGCTCCCAGACCATCGAGCGTGGGAACACCTAGAGCGGCGGTGAGATTGCCGTCTGAGCCGCCGCCGGCCATGCATTCTCCAATTGACAGGCCCATTTGGCCTGCCAATGATTTTGCGCGCGAGAAAAGCGCGGCGCTTACTCTGCGCTCCATGGGGGCGCGATTAAAGCCGCCGCGAATTTCGAGGCGGGCTCCGCGGGTGAGCGGCTTGAGGGTATGCAGGCGCTTCTCGAGTTGGCGCATGTCCGAGAGGCGGAGGGCGCGAAGGTCGATCACGGCGCGGGCACGCTCGGCGATGACGTTGACGCGCGTGCCGCCCTCGATTATGTCGGCATTTACGCTAATGCCGCGACGCAGGTCGTTCCACTTTTGAAGTTGCGTGATTTGCTGTGCGAGTTCGTGGACTGCGTTCACACCTTCCTGTGGTGCGAGGCCTGCATGCGAAGCGCGACCGTGCACGATGATTTCGGCCTCGCCTACGCCCTTACGCGCTGTTTTCACCAGGCCGAGTGGACCGAGCGAAGGCTCGAGCACAAAAACGGCGTCGCTGCGGCGTGCTTCCGCTTCGATGAGCTTGCGGGAGGAGTCGCTGCCGATTTCTTCATCGGAGGTCCAGAGGAAGACTATGCGCTTGCGGAGCGCCGCTTGGCTCTGCTGCAGAGCGTCGAGCGCGAAGAGAGCTTGCACGATGCCGGCTTTCATGTCGAACGTGCCGGGGCCGTAGACTTTTCCGGCGGATATGCGGAACGGCATTTTGGCTAGCGTGCCGGTGGCGTACACGGTGTCATAGTGGCCGAGGACGAGGAGCTGTCCGGCGGTGCGGGACTTCTGCGGCTGCCAGGTGATGCGCAGATGGTCGCCGCGATGCTTCTGGGGGAGGCGCTCGACGCGCGCGCCGCGCTTGCGCCACGCTGCGGCTACTATTGCGCAGCAGCGGTCTGCCGGCGCTTTCTCCAGGCTTGGCGATTCGGCGAGGACAAAGGTTCGCAGAGCGGTAAGCATCTTTGGTAACCGTGGGGTTAGAATGCGCAACAGGGCGGCGGGCAGGTTCGATTGCGTCATCGGGGGGACATGCTAACAGCGCCGATGCTATTGGTGCAAAGGATCGTCAGCAGACGCGGGCTTCGCATATAATTGTAGGTTTGCCGGAGAACACAGGGGGCCGCTGGTGTGTGCGGCTTACGGGAGCGCCATGATACTGGACGTGACGGAAATACAAAAGATATTGCCGCACCGTTATCCGTTTTTGTTCGTCGACGCCATTGTGGAGATGGAGCGGCTGAAGCGCGTCGTTGGGATTAAGAATGTGACCATCAACGAATCCCATTTTCAGGGGCACTTTCCAGGGCAGCCGATTATGCCGGGCGTGCTCATCATTGAGTCGATGGCGCAAACCGGCGGGCTGCTTTTGCTGCAGGAAGTGCCGGACCGCGAGAACAAGCTTTTGTATTTTGTGGCGGTGGACGGGGCGCGCTTCCGGCGGCCGGTGGTGCCCGGGGACCAGTTGCGAGTGGAGATGAAAGTGATTTCTTGGCGCGGAGATTTTTGCAAGCTGGAGGGTCGCGCCACAGTGGATGGCCAGCTCGCCGCGGAAGCGACCCTGATGTGCAAAATGGTGGATCGCGTTCCGGCTCCTCCCGCCAACGTGGAAGTATCCACGAAATGAGTGCGTCGCAAGTTCACGAGCAGGCGATCGTCGCGGCGAGCGCGAAAGTCGGTGCAGGCGTTCGCGTTGGGCCTTATGCGGTGATTGGCGAGGACGTTGAGCTTGGCGAGGGATGCGTGCTGCACTCGCACGCCGTGGTGCTGGGCCCCTCGAAGATTTGCCGCAACAATGTGTTTCATCCGTTTTGCTCGGTGGGCGGCGATCCGCAGGATTTTCGCTTTCAGGGCGAAAAAACGTCGCTCGAAGTTGGCGACGGGAATACGTTTCGCGAGTACGTGACCATCAGCCGGGGCACGGTGGGCGGCGGCGGAAAGACCACGATTGGCGATGGGAATTTCTTCTTGGCTTCGTCGCATGTGGGGCACGATTGTCGTGTGGGCAGTCACACGTTGTTTGTGAATGGCGCGACGCTGGCGGGTCATGTGACTGTGGAGGACTTCGCCACGATCGGGTTTCAGTCTCCGGTGCATCAATTTTGCCGCGTCGGACGGTATGCGTACATCGGGGCTTCCACGGTGATTACGCAGGATGTTCCGCCGTTTTCGCGCGTGGTGACGGAACGCGACACGAAAAGCTACGGAGTGAACACGATCGGACTCGAGCGCAAGGGATTTTCGGAGGAGCGGCTCAAGGTTTTGCAGCGCGCGTTTCGATTGCTGCTGCGTTCGAAGATGAACACCACGCAGGCGCTGGCGGAGATGCGCAAATCGCTGGGCGATTCTGACGACGTGCGGGAGCTGATTCGGTTTATTGAGACGGCGGAACGCGGAATTGTGAAGTAGCGCGAGCGTCGACTCGCGACGTCTACACGCAACGTCTACACGCAACTATGGCCAGCACAGAAACAAACACGGCAGGATGGGGCCTGATCGCGGGCAACGGAAGATTTCCGTTTCTCGTGCTGGAAGGCGCGCGGAGCCAGGGCATCGAGATGGCGGTGATCGCGCTGAAGGAGGAAGCGGCGCCGGAGTTGGAGCGCTCCGCGAAACGGCTGCACTGGGTAAGCCTCGGCGAGTTGAGCAAAGCGATCGACTTGATGCATCAGGAAGGCGTGACGCAAGCGGTGATGGCCGGGCAAGTTAAGCACAACAAGATTTTCAGCGCTATCCGGCCGGACTGGAAGCTGGCCAAGTTGCTCTTTTCATTGCCGCGGAAAAATACGGATGCGCTGATCGGCGCGGTGGCGCGAGTTCTGGAGGACGAAGGCATTCGGCTGGTGGACTCGACATTATTTCTGAAGCCGCTGGTGCCCGAACCGGGAGTGCTGACGCGACGAGCGCCCGATGCGCGCGAGGCTGCCGACATTGCCTACGGGCTTGGCGTGGCGCGGCAAATTTCCGGCATGGACATTGGGCAAACCGTGGTGATTTCGGACCGCGCGTGCGTAGCGGTCGAAGCGATGGAAGGAACCGACGAAACCATTGCGCGGGCGGCACGCATCGCCGGGGGCAAGCCGCTGGTGGTGGTGAAGGTCAGCAAGCCGGGGCAGGACATGCGCTTCGATGTACCCGTGGTTGGTCTGCCGACCATCGAACACATGAAGAACGCGCAAGCCACGGCTTTGGCGGTAGACGCCGGGCGAACCTTGCTGTTTGATCGCACAAAATTGATCGAGTTGGCGGATTCGGCGGGAATCGCTATTCAGGCGGTCGCCCCGGCGACATCGGCGGCGGAACCAAAAGAGGCCGCGGCGGGAATGAACAGGGAGTGACGGCGGTAATGCAAACGGGGAAGATACGTGTCGCCGTCGTCGGAACGGGTGAATTCGGGCGCAATCATGCGCGCGTTTACCGCGAAATCCAGGACGCTGAGCTAGTTGGACTCTTCGACAAAGACGCGAACCGCGCGCAGGCGGCCGCCAGCGAATTCCGCACGCATGCCTTCAGCGCTCTTGACGAATTGCGCGGGCGAGTTGATGCCGTCAGCGTCGCCGTGCCCACCGCCGAGCACGCCGAAATCGGCTGCCGCCTGATGGAAATGGGCCTCGACGTTCTCGTCGAGAAGCCCATGGCGAAAACCTTGGCGGAAGCAGACGCGCTGCTGGAATCGGCGAAGCGGCACCGGCGCGTGCTGCAGGTCGGCCACGTCGAGCGATTCAATCCGGCGGTGCTGGCGGTAGAGCCGATTCTGAATCATCCGCTGTTTTTCGAGGTGCACCGGCTAGGAGTGTTCACGCCGCGCAGCCTGGATGTCGATGTCATCTACGACCTGATGATCCACGACCTCGATATTCTGCTCGCGCTGGTGAAGCAACCGGTCACGGAAGTGAAAGCCGTTGGTATCCCCGTGCTCACCGACAAAGTGGATATCGCACACGCGCGCCTGGAATTCGCGGGGGGCGCGGTTGCCAACGTGACGGCGAGCCGCGTATCGACGGAGCGCGTGCGCAAGGTGCGCTTTTTTCAGCAGCACGAATACATTTCGCTCGATTACGCCCGGCGGGATGCCTTGCGCGTGGCCGTGAAAAAAGCCGGCCCGCAGCCGGAATTCGCCTTCGAGAAGCTTCCTGCGGCGACCGTCGAACCATTGCGCGCCGAACTCGAATCCTTTGTGGAAGCGGTCAGCACGCGTACCGAGCCGCGTGTCAACGGGGCGGCAGGCCGAGCCGCGCTGGAGCTTGCCGCGCGCGTAATGGCAAGCATCCAGGAGCATGGTGAGCGCGTCCAACTGGTAGCGTTCGCCGCGGCACAGAAAATAGAAAATGATTCCTAGGTTTCTCGTTCCCTTCAATGCCCGTCCGCCCGCCGCGGACGCTTCTTCCACGCGGCGTCGTCCTTCCACCCTGGATGAGCGCACGCTCGTGCCGGCGATGCTGCCGATCGTTCCTCTGGACGGCCACACGAATATCCCTTCGTCTCTCCCACTAGAAGCCATTGCCGCCAGGACGGTTGTTCCGCGCGGGATAAGGCGCGAGGATTTTGTCGCGGAAGAGCCGAGCCACCTGCCACTGCAACCGACAGACATGGATGAGCGGGTCACGGTTCCGCAAGGCGCGGCGCCACCGGAAATCATCGCGCCGTCGGAAAATATTCTTCCGGCCGAAATCGTCGATCCCGACATTTTCATGACCGGCGAGGTCAATCTCCTCACCAGAGAGCGCACGGAAGAACGCGCCAAGTCCGACCTGGCCAGAAATATTTCGTCGGTGATAATCCACATCCTGCTGATTGTGGCCATTATCATCGAGCCGAAGGTTTTTCCGGCGCGGCCCAAGACGCAGGAGGACCTTGATCTCGCGCGCAGGCAGATGACCATCCTGCTGCCGCCCGGCGCTTTTGAAACGCCGAGGCCCACCCCGCGGCGCGAACCTCCCGCGCCACCGATGAAGGTAGACCCGCGCATACTCCGCAAAGTGGCGCCACCGGAGCCGAAGCCGCAGCCTACCCCGCCTCCGAAGGAACCTGAGCGCGTAGTGAAGGAACTGCCCAGTGCGCCGGTGCCGCAGCCCAATGCCACGCCGCCGCCAGAGACGACGAAGCCAAAAACAGACGCGCCGAAACAGCCGCTGAAATTAGAAACTCCCGACGAGCAGCCGCGCCCTAACAGCCTCATAATTCCCAAGAATTCGCCGGGCAGTTCGATTCGCGATTCCATACGCGAAGCTAGCAAGATGAACACGCCACGTCCCATCGGCGGTGAACAAATTCCCACGCGCCCGGCGCCCGGAGGCGGAGGACGCGGCAGTGCGGCCGCCGGAATCGAGATGCTGACGCCGACCGAGGGCGTCGATTTCAATGACTACCTCGCGCGCGTCTATCAGAGCGTGAAGCGCAACTGGTTTGCGGTGATGCCCGCGTCGGTGGAGCTGGGCGATAAAGGCGTCGTGTCGCTGCAGTTTAGAATATTGAAAAACGGCGGCGTACCGGACGGCGAACCGGTGAAGGTGTTTGGCTCCGGCAAAGACCCACTCGACCGCGCGGCGATTTCTTCGATCCGCGCGTCGAACCCATTCGAGCCCTTGCCACCGCAGTTCAGCGGACCCTACATCGAGCTGCGGTTCACGTATTATTACAACCTGCAGCCGGATTACTCGCACTAGTGAAACCGCCGCGCCAGCAGATTTTAGGCAGCCTCCTGCTGGCGCTGTTTGTGCTCATCTTACTCTTCGTGCGCGCGCGTCATCTCTTGTTTCGATGAACTCCAACTTTCGATGATAGAGGACACGATTCTTCCGCTGGTTGCCGTGGTCGGCCCCACGGCTTCGGGGAAATCCGCTCTAGGCGTTTGGCTGGCGGAACAGCTTGGCGGCGAAGTAGTCGCTTGCGATTCCACGCAGCTCTATCGCGGCTTCGACATCGGCACGGCGAAACCGTCACTGGCCGACCGCCGCGGCGTGCCTCATCACTTGATTGACGTTCTCGGCCCGGAAGAGCCGGCTACCGCGGGAGGCTATCGTCAGGCCGCTCTAGACGTTCTTGCCGACCTGCGCAATCGCGGACGGCTCCCGATTTTCACCGTCGGTACCGGCTTATATCTGCGCGCGCTGCTTGAAGGGCTGGCCGACGTGCCGCAGCGCTCCGAAGAGCTTCGCGAAAGGATGCGACTCAGTGCGCGCGAACATGGTTACGGGCATTTGCACAAGGTTTTGCAGCGCTTCGATGCCGAAGCCGCGCGAAAAATTTCCGCGGGCGACGTGCAAAAGCTGATTCGCGCTATCGAAGTCTGCCTT
>Ga0137418_10005021_pt1 | contig 12127 bp, 8 predicted proteins | sample CZODoug3_1_2_16f_FD_122242 | JGI IMG/M metagenome (GOLD analysis project Ga0137418, IMG submission 122242) | Vadose zone soil fungal communities from Angelo Coast Range Reserve, California, USA - CZODoug3_1_2_16fungal (Hybrid Assembly) | ecosystem: Environmental > Terrestrial > Soil > Vadose... | reverse complement strand
GACGCTGCCGGCCCGTACGTCGGAGTTCGCCGTACCGGCCGGACGCGATCGCCGAACGGTGCCGCCGCGCATCGCGTACGCGCACGCCGCCGCGGTGATCGGGCTGTGCCTGTTCGCCTCGGTCGTTCCCTCGCCGCTGTACCACTCCTATGCCGTGTTGTGGCACTTCTCGCCGCTCACGCTGACCCTGATCTTCGCGACCTACGCGTTCGGCGTGCTGGCGGCGCTGCTGCTGGTCGGGCGGGTCTCCGACCAGGTCGGACGCCGGCCGGTGCTGCTCGTGTCGCTGGCCACGCTGATGGTCGCCTCCGCGCTCTACATCGCCGCCGACGGGACGGCCTGGCTGTTCGTCGCGCGGGCCGTGCAGGGCCTCGCTACCGGGGCCGCGATCAGTACGGCCAGTGCGGCGATGCTGGATCTGCACGTGCGCCGCGATCCGGGCAGCGTGGGCCTGATGAACGGCGTGGCGAGCGCCATCGGTCTCGGCTTGGGATCGCTGGTCTCCTCGGCTCTCGTCCAGGCCGGGGTAGCACCTCGAATCCTCCCCTACGTGGTGGTCCTCGTGCTGCTCGCCGTGGTGCTGGCCGGTGCGTACTGGATGCCCGAGCCGGTGCCCGAACGTTCCGCGTTCCGGCTCACCCCGCAGCGTCCCGGAGTGCCCGCGGGGATCCGGCACGCGTTCCTGCTCGCCGGGCTCGCCACCCTGTCGTCCTGGGCCATCGCCGGGCTGTTCTTCTCCGTCGGCGCGCAGCTCGCCGACCAGCTGTTCGACACCACCAACGTGATCCTCGGCGCGATCGCCGGTGTCCTGCTCGGTCTGGGCGGCGCCCTCTCCCAGGTGCTGTTCCATCGCACGGCGCCGTGGCTGGGCGCCAGCGCCGGATCGCTCGGCCTGGCCGCGGGCATGGTCCTGATCGTCATCGCGACGGCCGCGGGCTCGAGCGCCGTCTTCGTCCTGGGCACTCTGCTCGCCGGGATGGGCTTCGGGGTCGCCTTCCTGGGCGGCCTGCGACAGCTCGTCGTCGTCATCCCGGACGAACACCGGGCGGCGGTCATGTCGGCGTTCTACGTCGTCGCCTACGCGTCGCTCTCGCTGCCCGCGGTGATTGCCGGCGTCGTCGTGACCCACCTCGGCGTCGACCCGACCTTCGAGATCTTCGGCAGCGTTGTCGCCGGCATCGCGGTGATCGTCGCGGTCGAGGCGTGGCGCACCCGGCCGGTCGAAGCCCGATAGTCCGATAGTCGCTGAGCGGCGGGGGGCGGTTCGGCGTCCGGGGCGGACTGGAGCAGGATCAAGCCCGATGACGAGCGATGCGCCAACCACCCAGCGAGTGAGCGAAGAGCCGCCGTGGGTCAGGCACGCGATCTGGTGGCAGGTCTACCCGCTCGGATTCACCGGCGCGGACGTGACCGGCTCTGATCAGGCCGCCGGTCGGCGTCTGCGACACCTCGTCGACTGGCTCGACTACGCCGTGCGCCTCGGCGTCTCCGGGCTCGCGTTGGGGCCGATCTTCGCGTCGAGCACGCACGGCTACGACACCACCGATCACTACCGGATCGATCCCCGGCTCGGTGACGATGACGACTTCCGGCGGCTCGTGGAGGCGGCGCACGAGCGCGGGCTCCGGGTCTTGCTCGACGGGGTGTTCAACCACGTCGGACGCGAGTTCCGGGCGTTCGAGCAGACACTCTCGATGGGACACGACGCCCCGCGAGCGGACTGGTTCCGCCTCGTCGCGCCGGGCCCGGGGTCGTCGGACGACGAGCCGACCTATGCGACCTTCGAAGGCCACCAGGGCCTGGTCGAGCTCGACCATGAGAACCCGGCCGTAGCGGACTACGTGGTCGACGTCATGGACCATTGGCTGGCCCGCGGCGCCGACGGGTGGCGGCTCGACGCGGCCTACAGCGTCCCGGTGAAGTTCTGGACGGAGGTGGTCGGCCGCATCCGCGAACGGCATCCGCAGAGCTACCTCGTCGGAGAAGTGATCCACGGGGACTACTCGGCCTTCGTCGCGGCGACCGGCCTGCACGCGGTGACCCAGTACGAGCTCTGGAAGGCGATCTGGAGCTCGCTCAACGACGGCAACTTCTTCGAGCTGGCGTGGGCCCTCGAGCGGCACAACGCTCACCTGGAGACCTTCGCCCCACTGACCTTCATCGGCAACCACGACGTCACCCGCATCGCGACCGCGCTGGACGATCACCGGCACCTCGGCCACGCCATGGTGGTGCTGGCCACGGTTGGCGGCACGCCGTCCGTCTACTACGGCGACGAGCAAGGGCTCACCGGGCGGAAGGAGGCCCGCGTCGGCGGCGACGACGCCATCCGCCCGGCCTTCCCCGCGCGGCCGGACGATCTGGATACCGGCGGCGACGAGCAGTATCGCCTGTACCAGCAGCTGATCGGCCTGCGACGCCGGCACCCGTGGCTGCACCGGGCCCGCACCGCAACGGTCAGCCTGACCAACCGGCAGCTGTCCTACGACGTGACCGACGGCGTGCACACGCTCCGCGTCCACCTCAACGTCGGCGACGACCCGTTCCGTCCGGTGGCGTCGCCCGGCGCGACGCTGGCCAGCAGCACGACGCACGGGCCCCCGAACGATCTCGTCGTGCCGCCCCACGGATGGGCAATAACCGAACCCTGAGCTAACCCTCGAGGGCGGGCGCCAGCGACGACTCGTCGTCCGGGACGACGTCACGCGCGGTGCGCGTCGGCGAGGGCAGGATCGTCAACGCGACCGCCGCCGCAACGACCATGACCAGCGCCGAGATGCCGAACGTGCGGGCGTAACCGGCCGTCTCGGCGACGTTGGGCCCGGAGCTCGCGAGTGCATGGGTTCGCGACGCGGCGATCGTGAGCAGAATCGCCAGCCCGAGCGATCCGCCGATCTGACGCGTCGTGTTGATCAGCCCGGAGGCCAGGCCGGCGTCGCGCGGGTTGACGCCGCCGGTGGCCGAGATCGTGATCGGGACGAACGACATACCGACGCCGAACGTGATGAGGGCGCCCGGGAGCCCGATGTGCCAGAGGTAGGAGCTGTCCGCGTGCAGCCGCGACAGCAGCAGCAGGCCGGCCGCCGAGATCAGCGGCCCGGTGACCAACAGCACGCGGGCGCCCACCCGCTGGACCAGCCGCGAGGAGATCTGAGTGCCGACGATGATCGCCAGCGGCATCGGGAGAAACGCCAGACCCGTCTTCAGCGGGCTGTAGCCCTGGACGTTCTGCAGGAACTGGGAGAGGAAGAAGAACAGCGAGAACATCACCGAGCCGATGAGCACCATGATCAGGTTCGCGCCGGTGAGCGCTCGGGACCGGAACAGCCGAAGCGGAACCAGCGGATGCCGATGCCGACTCTCGACGACGAGGAACACCGCAATCAGCAGGGCGCCGATCACCAGGTAGGAAATCACCGAGCGCGAGCCCCACGAATGGGTGTCGGTCGAGACGATGCCGTAGACCAGCGCCACCAGACCGCCGGTTACCGTCAACGCGCCGGCCCAGTCCAGCGTGGGCCGCTCACCTTCGGCCCGCGACTCGGTCACCGCATACCGCGCGACGAGGAAGACGAGCACCCCGATCGGGACGTTGATGAACAGGATCCAGCGCCAGGAGAACAGGTCGGTGAGAACGCCGCCAGCCAGGACCCCGGTAGCGCCACCGGCGCCGGCCACCGCGCTCCACATCCCCAATGCCCGGGCCCGCGCGGCCGGCTCCCGGAAGGTCGTGGTCAGGATCGTCAGGGTCGCGGGTGACAACACCGCGCCACCGAGGCCCTGCAGGCCACGCGCCGCGATCAGCTCGCCACCGGACTGCGCCAGCCCGCCGATCAGCGACATGGCCGAGAACAGCGTCACCCCGATGAGGAACAGGCGCCGCCGGCCCCAGATATCCGCGGCCCGCCCGCCCAAAAGCAGGAAGCCCGCGAACGTCAGGGTGTAGGCGTTGAGCACCCAGGCCAGGCCGTTCTGGGACATGTGCAGATCGCGCTGCATGTCCGGCAACGCGACGTTCACGATGCTGATGTCGAGCACCACCATGAACTGGGCGACGCAGACAACGGCGAGGACGAGGGCAGCGGGACGCGAGCGCGAAGCGTCGATCCCGCGGCGGAGCAAATCGGAGGTAACCATCACGGGTGGTAGCACGGAGGCGAGCGTCCCTATTCCCACGACGCGGAGAACGACAAGTGAACGGTCAGGGCGGGGTCGGGTGGGCTCGTAGCCCGTCGACGACGACCCGGAACCCGATCCCGCGCTCGGCCGGAGCTAGCCGCCGTTCCATGGTGATGACCCCGCTCAGGATGGCGTGAACGCTCTGCGCCGTCAGGTCTGGCTTCACGACGCCGGCGCGCTGCGCCCGCTCCAATAGCACCGTCAAACCTGCGGTCAGCTTCGCCCCGGCGCGGGCGACGTCCGGTCCGATCTCGCCGTCGAGGGCCGTCGTCAGGACGAGATTCTCCCGCGCCTCGTCGGTCAGCCGCTGGAGAAACTCGAAGAACGCTGTCCCGGCGTGGTCGGCCTGAGCAAGATCGCCGGCCAGTGCCGCCAGACCCTCCAAGCGATCGATCACCACACCGGCCAGCAGCGCCTGCTTGGTCGGAAAGTGCCGGTGCACCGTCCCGGCCCCCACGCCCGCCCGCCGCGCGATCTCATCCAGGGACAGCTCCGGCCCCTCGGCCGCGAACGCGTCCCGCGCCGTGGCCAACACGAGCGCACGGTTACGAGCGGCATCGGCTCGCACCCGGCGGGGCGGCGGCATCGATTCGACCTCCAGGCTTAACCGGGGCGCCCGCCCCGTATAGTCTTAGCGGGGCCCACGCCCCGGTTAGAGACTAGTCGCCCAGGAGGAACCAATGGACCGCATCGCCGTCAGCGGAGCCAACGCTGAGTTCGGACGCGGCGTCGTCGAAGCGCTGCTGCGACACCGTGACCCCGCATCGATCATCGCCACCGTCCGCGATCCCGCTCGCGCGCACGACCTCGGCGACCGGGGCGTGACGGTGCGCCCCGGTGACTTCGACGACGCTCCGACGCTCACGGCCTCCTTCGCCGGGGCAGCGACCGTGCTGATCAACGCGACCTTCTTCGGCCAGCAGCCCGAACTGCGCGGCGCCCGGGTGGCCACGGCGATCAGATCCGCGGTCGCGGCCGGTGCGTCCCGGGTCGTGGTCACCACCTGGCCCGAGGCCGACACCTGTCCGCTCGAGCTCACCCGAGACTTCCTGGAGACCGAACGGCTCGTCCGGACATCCGGTCCGAACTGGACGATCCTGCGCCTCGGCTACGGGATCGCCGACTCGATCGCCCGCGACGTCAGCTGGGCCCTCCGCGCCGGGAGGCTCGACGCGCCCGCCGGCGACGCGCACTGCGTCCCCGCCGCCGTCCCCGACCTCATCGACGCCACCGCGCTGGTCCTGCTCAACCCCGACCACGACGGGCGCTGCTACGAACTGAGCGGTCCCCGAGCCGTCGACTGGACCGAGCTCGCCGAACTCGCCACCTCCATCGCCGGCCGACCGATCGAGTACCACGCCATCAGCGAGGACACATTCCGTACCCAGCTGCGAGACCTGGGTCTACCGCAGCCGGCAGCGACCGGCCTGCTCGCCTACTACGCCGCCTTCCGCTCCGGCTGGGGGAACCAGCCGCACTCCGATCTGGCGACCTTGCTCGGCCGTCCGGCCCAGGACACTCTCGACGCGATCCGCCAACGCGTGCCGGTACCAGCGCCGTAGAAGGCCGGCCGGCGCTACCAGCCGCGTCCGAGGAGTTCGGTTCGGGTGCGGGGAAAACCGCTCGCGCCACCGGCGCCCGGCTTGACCGCGAGCACCTGGTTGATGCTGATCCGGCCGGCGTTGAACGCGAGCACCGAGCCGGCCATGTAGAGCCGCCAGACCCGGGCCCGGCCCGGACTGCTGAGCCGGACGGCCTCGTCCCACGCGTTCTCCAGGTTGGCGACCCAGGAGCGCAGGGTCAGCGCGTAGTGCTCACGCAGGGACTCGACATCGCGGACCTCGAAGCCGGCGCCCTCGATCGCGCTCACCATCACGCCGACCGACTCCAACTCGCCGTCCGGGAACACGTACCGGTCGATGAAGGACGTCTTCGAGAACTGCGCGCGCTTCCCCGGACGGCGGGCGATCGCGTGGTTGAGCAGGCGCCCGCCGGGTCGCAGTAACCCGAACAGATGCTCGGCGTAGGTGGGCAGCATCGAGAACCCGACGTGCTCGGCCATGCCGATGCTGGCAATCGCGTCGTAGGGGCCGTCGTCCACGTCCCGGTAGTCCTGCACCCGGATCTCGACGAGGTCGCTCAAGCCCTCGTCGCTGATGCGCTTTCGGGCGAAGTCGGCCTGCGCGTTCGACAGGGTGATGCCCACCGCGCGTACCCCGTACGTCCGCGCGGCATGAATGACGAACGTGCCCCAGCCGCAGCCGACGTCGAGAATCCGCATGCCCTCGGCCAGTCCCAGCTTGCGGGCGACCAGATCGCACTTGGCGATCTGTGCGTCCTCGAGGGTGTAGCCCGAGTCGGGCTCGCGCTCCCAGTAGGCGCACGAGTACGTCATGGACGGGCCGAGGACGACCCGGTAGAAGTCGTTGCCCACCTCGTAGTGATGGGCGATCGCCTCGGCATCGCGCCGCCGGGAGTGCCGGCGTCCGATCAGCTTGGATTCCTCCGCCGGTGGCCGCGGCGGGGGTCCGACGATGCCGAGCCGCACCGCGGCTTTGATCATCGCGAGCCGGGTCGTCGAATCGATCACCACCCCGGGCCCACTCTTCGGGTCGGCGATGCGTTCCAGTTCGGCCATGCCTTCGAACAGGTCGCCGTCGATCTCGATATCGCCCGACACGTAGGCGCGCGCGATGCCGAGCTCGTTCGGCGCCCACATCATCCGGCGCAGCGCTCGACGCCGGACGATGGTCAGCCGCACCCGGGCATCTGCCGGACCGAGCTCACTCCCGTCCCAGCACCGGACGCGGACCGCGATGTCACCACCGAGAACGGCGCGCACCAGCGGCTGAATGGTCTCCGCTGCAGTCATCCCTCTATCCAAGCAGCGCTCTCAAGCGCTAATTGAGGGAGGGATCGCCGCGCCACGTCTCGACGCGGCGATCCCTCCTGTCTCGGGTGGATCAGTGGATGGTGAACGGAGCCGAGACGGCGATGTCGTACGGCGTCGTGGTGTTCTTGTCCAACTGGAGGACATAGGACCCCGGCTCCACGGTCGGCGGTCCGGACGCGTTGATGTCGCCCTGACTCTCACCGAGCGTCGAGACCGGGAACCGGACGGTCACCGTCTTGGACTGGCCGGCGTCCAGCGTCACTCGGGTGAAGCCGACCAGCCGCTGCGGCGGCACCACCACGCTGCTCACCGGCTGGGCCACGTACACCGGCACGATGTTCGTGCCGCTACGAGCTCCGGTGTTCGCCACGGTGAACGTCGCCGTCGCGGTGCCGTGCGTGGACACGTTGGGCGTCACCGACAGATTGCTCGTCGTGAACGTGGTGTACGAGAGGCCGTACCCGAACGGGTAGAGCGGGTTGTACGAATGGCCCTGGCCGCCGCCCGTGCCGGGTAGCTGGTCGAAGAACTTCGGCTGATCGCCGAGTGGTGACGGCGCCCCACCGTTGAAGTCCCCACCGGGCGCGGCCGCGTCCGACGGCCAGCTGATCGGCAGCTTGGCACTCGGGTTGACCTTGCCGAAGATCACGTCGGAGACAGCCGTCCCCGCTTCGGTGCTTCCCTGGTAGGCCATCAGAATCGCGTTCGCGTTCTCGGCGTCGGGACCCAGGCCCACCGGACGTCCGGCGATGACCACGACGATCACCGGCTTGCCGGTGCCCTCGAGCGTCTTGATCAGCGCCTTCTGATCAGGTGGGAGCTGCGGTGCCGGGTTGTCGCCGAGCCCTTCGGCGTAGGCCTTCTCGCCGACGGCGACGACGTAAGCGTCCGCGGGCGTGTTCGCGGCGGTGTTGCCGTCCGCTACGTAGACCGCGTTGGAGTCGCCGTTCAGGACTCCCTTTTGCACTGTCGTGCCCGGCGGGATCTGATTGGCCGGTCCCATGCAGCAGACGTGGCCCGCGCCGAACACACCTTGCCAGCTGACGCTCCAACCACCGAGCTGGTTCGTCATCGAATCGGCGCTCGGCCCGGTGACGACCACCTTGGCCGACGGCGAGAGCGGCAGCGCGTTGTTCTGGTTGCGCAGCAGCGTGATCGACTCGCGGGCGGCGTCGAGTGTGGCGTCCCGGCCGGCCGTGACTGCCGCGTTCGCCTTGCTGGCGTCGACACACGGCGCGCTCGGGTCACGCAGGCACGGCTGGTCGAACAGGCCGAGCTGGAACTTCAGCGTGAGAATCCGCCCGACGGCCTCGTTGATGCGCGCCATCTTGATCGCGCCCGACTGCACGTCCTGGAGGATGCCGGACTGCCACTGATCGGGACCGACCACGTACATGGCCATGTCGACACCGGCGTTCACGGCCTCGGCAATCGCCTCAGCCGGGTTCGCGGCCACGTGGTAGGCCGTTTGCAGCGCCTGCACGTCCTGGTAGTCGCTGATCACGACACCCTTGAAGCCCATCTGCTTGCGCAGGATGTCGGTCAGGAGGTAGTGCGACCCGGTGGCCGGGACACCGTTGACCGACCCGGAGTTGACCATGACCGTTCCCGCTCCGGCGTCGATCGCACCGGCGTAGGACGGAAGGATCATGCTCTGCAGGTAGTTCAGCGGCAGCAGCGCCTCGTTGCGGTCGTGCCCGTTGACCGACTGGGAGTAACCGGCGAAGTGCTTGACCGTCGCGGCGACGTCGAGCGAGTGCGACGAACCGGGCGCCTGCATCCCGCGCACGTTGGCCGCCCCCATTGCGGCGGACAGCACCGGTTCCTCGGCCCACGTCTCATACGTTCGTCCCCACCGGTTGTCGCGAGCGAGGTCCTGGACGGGCGCGAAGACCCAGTTCCATCCGGTCGCCCGCACCGCGTTCGCGGTGACGACGCCGCCGGTCTGAGCCGCCGCGGGATCCCACGTGGCCCCCATGCCGATCGATTGCGGGAACAGCGGGGCCTGCCACGGGTGCCCGAACCCGTGCACCGCGTCGATCCCGAAGATCAGCGGAAGGTGCAGTCGGGAATTCTCGATCGCGTACTTCTGGATCTGGTTGTACGAGCTGGCCCAGTCGAAGCCGGTGTTGCCGACACCACCCTGGCCGGTCATATCGATCGGGCTATCGGTGCCGCCGGCCAGCAGCGACCCGACGTTCTGATCGATCAGGACACTCTTCATGCAGGACGCGCTCGGCAGGTTGAAGCCGGCGCTGCCACAGGTGCCTCCGGCCGCGGCCGTGACGTTGGGGACCAGTTGCTGGTCCATCTGCCCGACCTTCTCCGGCAGCGTCATCGCGCCCAGCAAGGCGTTGACCCGGGCCGAGATCGGCTTGTGCGAATCGAGCCAGGGCGCCGCCTTGGCCGGGGCGGCAATGCCCTGACTCACGAATGCGGACAGCCCGCCGGCCATCAGAACCCCGACCGCGACGGCGAGTGCCACCTTCCTTCTTCCTCGCACATGGCCTTTGGGACGCGAATTGGACATAACTCGGCCTCCTTTGGGTGACGAGTGAATCAACCGCGGTCCGTGTCGTCCGTCGCCGAAATCGCGCCCGACCGCGCGCCGGGTGGCATCAGGGCGCGCCTGATCAACTCGGGAATGTCGCGGGACGAGGTGCGCATGAGAGCGTTCTCCTGCGAGGGCGGCGCGGCCGAGCGTAGTGACGGCCTTTCCCAGGGTCAACGCCGAGATTGCCCCGCGAACGTGGCCAATTCCGCCGACAACGGGCGGTCGTCTTTCGCGCTACGTCGACCGGAGGCTCTCGGCGAGCTGCGTCAGGGCTTCGGCCTGACCGGGGGTGATCGCCTTACCGGTCTGGACCCGAGTCAGCTGGATGAACGCGTCCAGGATGTGGGCGCGTGCGGTGCGGTTCGGCGCCCGGCTCGCCGCCGTCAGCAAGGCGTCCAGGCCGAATGCGACAACCCGGTTCGTGCTGAACGCGTCCACGAGGCCCTTGACGTACGCGTACGGCGAGCTGTCGACGAAGGCGTAACCGTTGACCATCCGGCTGTTCACCGGATCCGGGTCGATGACCGTCGCGGTCAGCCGGTAGGCACCGGCGGCTGAGTACGTGTGGTCGCCGGAGATGGCAAACCCGCCGGCGGTGGGCGTCACGGTGCCGGGGCTGCGCGTCTGGTCGCCCCAATTGATGATCGCGGTGAGCGAGCCGGCCGAACTGCCGGACACCGTCGCGACGGCGCCGCTGAAGGACTGGCCGGCGTGCGGGTAGAACGTCGCTCCGCGGACGGTCGGGGCGGGCGCGGCCACCACCTTCGCAGGCTCCCAGGGCCGGGCGACGGCGCGCAGCTGGCTGCCGCTCGCGTCGCCGGACAGCTCCCAGGTGAAGATGCCGGACAGCCCGTGCTGCTTGGCGTAGTCCGAGCGCAGCTCGAGCGAGTACGCGTTCTCGTAGCTGCACATCCGCTGCGCCGACGGGTTCCACAGGTACTGCGACTGAACCTGCGGATCCCAGTTGATCAGGATGCTGGTGTTGGCCGGGTCAAGCGCGTTGCGCGCTGTGGTCTGACCACAGCCGGTGGACGTCCACGGCTGGTAGAGACCGGTCGTGCCGAACCCGCGGGAGAGGGTGAACTCCACGCCCAGGGAGATCTTGGCCCGGGGCACGCCGTGCGCGATGAAGTAGCGCACCGCGTCGTCGGCGTTGTTGTACGGATCGCCGGTGGGATCGTCCGAGTGCCGGTACAGCGGCTGGTTGAACATGCTGACCGGCGAGTACCCGGTGCCCATGTCGTAGGTCATCAGGTTGATGTTGTCCAGGGTGCGGCCGAGCGTGGCCAGGTCGAAGCTGGTGTTCGCGTCGAACGGCGCACCGGTGACGCCGTTACCGGAGTCCTGCCAACGCCCGGCCGGCAACGCCGCGGTGAGCAGGAAGTCGCGGTGGTTGCGGCCGTGCGCGTCGGCGTAGGCGTTCAGCTGGCGACGGAACTCCGCGACGAGCAGGTTCAGGTTGTGCCGATCCTCGGGCGAGGCACCGATGTCGGGCAGCGGCAGGCCGGAGAGAAGCTCCCCGTTCGGAACCTCTTCCGGTGGAAACGTCACGGGAACCGTGAGGACGCTGCTGCGAACGCCAGCCTGGCCGGCCGTCACCCAGAAGGACGTGCCGCCGCGCGTCGATTGCAGCACGGGCTTCTGCGTCGGGATCAGCCCGAGCAGGAACTTCGATGGCGTCGCCATCATCCCGGCAGGCGCCTCGCTGGCCAGCGTAGCCTGCACCGGGTACGAGGCCGACCCCACGGCGGTCCAGAACGCCTCCAGCGTCTTCTTGGCGCCTTCCGGGCCGGCTTCGGCCAGCCCGTGCGCCACCGCCAGCGCGTTCATCGCCCCGGCGCTGGATCCGCTGATGGCCTCGAAGGCCAGACCCGGCTCTTCAAGCAGGCGATCGAGCACGCCCCAGGTGAACGCGCCCAGGGCGCCGCCGCCCTGCAAGGCCAGGTTGATGGTGCACTCAGGCAAGGGCGGTTCGGCCGGTCAGCTCATGCCAGCCGCGAGGTTGGCGCAAACCTAAAGGGGAAGCAAAAAAAGAAGCCGCCCATCAGGCGGCCTTCAACTCTTTGTATTCTATCTTGATCTTATTTTGGAGGCGTCCCCTGGTATCCCTCGCCCCGCCCGTCTCCCTCCGGCGCTCGCGCGCAAACTCCGAGGAGCGGCGCAGCTTAGGGCGGGCCCGGGCGCTTCACAAGTTGCAACGCAACCAGCGTTGCTTTCGCACAACGCGCCGGGCGACGGTTGGCTAGGCAGCCTTTCGCTCGCCTTTGGTTACGAGGAACTGTTCGTCCTCGGTGGATCCCGACAGTGCCGTGGTCGACGACTGGCCGCTCTGGACGGTCTGCGTCACGGCATCGAAGTATCCGGTACCCACTTCACGCTGGTGCTTGACTGCCGAGAAGCCCTGCTCGGCCGCCGCGAATTCCGCCTCTTGCAATTCGACGAAAGCACTCATCTGGGTGCGCGCGTAACCGTGCGCCAGATGGAACATCGAGTAGTTCAAG
>Ga0137418_10005019_pt1 | contig 12129 bp, 11 predicted proteins | sample CZODoug3_1_2_16f_FD_122242 | JGI IMG/M metagenome (GOLD analysis project Ga0137418, IMG submission 122242) | Vadose zone soil fungal communities from Angelo Coast Range Reserve, California, USA - CZODoug3_1_2_16fungal (Hybrid Assembly) | ecosystem: Environmental > Terrestrial > Soil > Vadose... | reverse complement strand
GCGGTACGTGAGCTGGGTTCAGAACGTCGCGAGACAGTTCGGTCCCTATCTGTTGTGGGCGCAGGAGATTTGAGAGGGCCTGTCCTTAGTACGAGAGGACCGGGATGGACGAACCTCTTGTATTCCAGCTGTCATGCCAATGGCACGGCTGGTTAGCGAAGTTCGGTTGCGATAAACGCTGAATGCATATAAGCGTGAAACGCTCCTCAAGATGAGATCTCCCAACCCTAAGGGTAAAGAAGGGCCCAGGTAGACCACCTGGTTGATAGGCTGGAGGTTGAAGCGCAGCAATGCGTGTAGCTCACCAGTACTAATCGCCCGTTCGGCTTGACCATAAAATTTACTTGGCGCATGACTTAAGAACTCAGAAACTTCTGTTCTCTGGCTAGAACCTGAGCGGAAGAATGGAGGACGAGTTCAGAGAGTCTCCGCGTCGATCCTGTAGAGCGGTTTTGCCGCGCGAGAAAAAGCGCGCGGCGCAGTTGGTGATACAGGATCATCAAGCCTTTGGAAATTTAGCAGTCCCAATCTATTCAGTTGTGAGGCTTCGTCCTCGCTGGTTTTGTTCTTTGACACTTTTGCACGACAAGTTTCGCTGGCCTTCGGGCCGCGAGCAAGTTGTCGGTGACCATACCGCGGGGGTTCCACCCGTTCCCATCCCGAACACGGAAGTTAAGCCCCGCAGGGCCGATTGTACTGCACGCGTAAGTGTGTGGGAGAGTAGGTCGTTGCCGGCTTAAAATTGAAGGGGCCCCATTCCAAAAGGAATGGGGCCCTTTTCCGTTTGGGGTGCGTCAATCCGTCAATCGTCAATCCTAGGACGCGGCGCCGCGCGCTTCAACGCGCGTGCTTGACCACGTAGTCCATGGTTTCGCTGTATGGCGCTGTCCAAATCTCGGCGCGATGGGCTGCCAAATAATCGAGTAACTGTTGGTGTGCTTCGGCGGATACGAAAAGATAGTCGCCACCCACGCCGTGAAATACAATTACGCCGACACCCTCCGATTTCTCCACCTCCTTGACCCAGGCAATCATCTCCGCGCCGCTGCTGCCGACAAAGGCTGTGCCGGAAAATTTGGGAGTGGCAGAGCTGATGGCCGAGGTAACGACCGGTACGGCAGGGTCGCGAATATAGCTGACAAGGCCTGAGGCTTTGAGTGGGGCGAGATAGTCTTGCCTCTCGGCATCCTTCTCCATTGCGCCGCCCACTTTGGTTTGTTCACAAGGCGTACCAAAGGCGTGCTTCGGCTGGCCGTCGATGGCGGTGAGCAAGACGTTCATGACATTGATCTCGCTGAGCAAGGTTTCGACGCTGTAATTCTCGGAGGTGTATTGCGGCGGCATGTCGTAGGTGCCGCGGTAACAAGGGTGGTTGATGGTGTGGTTGGCCAGCTCATGTCCCGAGGCGGCGGCGGCGCGCCACCGCGGAAGGTCTTCGGCGTGCATCGCTTTTCCCATGAGAAAGAATGTGCCCTTGATGCCAGCGTGATCGAGTTGTGGAATGGCGACGGTCAAATCCGAGGGCACGGCATCATCATAGGTGAGCACGATGGCGGCGTGCTGACCGTGGGGCCAAGTAAATGCCGGATCCTCGGCGGTTGCGACTGCTGAGAGCGCCAAAACGATCAAGGCCAGCAACTGTTTCATGCCCTTCCTCCAACGGTGCGGGAAATCGGAACCACCGATTGTACTGCAGGCATAAGTGTGGGGAGAGCGGATACAGTCTGCTTAAATTGAAAAGGCCCATTCCGAAAGAATGGGCCTTCTCGCTGAAACGCATCGCAACCGGGGCTCGGTGACTAGTCGTCCCGCCGTTCCACAAACACGGCGATGGTCCGCGCCGGAATCGTGAAGGCCCCGGAGCTGCGAGTGAAGGCTGCGGTCTTCACGACGGGATCGGAACCATTCAGCTGAACGGGGTGAAGCGCCAGGCGATGGCCCTGGTAGTCGGGAATGGCGTAGGTGACTGGATTGGTGGTGGCGTTGGTTATCACCGCTATGCTGCGATAGCGGTGGTCGAGCGATGGGCCAGTTTGGTCGGAGATGGAGTATGCGATCAGGCCTGGGACTTGCGTGGGGCCTAGGTTGTAGAACTTGAGGCGTTGTTCGACGTCGGCGCCGCTGCGGAGGCGGAACAGGGGGGAGCTTTTGCGGATGCGCAGGAAATCCTGGAATACGGCGCTGGCCTGGGTGATGTCGTTGTAGGTGGGCGTGAGAGAGGCGTTGGCGAGGAACGGTTGGAAGACCGGCCAGTTGCCCTGGTTGCCATCCCATGATGGAGGCAGGCCTACGCCCCAGTTGCCGCTCTGGAACGTGAAGTCGAGACGGTTGAACCAGTCGCCGCCGTTGTAGCTGTTGGCGTCCAAGGATTTGGAACGCAGGATATCGTCGCCGGCGTGGAAGAACGGGACGCCCTGCGACAGCAGGACAATGCCAACGCCGAGGCTGTTGACGCGGACGCGGTCGGACATGGGGGCTTCGGTGGGCATTTTGAGCTGGTCGTTGTCGAACAGGTCGAGGTTGTCGTGGGCTGAAATGTAATTGATGATGTCGGGCGGATTGAGGGTGTACCCGGCCTGCTGTCCGAAGTAGTCGATTTGGGCGCCGGTCTTGGTGTTGCCGTCTTTGTCGGTGAATACGTAGTCCTTGAGGGTGCCGGTGATGCCGAGGCGGATCCAGTCGGCGTCGCGGTTCAGGGTGTCCTGCTGGGCTGGCGTGGCGGGCGCGGCGAGGTCGTTGGGGTCGTAGAAGAGGCCGTTGATGAATCCCTGATTGGTGACGAGCGAGGTGCCGCCGTCAAAGGGTCCGCCTCCGCGGACCGCGTCGCGCAGGCGATCATTGAAGGTTCCAATTCCGGTACCCGCCATGTTGGCCTGGGAAGCCTGCACGAACAGCGCGTTGTTGGCAACCGGGCCGAAGTTCCAGCCTTCTCCGTAGATGTAGATGGATGGATCGATGCGGGCTAGCTGGACTTTGAGAGCGACGATCAGGGGCTTGGGATGGAAGCTCATAATGTCGAAACGGAAGCCGTCGACTCTGTATTCGCGGGCCCAGGTCAGCACCGAGTCCGTGAGGAGCTTGCCCATCATGTTGTGTTCGGCGGCGGTGTCCTGGCAGCAACTGCTGGTTTCTACAAGGCCGTTTTGATCGAGGCGATAGTAGTAGCCGGGGACGAGCTTATCGAGAATGGAGAGGTTGTCCTGGCCGGACGAGGTGGTGTGGTTGTAGACGACGTCCATGACGACGCGGAGGCCGGCTTGGTGGAGGGCGTCGACCATTTCGCGGAATTCGACGATGCGGGCGAGGCCGTTGGGATCGCTGGCGTAGCTGCCGTCAGGGACGGTGTAGAGGACGGGGTCGTAGCCCCAGTTGAAGCAGTCCTGGTCCCGGGTGGGGCTGATGGCGGCTTGCTGGTCGGTGGAATCGGGGGCGGCTGCCGGGACCGCAGGGCTGGTGCAGCCGCCGTCGGGAACGCTGGCGATTTCAAAGGAAGGCAGAAGGTGGATGTGCGTGAGCCCTGCCTGTTGCAGGGCTTTGAGGTGGCGCATGCCGCTCGATTGGTCGTAGGTGAAGGCGCGGAATTTCCCTTGATCCGGCGCTGAAACGGTGGCATCCGAGGCGGAGAAATCCCGGATGTGGAGTTCATAGAGAACGATATCCTGCGGGCCCGCTAAGGGCGGGCGATCGTGGTCGTCCCAGTGGCGGGGCTTGGTGCGGTTGTCGTCGAGGTCGACGATCAGGCTGCGGCCGCTGCCCGCGGCGGCGCCCAGGGAATAGGGGTCGGCGACGATGTTGGTTTCGACGTTGCCGGTGCTGCGGACGAAGACCTGGACTTCATAGGCGTAGTACTTGCTGTTGGCCCAACTGGCGTTGCCGGTGGCGCGCCAGACACCGGTTCTGGGATTGAAACGCATGGGCAGGATGGCGGACTCGGAGCCGGTGGGCGAGTCATAGACGTGAAGCTTGGCAGATTGGGCGGTGGGAGCCCAGACTCGGAAACTCACCCCGTCTTCGCCGCTGCCGGAATGGAGAGCGCCCAGACTGCCGTTGTAGGTGTAGAGATCGTCGAGCACGCCGGGAATTTGCAAGGCCGTGGCATCGAGCAGGGTGTCGGTGGCGTCGAAGCGCGCGACTACGAACTGGCCGGTGAGGAGCGAGGGGACGCTGGCGACATCGGAGGGCCCCAGCTTTAGGGCTAGAGCGCCGGCGAGAGCTGGGAACTTGGCTAGCACTGCGGGCGAAAGGCCACCTGGGTCGACCGTCAGCGGGATGGATTGGCCTCCGGCTACGCCGGCTTCTCCGGAAGAAATGCCGCCAGTCTGGGAATAGAACAGGCGGAAAGTGTTGGTGGAGTCGGCGTTGGGCCAGGCGATGGTGTCACGGGTGACAAAATGCGCGTGGGCGTTGTGGACGTTGCCGACCTGGTGGGGCGGCTGCGACGTGTAGATCGTGCAGTCGTCCTGCAATTGCCAGATTTCGGCGCCGTTGGCAGCGAAGCCGGTGGGGAAGGGGAAGAACATGTCATTGGGGCAGTTCTTGATGTTGCCGGTGACGTCGTGGAGGATGAAATTAAGGCCGGTATCGGTGGTGATGGCGGGGACGTCGAAGAAGATGCCGAATGTGTCGGTGCCGCTCGGCGGCTGCGCCGGGTTCCATTGCGGGCTGGGGTTGAGGGCGCCATACCAGGTGTAAAGCTGCCAGCCGGCGTAATCGCTGGCGGATCGGCTGTAGTGGATGCGAACGGTGGCGGGGGCAACCGCGGCACTGGCTGCGGCGGTGAAGATGAAGAGGAGAGAGAGCTTGGAGAGTAGCCGGGTCATATTCGCCTCCGTGGGGTTCGGAAGACCTTGTTTCACACCGGTTCTCACGCGGTGGCCAGGAGTCCGCGGAGGGGAACTAGGTGGAAGAAGTCGTTGGTGAATCCCAAAGCGGGATTGAGTTTAGGCCCGGGTTGCGGCTTCGGTCAAGGGTGACAAGGCGGTGTGACCAGGCGATGGCTCTCGAAACCAGCCCGAAGCCGGCCGAAGGCCTGTCGGAGCCATTCCCAGCCGCTCCGCAAGCCATTTAGGCTGATCTGGAGCAGACTTCGGGGGAGGGCTGTTCAACACGCCCCATGGCTTGCAAAAGTCCGGGGCGTTTTGTTTTGGTGCGAGATTTCGGGAAAGAGGCGGGATGAGTCCACACTCGCAAGCCACGAAGGCGGTGAGCAAGGCCCGGCTGCTGGTCAAGCGCTTCATGGCCACGTTCTCGATCCTGTGCGTGGTCATTTATCTGGGCTTCGTCGCCGTCGACAGCTGGGAATTCTGGCACAAGGCGCGGCAGAATGAGTTGCAGGTGAGCGCGGCGGTGTACCAGGAACAAATGCAAGAGGCGGTGGGGCGGCAGTCGGCGGAGGTGAAGAAGGTGGACGCAATCCGGCTGGGGTGGGTGTACACCGATACGTTGAACCAGACAGACTGTAGCTGGCTGTTTGTTTGCCATGACCGAGCATTCCGGCCGGACGACCGGGGCATGTACTGGGGGAATCACATTGCGCCTAAGACGGAACCGCTGTTTTCGGGCCCGATGATTCCTACCGGGCGAACGATGCGGGGAACACCGCATGCGCTAAGGATGATGGCAGGCGCGATTGTACAGGCTGGGGGTTGGGCGGTGACGATGTTCCTGGCGTGCACGGTGATCTGGCTGGCGCTGCTCGGGCTGGTGTTGTCGTCGGACACTGGCTCTAAGTCGATGGTGCCCTGGATGATGCTGGCGGGGTCTCCGATGTTCATTCCGCTCCTGGTGTGGTGCGTGCAGTGGGCGGCGGTGGCGGCGATGGACCGGTTGGGCTGGGCCGTGGCGCTGACAGCGCATGTGGCGGCATACAGCAGCGCTTTGGCGGTGCTGGTGGGGGTTCGGCATGTGTGGATGACGCCCCATGAGTTGCGGGAGCTGACTCGGGTGTTGCGGGAGCCTGCGTAGCTGATCCGGTGTGTCGCGAGGACCAGTATCCGCAACTCGGAATGTCAAGGCGCGGGGCCGGTTGTATTGCACGCGTACGGGTGCGGGAGACCAGGTCGTTGCCGGCCCAAATTATGGAACAGACCCATTCCGAAAGGAATCGCCTTTTTCAGTTGAAGAGTCTGCCAGGTTCTCGCTGAGCAGCCAACCTGCTGGGCTAGCACGTTGCCATAGGTGTTGGTCACGGCAAGCCCGGTGGGCACTGGATCCGCTCCCGTTTGGGCTTCGTTAATCGTGCTCTGCATTCCGTTGGGGCTGGCTACGCAATGGATGCTATGCCCGCGTTCGCCGGTGCGATGTCGTTGTTTTGCATTGAGGTTTTGCATTGAGGTTTTGCATTGAGGTTCTGCATCGAGGTTCTGCACCGAGCTTCTGCATCGTTGTTCTGCATCGAGGCGGCGGACGTGAGAGGATCGATGCCGGCGCCCGAGGTATTGAACACCTTGTTCGAAGTGACTTGAGGGGGGTAGTTCGCGGGGCTGTTGCGGTTCCGGGAAACCGGATTTGCGGGTTGTCCCAAGGGCGAAACATCGTAGCGCCCGAACGCCTTAACTGCAGACACCTCCCGTTGGCCGGGATAACAGGACTCCTTGGACGGCTCCATGATTGGGCGTAGGGGATGGTAGTGTGGTGCGAAGAGGAATCGATGCGTCCTGGTAAGAGCGGTTGGCGTGGGCTCGGGATCTATTTGGTGACGGTTGGCGTCCTGGCTCTGGCCGTGGCGTTTCCGGTCCACCGGACGATGAGCTGGCTGCTCCTCATCCTTCAACTGATGGCCCCTTCGGTTACGCCTGGAATGGCACAAATGGCACAAAGGATTGCCGGGTTTGCCATGCGAAGCGGTTCGGCGACCGTGTTCTTCGAACTGCTGCTGCCTTCCTTTGCGCCCGCGATAGCGTGGCTTCTTGCCCTGTCCGTGACCGGAGAAGGCTTCGCGGACGGATCGCTTCGAATCCCGGACAAACAGGTCGCGAAACTGATGCTGATCGCCTGGGTGTGTCCGGCCGTACTGGGGCTTGCTGTTTACGGAACAGCATGGCTCGCGGGCGCAACCCGGTTCGGGCCGGTTGGCACTTGGTACCCCTTTGGGCATTGGGGTCCGGAGATGTTGTTGGGCATTTCGGTGAAGGCCATGCGGCCCATGGCCGGATTTGTGGTGCGTCTGGTGAGTTGTCTTTTCTTTTCGATTGTCTACTGCGCGTGGAGTCTTGGTATGGAGCTGGGGTGGCGCGGGTATTTGTTGCCCAAACTTGTGGAGCTGCAGGTGGACGCGCCGATGTTCTGGACTGGGCTGGCGTGGGGGTTGGTGTATCTGCCGAGAATGACTCGGCCGATTCCTGGGCAGCCGCACGAAGCGCGCTGGATTACGTCCGTATTTTTTCTGGCAGGGGCGATTGGTCTTTCGTACATTCTGGGATTCTTGCGGCTGCGGTCGGGAAGTATCTGGCCCCCGGTGTTGGGGTACGCGACGTGGAGTTGCGTAGTGGGGATGGCGTACGACGGTTTGACGATTGCGAACCCGTTCTGGAAGGGTGAGTTGTACCTTTGGAGTGTTGCGCTGGGAGCGGCAGTTTTGTTCTTTGTGCCGCGTCCCTGGAAAGCCGTGGACGTGGGGCTTTGAGCACTGCAGATGTCAACGCCGCCGCCGGCGGGTGAGGCTCGCATTTTCTCTGGTTGGCCGTCTCAGTGTCGTCCAGTGCGATGCGTTGGGACGGGCACGACAACGAAGTCGCCTCCCTTGAGCAGTCGTATGAGCAGTCGTACTCCGACGATGGCGCTAAGACTTGGGAAGTGAATTGGACTGGGGAGCAGACACGAGCGCGGAATGATGGTGGGGCGTGGTGTGGATCCGGGCCGTCAGGGCGCTGGCGTCATGGACTTGCGCAGGTCGGCGGGCGAGCCTTGCAGCAGATTGCGCAGGAGGGCGACTTCGGCGGCGATGCCGGTTTTGATGGCGGGTTCGGCATCGGGGGCGAAGAGCGGCGAGTGGTTGGAGGGCAGGATGGTACCGGCGGCTTTGGCTTCGGCTAACTTCTCGGGATTGGCGCCGCCGAGGTCGAAGTAAAAGCCAGGGATACCTTGATTGACGAAAAAGGAGAAATCTTCGGATGCGGCAACGGGCTCGTCGGTGACGACGTGGGTTTTGCCCAGGACTGACTCGAGGGGGGCGCGCAGGCGCTCGGCCAGGGCGGGGTCGTTGTAGACGGAGTCGGTAGATTCGAATTCTTCAATCAGGGGTTCGCGGGGGGCGTCGGAGGCTTCGGCTTCGGCTTTGGTGATGCGCGCGATGGCGGCGAGAACCTGCTTGCGGACCCCGGGTTTGTAGCTACGGACGGTCAGGCCGAGCACGGCCTGGTCGGGGATGATGTTGTTCTTGGTGCCCGCCTGCAGAGAGCCGACGGTTACCACCGCCATTTCTCCCGGCTTTACTTCACGCGAGACGATGGTTTGCAGCGCCAGGATGGTGCGCGCCGCGATCACGATGGGATCCACGGTGGTGTCGGGCATGGAACCGTGGCCGCCTTTGCCGTAGATGGTGATGCGGAGGGAATTGGCGTTGGTGTCGTAAGTTCCCGGAACGATTCCTACGGTCCCCGCGGGCAGGCGGTTGCCTACGTGAAGGGCCACGGCTGCGTCGGGTTTGGGGAAACGGGTGAGGAGGCCGTCTTCCAGCATCGTCTTCGCCCCGGAGATGGTTTCTTCGGCTGGCTGGCCTACGAGCATCAGAGTTCCGTTCCAGGTGTTCTTGGTTTGCGCCAGAATGGCGGCAGTGCCGATCAGGGAGGCCATGTGAACGTCGTGGCCGCAGGCGTGCATTACCGGGACGTCGCGTCCGGCGTCGTCTTTGGTGCGGACCTTGCTGGCGTAGCCTAGGCCGGTCTTTTCTTCGACGGGCAGGGCATCGAGTTCGGTGCGGAGCATGACCGTTGGGCCGGGTCCGTTTTTCAGAATGGCGACAATACCGGTGCCGCCGACGTGTTCGGTGACGTCGTAGCCTAGCTGGCGGAGACGGCCGGCGAGTTTGGCGGCGGTTTGGGTTTCGTGCGCCGAGAGTTCGGGGTGCTCGTGGATATCGAGGTAGAGGGCGTGCGCGTCGGCGTAGACGCCAGAAACTTCGGAGGAACCTTGCGCGCGGGCGGAGGTTGTGACAAGAAGCAGCGTGGTGATCAGAGCGAGCCTTGGGCCGGTCGGTCTTCGAAGAGTCATGGGTGACCGGATGATATCCGCAGGGCCGGACTGACAGCAACTCCCCTGCCGGCGGTTCAGAGCGTGTGCATGTAGACAAGCAAACTGTTGACCTGATCCTGCGTAAGCGCGCGGTTGAAGGCGGGCATGTCACCGCGGCCGGAGAGGACGATATCGGTTACGCGCTCGTCATTGGCAGGGAGGCCGCTTTTGGATAAGTACGGATGTTGGAACACACCCCGGAGACTGGGGCCTTTGCGGCCGTGGGAGGAGTAAGGTTCGTGGCAGCGGTCGCATTGATCGTCGTAGATGCGGCGGCCTATGATTTGTTCGGGAGTAAGGCCGAGCTCGGCGTCGGATTTTCGGCGCTCATCGCAGGCGGCGAGCAGGCAGACGGCGAACAAGGCGAGCGTTAGGGCAAAGAGTAGAGTCAGCGGGGATGTTCGCACTTTACGTTGAGTCTCCTCGGCACAGGGCGGCCGAACACGCCTTGGCTCTCACCAGATTACAATGTTCCACAGCCACCGTGAGATTTCGATTCCGATGCTGAGGGTTAAACGCGTTTACGAGGCGCCTGCGCGGGGCGATGGGGCGCGGGTTCTGGTCGACCGGCTTTGGCCGCGCGGCTTGAGTAAAGAAGCGGCTGAGGTGACGGTGTGGCTGCGGGAGCTGGCGCCTTCTGATGCGCTCCGGGTGTGGTATCACGCGCATCCTGAGGGCTGGGTGCAGTTTCGCAAGCGCTATTTCAAGGAGTTGGCTGGGCCCCAGGCGGTGCCGGCCCTGGAGCAGCTGTACGCGTTGGCGAGCAAGAAAAAACACGTTACTCTGTTGTTCGCATCGCGGAACTTGGAGCGAAATAATGCGGTTGCGCTGAAGGAGCTTATGGACGGCACGAAGAAGCCGCCGACCGGGACCGGTCCGGCTGCGGCGGTGTCGGTGCGAAAACGGGCTGCCAGGCCGAGAGGCGGACGGAGGCGCTGAGGATTTTGCTGGGCCTCCTGGCGCCTTCACCTCAACGCGTCCTCACCTGGTTCCATGGTTGCGTCGCTGCATCATCTGTTACTTGGCCTCATGCGCAAACTTTTTCAGTGGGATCTCGGGACACGGCAGCTTGAACTGGGGCGGCGGACGCTGCTGATGGGCATCGTCAATGTGACGCCGGATTCGTTTTCCGATGGAGGACTGTATTCGGGAGCGGCGCGGGCAGTGGAGCATGCGCTGCGGCTGCTGGATGAGGGCGCGGAGATGGTTGACCTTGGCGGAGAATCGACGCGGCCCGGAGCGGCGGCGGTTGGAGCTGACCAGGAATTGGAACGGGTTCTGCCCGTGATCGAAGGGGTGAAACGGGCGCGGGCGGACGCGATTGTTTCGGTCGATACTTACAAGGCCAGTGTTGCGCGGGCGGCGGTGGAGGCGGGGGCGGAGATCGTCAACGACGTGAGCGGGGGGACCTGGGACGCCGCCATGATGGATACGCTGGCTGACCTGCGATGCGGTTTTGTTTTGATGCACATGCGGGGTCGTCCGGTGAGTTGGCCCTCTCTGGCGCCGATTGGGAATGCGGTGGCCGTAGTGAGCGAGGAGCTGGCGCAGAGGGCTCAGGTGGCCGCGGGCAGGGTTGGCCGGGAGCGGATAGTCCTGGATCCGGGTTTTGGCTTTGGGAAAAGGCTTGAGGAGAATTATCCGCTGGTGACTCATTTTGAGACGCTGGCGGAATTGGGGTACCCGCTCCTCGGCGGAGTGTCTCGTAAGTCATTCATTGGAAGGATGTTAGCGGATGGTCGGCGCGATGTCCCTGTGGGGGAACGCCTCCACGGGACGCTTGCCGTGGAGACTGCGCTGGTCTTGAAAGGCGCACATATCATCCGCACGCATGACGTTCGGGCCTCGCGCGATGCAGCGCGGGCTGCCGACGCCATCCTGCACGCCGCCTAGAATCTACATCACCCAAAATCCGATGCACAGGGATCGCCATGGACAGCCTCGCCAAGATCGCCGGCAATCCTTCCTGTCACTGTGCGCCGCCCGGGGACGCCAATCCGGAAGCAACCTGCGTTCGGTACCGGAGGCAGCGGGCGCAAGGGAGGCATGTGCCGAAGGAGCGGCGGTCGTGCAAATCTCGAAGAACGAATGTCCACATCATTTTCGATGATGGATGTTCGATGGTCGATGATCGATGGTCGATGATCGATGGTCGATGATCCATGGGAAATGGATGTTCTGCGGCCCCATGCCTAGCCCTGGCTGGTCGTGGCTCAATGAGCCATTACCGCCTGGCTCGCTTTCTTTACATCCTTTCCGCGCGACCGTTACACTACTAGTTCTTGCTTTCAGCCTGATTGCAGTGAGTCTGGGTGGGCGGGGGAGTGGCTTGTCCAGGGCATGAAGGTGAGTTTCGTCGTATCGTATTCAGTCGTACCGTTTTCGTTCGTACCGTATCTCATACCGAAACCAAGCGAGGAGAAACATGGCAGCCGTTGACGACAAGGTGAAGCAGATTATTGTGGAGCAGTTGGGAGTGGATGAGGGTGAAGTCACACCCAGCGCTTCGTTCGTGGACGACCTGGGTGCGGACTCGCTGGATACCGTGGAGCTGGTCATGGCGTTCGAGGAATCATTTGACATTGAGATTCCGGACGAGGACGCCGAGAAGATCCGGACCGTGGCCGACGCGGTGGATTATATCGGGAAGCACTCGAAGAAGAAGGAGTAGGTTTTGTCGAGACGGGTCGTCGTTACCGGAATTGGCCTGATTTGCGGGGTGGGGAACACATCCGATGTGGTCTGGAAAAACCTGCTGGCGGGCAAGAGTGGCGTGGCGAAGATCACCCACTTTGATGCCAGCCAGTTTGCCTGCCAGATTGCGGCCGAGGTCAAGGGGTTCGATCCGCTAAACTTCATCGAGAAAAAAGAAGTGAAGAAGATGGGCCGCTTCATCCA
>Ga0137418_10005018_pt1 | contig 12133 bp, 9 predicted proteins | sample CZODoug3_1_2_16f_FD_122242 | JGI IMG/M metagenome (GOLD analysis project Ga0137418, IMG submission 122242) | Vadose zone soil fungal communities from Angelo Coast Range Reserve, California, USA - CZODoug3_1_2_16fungal (Hybrid Assembly) | ecosystem: Environmental > Terrestrial > Soil > Vadose... | reverse complement strand
AACCCTCGCCCATATCAGATCGAAGTGCCTCAATTCTCCGCCGATACGCATCAGCATCTCTCGTCTGGCTCTCGGGGGCTACTTCGTCTGGGCTGACGTTGGCGGGCTCGTATACAGATGCCAACATACGACGGCGTGCAGCAGATTTAGAAGAAAGTGTGGCCGCGCGGTCCACCGGAGAAGGCCAGGTCGGGGCATCAATCTCTTCCGTTGGAGAAGGGAAGCCTTCGGTTTGCCTGCGATTATGACGGGAACGCCGAATACGGCGCATGGGGGGCGATAAAGGAGTCGCTGCCGAGTCCAATTGGTCCGCCTGCATCTCTGATGAGGTTGATAGCTGAACATCTATCTGTGGCGACGGAGTTGGACTCTGATCATCTTTCGGCTGTCGCTTTTGTTTCGTTCCTGTTTCTGACAGAGTCCGTGCGTGCCTCTTGGACGACGAGTCATTTGGTTCAGTACCCTCTCCGGTCAAATCAACAATCCTTTTATTCTTTCGCCGCCGCTCCTTGGCCGCTACACCCACAGATGGAACTCCAAGTGATGCAGTCCCCGATGCCGGCGATGACCCTGCAGGGGTCAACACAGCATCTACAGCAAGTGTTTTCGGTGACATCTGTGCTTTCGCACTTCCCACGGCAACGACAGGTGGAGAATATACTTTCGACATCGGCCTGGACGATGACATCTGTTCTGGAAGCGCAACACTCAGGCCCCGTCTCTCGTAGAACCCAGGAGCAGTCCCATCGAGCGTGACGTTCTTCCCCTCTTTCCAGAAATAATCGAAACAAGTAATCCTGTAGTTCTCCTCGATCTCAACGAATGGATTCCCCTCAATGCACACGTCTGCGATGTGAGGTAACATTGCAAGTCGTCCAATCTCGGCACTGTCGTCTATAGCATTCTGCTGCAGGTCAACGCGTTCGAGTGCAAGGAGCCGCTCAAGGCCACATATTGACTCGAGACGATTGTGAGATAGGTTAAGGAAGAGAATCTGGCCTAATTGTGTATAAATGCCCAGGACGGAGTCGATCATGTTATCAGACAGATTGAGTGAGATGAGGTTGAACAGGGCGGACAGGCCTGGTGGTACGGAGACCAGAAGGTTCGACGATAAATCGAGATGAGTTATAGTTGTAAGGTAAGGGAGTGGGTCTGTGGGTAGGAATGTCAAGGCATTGTCAGACAAGGATAAGTGCCGCAGGAATGCCCATTTGTAAGAAGGCAGTTTCGTCTCAGCAGGCGGCTGAGGGGTCGTGGGTGTGCTTTCCTCGTTTGCCTCGGGTACAGTGTCTGGAAGACGCGTGCTGTAGAAGGACGCGTGCTTCGACACTGCTCCAGATATACGTCTCTGCCTTGACCTACTAGTAGTCCCTTCCCTCCTTCCCTGATCATCCAATACGGCACCAATGAAAATGTCCGAAACGTCCTCCAATCCACTTCTCTTGATTGTCAAGCTTCTTAGACTCTCCGACATCCTATCCCAGCCCAACACGGTCCGCGGATCAATATCCGTGCACTCGAAGGTCTGTAGATTCTTGAAGGAATCCAATGGCAGACAATTCTCGTTTGGAGGTTCGCTTGCAAGCTCTGCGATCATCTTTGGGCCTGGTGCTGTGAGGATGAGTGCGGGCAGTTTGGTAAAGCTGCTATAGATGTATTTGAGCTCTGCGTCTATAGTCGGCGTTTCGGGTCGACCCCACCACCCTCCACCCAATGAAAGGCCAGAAATTGTTGATAATGATGATCTGAATGAAGCGAGGGATAGTGTGTCAGATTTATCAGAGTCCTGGAAGATATTGATGTAGTTCATTGGTTTCGACGGATTATCGACTTTGACATCGAGCGTCCCAACGTCAACGCCGACATCTTCCAAGCGCATGAGAACATAGAACAAATGATGGGTGTCGATTACGAAGTTCACAGGTTTCGGAGGAGAAGTAGAATCCGTAGCACCAAACCAGCCTAAAGGATTAAGCACTGATGTTTCGACTGGTTTGGGGACATTACGGCGACGGCGAGGTACGCCAGCTTCAGCCAAGGCCCTTTCATTTGTCCTAATGAATGTTGATATCCGACGAATGTACTCGTCACCGCGTTCGTGCTCCATAGTCACTGTATGATAGTGGACAGGGACAGGCCTCGGAGCAAGTGCCGGCGCGCCGGCAGACTTGCAGGCGCCACCATTGAGGAAGTTGTACCCTACATAACTCTTGCATAATTCACTGGGTATCATAGGTTTGAGTCAGGAATATGGTAGAACCTCTGTAAATAGCCTCCAATTTTTATTTTGATGGTGTCTGATACTTAGATGTTCCAGATAGCGATCTTCACTGGTACCATGGTGCGATTCACTTAGGGCTAATTTGTGCAGCGCTCAAAAAAAAAAACATGAATTTAATTCCTCTTGCAGAAATGCTTCTCCAAAGCGATCTGCCAGAGGAGATTTTAATTGGATCAAATTTGGCGGAGATATTTAGTCTGACCTAACATTCAATTTGTCCAGTGGGGAAAAGGCGATTTTAGCGTCCGAGTCAATTAACTGCATTTTGCAAGGACTATCTGAGAAAAATACTTAAAAAATCATCAAAAATGTTTCTGACAGTGCCATAGACACCGAATTTGTCCCAAAATTGCCCTTTTGTCGGCCCTGCAGGGCCATTTTGCTGCCAAAATGAATGCTTATAGACTATTAGTGTTACTTGCTAATATAGCCATACCTTCTATCCTGCCTGTGAGATTGAATAGTACTCGTTCAACTCTGAGTCTAACATGCTTACAAGTCTTGAAAATATTGGTTTTCATCCCATTCCACTGGGTGCACAGGGAGCACCAATTTATTTTTGCACTCAAAAAATACAAATATCATTGCAAAGTTGGACTCCCCACTGACATTATAGCCTTAATATTATCATAGATACATGTTCTATATACTGATATTGCTCCCCGTGGGCTTAAAACATATATTTTTGCATTTAGGCGCCCACTGCCAAATCTTGGGTGGATCTTTTTCTTAATTACTTAGATTTAAATGATTCTGATCAGCATACAATTTTCTACATGCAAATAGACTGTGTTTCCCATATTTTAAACTTCCAGAAGTCAAACTGTCATGGAGCAGTAGCAAAAGTTAGGTTTGAATTTTCCAGGTGCTGAAAAAGGTCTTCTTGCACTGTAGAGCGAGCAGGCTGGCTGGTGTTAGTTTTGTAAGTTACGATAAATAAGTCGTACGTGCCACAAGTTCAGATTGGCAACGATAAGATTGACATTTATTGACATTTCAAGAAAGTAGCTACTCGTTAACCCAATACTTATTTTCATAATCCAGGCGAATAATTCCGACCAATCATATTTTTTATCCCACTACCATGGGAGCAGCACCAAGTGTTATGCCAGACCCCAAAAAGCTGGGCTCAAGTCTTGTAAGCACAAACATCCAATATCAGTGAATAGTTATGAAGAATGTGTTTTGGTATGATGGACCGAGCAAAGATCCAACGGGCAGGATATTGATGGAAGGTCCGCTGTCGTTGCTAACAGAGAAACATATACCTGAGAAATGTGTCAGGGAAACAATAGTCAGGAAGCGGAGTATGGTCAGACATCATGTCTATCAACATTCTTCTAGTAATGTTCAGGCTCATGGATGCATTCGCAGAGTCGCATCTTCGCCCCAATGGGTGAGAGCCATACACTCGTGAAACCAGGTCCGCCGTGCAAAAAGGGATATAGATAGGATCCCAACCTGCATAGAGGGATCACAAGAAAGACAGAAAGTTTGACCTAAAATATCACAGGAGACAAGAAAATGCATAGTGCATGAGAGTGATTAGCTGTGTGATACATGCGTGCAAGGTGTGACCTGAACCGATCTTGACAAGCCGATTGTCCTCGTGTCTGCTCTACTCCGAGCCCAAATTTCAGTTAAGAGTCGACATAAATGATGCGAAGCGTTCAAATGTTAAGCTTCGTGCGTCTCCAGTGGCGGCGCTTGGCGTTGTACTGAACGATCGCAGGACGAGTCAATATGATATATACATCCGGACAAATCAAGGTGGGCGCACTTGAATTTTAGTGTCCGTCTTCAAGCGGAACCACTGGGGAATGGGTCTAGATGAAAACCCATGGTTTAGAAACAGAAGAAAGATATATGCAATGACAAAGACTTACCGGTTCTGACGCCCAGCTTTTGCGAGGATGCGTTTTGTTCTGAAAGACTTTTGGGAAGGCTGAGGGGTAGATGAGATCGGCATCATACCTTCAAAGCAGTTCAAAGCATTTCTACTCACCATCGGTGGTTCGGTCGTCGATGTGGTGGATGCGTTGAGAGATTATTTCTGTTGATGAGGAATAAGGTTCAGAGTCGGCAGATGCCGGTCCCATTACAGACTTTGTGCGCCACTCACTCAGATCAGCAAAAACGCACCGCCTAAAGCAAGGTAAAGCACGCAAATGGACAGCCACTTTAGGGTTCAGCAGCTCTCGTCAGGCTCAGTTGCCAACCGACATCTGAGGCAAGCCTTCTCTTGCACACATGGAATAGAGCAGGTGTTGTCAGGTACAGCAGGCTGACCTACCTTGGTATCTTGCTGGCATATCGGAGGGATTCGAAGGGCAACGGAGGCTGCTCTCTCGTATCGTTCGGCTGCTCTGACTAGCTGGTTTATTCATTTTTAGATCCCATTTATTCAGACCAAATACAGCAAGAAAAAAAAATGAATCAATTTATTGCAGCAGCAGCAAGTACACCCAAGATCTATGACATATAAACAGAACCAGCTGGCAGGCTCGGAAATGAGTGTGCACGAAGATGTGAGAAAGTGGGGGAGGTGCGAGCGGCATCGTGAAGTCTAACCAACGAAGGGAGAACGTGAAGCTGTCATGATTTATCTCAGCGAGTGGTCGAGTGTAATAACAGGGGAACGTACATCATTTTGCCACGGGGGCTCAAAAGCACTGTAGGTCCTCATTAGCGTATGAGATATGAGAAAAGGAAATCGAACGAACCAAATACTAGTGGTTCGAATAATGATAATTGCAACCTAGCCCACCTGCCGAAAGAATGACGTCAGTCGCATTGGGGTGTAGAGAAACAATCACATACAGGGCGGCTGCCATTAGGAGAGCTGTGGTCTGCAGGTATTGGTATATTACAGCGCTACGAGGTGCTGAGAGCCTAGGTCATCGGTCAGTGAGCAGCATGAAGCTCAACTCAAGGATGACACGTACCATGTATTTTGAATAATAGATTTATTCTGCAAACCGAACATTGGTCAGAAGTGATCCACTGGGCAACCAAGATACGTGCACACCTTGTAAAATTAGAATTAAGACCAGAGCGGATAAAATGGGAGATAAAAGGTAAATGAGAATGTAAATTCAAATACGAAACAATGGTCACGAAGTTGGAGGGAATGAAGCAGAAAGATACTGCGAGATACCGCGAAATGCGTGCCAGTGTTTGGCGGCTACCAGTCTATGCATAGACTAGTCGGATTCAATCGGGTCGCGCATGTTGTCTCTTAGCACGCCGCTGCTCCATCAGACGACTGCGAGTGGTTTCATTTTGACCGCTTCGAGGGCTGGTTGGTATAGAATTTTGGGCTGCAGACTTGCGGAATATTTGGCTGGTAGTGGGGGTACATGAGAAACCGTGAATAATACTAGTACTGAATGATGGACTCACGCATTCCACCACTTGAGCGTCTCTTCCGACCAAGTACTACGGCCACCTACCTCCTCATCTTCAAACAACTCGATAATAGTCTTGAAGAATTCGTACATATCGAAGTATCCATCGTCTTGAGTCCATTGTTCAGTGTTGCTAAGCATGAAACGAGCCTAACATTATACTTTGTCAGCTGTTATTCATAGCAGCATTAACTCCCGCACCTGAACAGCAGCATAAGCTATACTGCGCGGAGTAACTTCTGTCATCATTGACAGGTCAGCATTATTTTGTCGATTTTTCTTCAATGCTGGACCTTTCCGCAACGCGCTAGTCGGACCCGTGAAGATATGCTTATATACCTAAGAACACTTTGTTGAATGCTTGAGTGTTTGAAGAAGAAACAAGCTTACTCGGATCAAAAAGTAGCCTCGGAGGAGCCCTTCATCAATATCGTCACAGTTATACTCATCAAAAAGGAACCACGGCAGGTCCTCAGGATGAACGAGAATGCGGCCCGATTCAAGCTTAGCGATAATGCTAATAATAATAATAATAAACTATGTTCTGAAATTAAAGAATAATATATCATTTGACTTACTCGGTGGGATTTTTATCAAAGTCTTCAATGAGCCGAGCAGGGCATAGCAGTTTCGCAATGGCTGGGTGATGAAAGCCCCTGGTGGACTTTGAGCCTTTCGTGAGGATCCTAGGCGTCAATTGATCGTTGGAATCGGGCATTATATATTCAAGCCCTGCATTGCGAAGATGCCCTGTATCAGTCTGCCTAGCCGTGAACGACGCGTTCTTGATCTGTTGGCCATTGTCATCTCATCAAATCATGTAGAGGACTGACAGTATGTACCTCGCTTATCAGATTTTGAAGTTCTTTGTCATTATTTACAAACTCCGGAAGGCGGTCTTTGAAACCAGGGACAACCGCGAGGATGCTGTCGAACACGTAAGTGTATGTCGTGAGATCCTTTGGATTACTGATGGAGCAATACCGTGACATTAGATAACGGGACTCATTGCAATAAGGACCCACATTGTTTTAAGCATATCGATACTGCTCTCATCACCCTTTTCAGCTGCTGCTGCTGTCATTCCAAAGTAGAACGCCATCGACACGTTGATAAAGGGGTCAATATTGCGACAGAGGTGTCGACCAGCGATCTCATACTCGCTGAGAGCCTTCTGCCTAATAATGTCAAACTGTGAGTAAATTAATGTTAAATAACTTGATAACAAGCACTTACTTCTTCTTAGCGCGGCCAGTCACGGTCAAATGTTCGAGAAGGTGGTCAAAAGCGCGTTTCTCAGATGTTGACCTGGTATTGGAGTTGCCATCATCAGTTGGCGTAGAGCCACGGGATCCCAGGGAGGGGGGCATAAATATATGTACAGGGAAGATGAGAGTAGGAACCAAGGGATGTTGAAACACCGCGGTGGACTTGTTTTAAACAAACGGCGTGCACGTGTGACGCGTCCAGAAATAACATGCACGTGATTACCAAATCTTGGCAGCACCGTGACTGGTAAAAAATATTTCGTCTGCGCAGGCACTACCGTGAAGCGTCTATGGTACTCAAATCTATTTTACTGCTTCTCCTGCTCATTGTGGGAGTCATGCTAAAGTGTCCAATATGCAATGCCTCAAACCTGGCTCCTGGCCGAAGTTATTCGAGACACATTAGTGGATGTCAAGCAAAGCAGGCACTCCTCAAGGCCTCAACAACAAACCAACGGCCAAATCCTTTGGCAAGGTTACTGTCTCACAAACGGCAGCTCAAACCTGAGGGGAATGATGATGTAGGGCAGCAGGATCCTATGGTAAGTCAATCAAGCCTTATCTCTTGTTGCGAAAAACTCAGACATTCGCTCACTCAATCAGGATGTTGATGTTGCACCTATTGTGCCCGAAGGATCTCCCCCTCCGCCTTCACCAGTACTCCTGTCGACCCACGATCTAGCTCCTATCAGTCGTTCGGGACGTCGCAATCGCTTTCCAACAAATCGATACAAGGATTTTTTACCTGGCAAAGGACACGGAATTGCTAATTTCATAAATGCTGCACCCCCTCAAGCTCCCTCTCCCATTCATGAAGTGCCGGAGCAAAACCGAGATGTCACACCCGATCCCCCTAATAATCCGGCCCCAACACGTCAGCCAGTCCAAACCAAACCTGACGAATTTGGGCTGTTCAAAGTGTACCCTTCCATGCCGACATCTAATCCCGACGAGTTGGTCTCTTTGGATACTTTATGTGATTCGGGAGCTTTCGCGGTTGCATCAAATCCTTCTGGTCGCGAGCCCTCGTCATCATTTGGTTTCTCATCTGTCACTGAAACAGCGACAAACGTGTTTGCGCCATTTCTCAATATGACAGTCTTCCGTTTAATGAATTGGTTCTATGGCGGGTCACAAATGAAATCAATTGATGAGCTCAACAAACTAGTCAACGAGGTACTGCTTGCTCCCGACTTCGATACCACGCACTTGGAGGGATTTCAGGCTTCTACTGAGCTAGCACGGTTGGATGCTCACGAGGCGAAGAAAAATAAAGATGGAACATTTTCATCAAGTGATGGGTGGATGGAGAGTTCAGTCAAGTTGCGCCTTCCTTCGGAGAAGGCAAAATTTGCAAAAGAGGAGGAAGCTCCAATTTTTGACGTTCCCGGCTTACATCATCGAAATATCATTTCAATTCTGCGAACCGTCTACCAAGAAGACACATTCTACGAGATGAACACTATGCCATACAAGGAATACATTTTACATGAACCCGGCCAACCACCTGACCGTGTGTGGGGTGAGGTGTATTCCGCGGATGCTCACTATGCATTTCACGAGGAGGTTCAAGACGCACCTCGGCCGGAGGGTGATAAACTCGAACACATTGTGGCTGGGTTACAGCTTTGGTCCGATTCAACACATTTGGCCAATTTCGGTGATGCGGCCTTGTGGCCATCATATCTTTACTGGTCAAATCAATCAAAGTACACACGGGCGAAGCCGACTTCATTTGCGAGCCATCACCTAGCATATATACCGAAAGTGAGTGAACAAGTAATTCGTTTGACTGTCTGTTAACTTCGAAATTGTACCAGCTTCCGGACGATATTGAAGACGCTTACACGAAAAATTACATGAAAGCACCATCCGCTGCTATCCTCACTCACCTAAAGCGAGACCTGATGCAAGGTGTCTGGGATATTCTTCTGGACGATGAATTCATGCATGCTTACAAATACGGGGTGGTGATCCTGTGTGCTGATGGGATCCATCGACGAGTCTTCCCGCGATTTTTGACATACTCAGCTGACTACCCGGAAAAGTAAGTCTTCAGCATCACGATACAATTCAAAATGCATTGTACTCACAGATCTGTTTGTTTAGAGTCCTACTTGCTGGCATAAAAAACCTGGGGAAGCACCCTTGTCCGCGCTGCCTTGTCCATAAAAGTCAGATAGGTGAATTGGGCACCAAAAGGGATGATGAACGACGAGTAAAGCAAGCAAGGATTGATAATGAGCATCGACAATATGATGTAGATCTTGCGAGAGGCTTCATGTTCACGCGAGGTGATGGACCCACAAGCACAGCTGTCGAAAATGTCCTTGATGCGGAATCTCGTGTGCCTTCAAGAGTCAGTGTCTTTTCTTCTTTAAATTTTATTATTATTGACAATATACAATTTAAGAATACGTTCTCTCAACGCTTCCTACATTTTGGATTTAACTATTATAGTATGCTTGTTGTGGATTTTCTCCACGAGTTTGAACTGGGAGTTTGGAAGGCAATCCTTTCCCACTTGATTCGTATTCTCTATGCTATCGGGACCAATGCAGTCGCAACATTAGACCAGCGGTTTGTGTCCAAATTTCCAATCAATGAGGTCATTAATATTGATTGCTGGAGTATGATAGGTTCCGCGACATGCCAACATTTGGCAGAGACACGATACGCAAGTTTCACAACAATGTATCAGCCATGAAGAAACTTGGGGCTCGAGATTTCGAAGACATACTGCAGGTATGCTCAGATCTACATGACTGTATGGCTATAGATTAAACACAGGTATAGGTTGCCATTCCATGCTTTGAAGGACTATTGCCGGCTCCATTTGATGGCTATCTTCAGGACCTGCTTTGGGACCTGACTGTCTGGCTGTCATATGGAAAACTTCGCCAACACACTGATTCCACTCTCAACTCCTTCCAGGTTACCACAACATCTCTTGGCTTTCAGATTCGTAAATTCGCCAATACCATTTGTCCCCAATTTCGCACTAAAGAAACCCCTCGTGAGGAGAATGCCCGAAACCGACGAACTGCCGCCAAAAAAGCTAAGGAAGCAGCCAAGGCGGCGGCTTCTGGCGCTCCGCCTCCACTCGAACAGCCGAAAAAGAAGGCATCAGGTGCACGATTCAAGCTTTTCAGCTTGGCGACGTACAAGTTGCATGCACTCGGTGATTATCTCAGGAGCATCATGCTCTTCGGAACTACAGATTCATACTCAACCCAGATTGTGAGTCGCCCCTCAACCACCTTCTGACTCATATATTAACATCTGTGGATATAGGGTGAGTTGGAGCATCGTAGGGTTAAACGGTTTTATGCTCGCACCAACAAGAACAAGTATGCACGGCAGTGTGCGAGAATTGAACGGCGCCAACGCATTTTGCGCAACCAGTGGAAGAAGGCCGCAAAAGGTAAAGAGAAAGAGGTAAATGATGAAGGCCGGCCATCGCTGGGCTTTAAAGATGCTGAAACTTTACCATTCACCTCCCCACGCGAACACCATCACATTTCCGAATCGAACCGTTATCGTGAAGTCATTCCACGATGGCTAGGTACCTTAACACAAGATCCCGCCACGAAGGTATGAAGTCCCATCACCTCCTGATTTTATTGCTGATCATGTTTGTAAATTAGAACTTTCTCCCCCGTCTTCGGGCACACCTTCTTGGTCGCCTTTTGAATCATCCGTATACAGGTGATGAGCTTGACTTTAACGAGGAGGAACTGTTTTCCTTTTCCTTCCATGGGAATCGCATTTATCGGCACAAGGTCATGCGGATAAATTATACCACTTATGATGTACGCCGTGCTCAAGATTCCGTGAACCCACGAAACCATGCAGATATCATGGTATTGGCCTACGAAGATGACAATGTCCCCGTGGCTGATAGCAATAGCCCGGAGGCATACTGGTATGCTCGCATCATTGGTATATTTCATACTTATGTTGTACACACTGGGCCTGAATCGGTTACATCGGATCCACAACGCATGGACTTTCTTTGGGTCAGATGGTTCGGCCAAGACCCGAGTCATCGTTCAGGCTTCCGAGCTAAACGATTACCTCGCGTTGGGTTTATATCTAGCGACGATGACGGAGCATTTGGCTTTCTTGATCCCCAGGAAGTAATCAGGGCTGTCCACCTCATGCCAGCTTTTGCGCATGGTAAAACCACTGAGCTTCTAGGACCTTCAGTTGCCCGCCAGCCCAAAGATGGTCCCGTGGACTGGCAATATTACTATGTCAACATGTGAGTTCGTTATTGTCAGTATTTGTATGAAGCCAGATTCAATTTTCTTCTGTTCTAGATTCGCTGATCGTGATATGTTCATGAGGTTTCGTGGTGGAGGTATTGGCCACAAAGGAATACGTGCCGCCCAACGCAAGCTGGCCGAGGATAGCAATGATCAGTCCGGAACCAGTGATATGGATGTTGAAATGGAGGACAATGGTGACTCGGTTGCGCACAGTATGGCAACAGCTGCAGTGGGACAAGAAGATGGCGAAGAAAGTGACGGTGAGAATGATGACTATGGGTACAATTATGATGATAACAGGACTGAGTATGGAGAGGGAGATGAGGAGGAAGACCATGACGAAGACAATTTTGGTGAGGATGATCTGGGTGCCGAAGATGGTGAGGGGCCAGCGGACATAGCAGAGGAAAATGACTATGACTACTTGTAACGCAGGCGTTATCTTTTGTATAGAATATTTACTGTCATATATTATGATATTCGTTGAGCTTCGCCACTTGATGACAGCTATCATATGCAGCAGCCTAAACTTGACAAATTTGAGATATTATTATAGAAACCTTATGATACATCATTGCCTGCAGCTGCCTGCTAGAAGCCAACTAACCCAACCAGCGGCCTGCTGTATTCCTGCTATATCTATCAGCAACCTGCCATACCCCTGCTGAAGCCTGCCCAGCGCCTGTCAGGCTGCCGAGCGTTTCGGTTCCCCATTAGGCCAAAGCCAGATTCTGCACTTTTGCTGATCTGGCAGCTCTGGCAGGACACGACAACATGCAATTATTCAAATATTGCCTTTCAATTCTTCTGCTGGCCGCGTCTAGCTTGGCTGACACTGCAGTAACACCTCCAACGGAGCTCGTAATTGATGTTACTTACTTACCGAGTGACTGTCCGGCTAAG
>Ga0137418_10005016_pt1 | contig 12135 bp, 10 predicted proteins | sample CZODoug3_1_2_16f_FD_122242 | JGI IMG/M metagenome (GOLD analysis project Ga0137418, IMG submission 122242) | Vadose zone soil fungal communities from Angelo Coast Range Reserve, California, USA - CZODoug3_1_2_16fungal (Hybrid Assembly) | ecosystem: Environmental > Terrestrial > Soil > Vadose... | reverse complement strand
GCACCCGGTCCAGTTGTCCCGGAACGATTTCAAAGTGCACAATCTTGGCATCCGGCGCAAAGCGCGAAGGCTCGCCGGTCACGCGGTCGTCGAGGCGAGCGCCAAACACCAGCAGCAAGTCCGTCTCATGCAGCGCCATGTTCGACGCCTTGGTTCCATGCATGCCCACCATGCCCGTGTAATAAGGCTTCTCAGAAGGAATGGCGCCCAGACCGTGGACGGTGGCGCATGCCGGAATCTGCAACGTGTCGAGCAATCCGACCAATTCGTCGGTCGCGCCAGAAATCTTCGCGCCCGCGCCCACCAGGACGAAAGGTTTCTTGGCGGTCTGCAACATCCCTTGCAACTTCGGCCAGAATTCCGGCTGCGCGTGGCCGTTGGTCTTCCTTGCCGGCGGCAGAAACGTTGACGGACCCTTGAACTCCACTTTCGCTTTCAGCAGGTCAACCGGGAAGTCCAGCACCACCGGCCCCGGCCGCCCGCTGCGCGCCCAGTAGAAGCCCTCGGCGATGATGTCAGGAATCTCTTCAATCGTCTTGGCCAGCCGGCTCCACTTGGTCAGCGACAAAGTCATGCCGAAAACGTCGGTTTCCTGAAAGGCATCCGAGCCGATCAGCACCGACCGCACCTGCCCGGTAATGCAAACCAGCGGCACCGAATCCATCTTCGCGTCCGCAATGCCGGTCATCAGATTCGTCGCGCCCGGACCCGAGGTCGCAATCGCCACCCCGGTTTTACCAGTCGAACGCGCGTAACCTTCCGCCGCAAACACCGCCCCCTGCTCGTGCCGCGAGAGAATGTGGCGAATTCCGCTGCCCTCGAGCGCGTCATACAACGGCATGATCGCGCCTCCGGGATAGCCGAAGACCAGGTCCACTCCCTCCGCGCGCACACAGCGGAGAACGATGTCGGCTCCTCTAAGCATTGACGGTCTCTTCCACTTTCTTGGGGGAAGCGGTTTCGGCGCCCTTTTTCTGTCCCGGCAGCCACGACATCATGCCGCGCAACTGCGCTCCAACAATCTCAATCGGGTGCTGCTTTTCTTTCTCTCGCAGGGCTGCAAAGTTCGCCCCGCCGTTCTTGTTTTCGGCGATCCATTCCTTGGCGAACGTGCCTTCCTGGATCTGCTTCAGGATGTCCTTCATCGAGGCTCGGGCCTGATCGTTGACCACCACATTGCCGCGCGTCAGGTCGCCATATTCCGCGGTATTCGAAATGGAATAGCGCATGCGGCTCAACCCGCCCTCGTAAATCAGGTCCACGATCAGCTTCATCTCGTGCAGGCACTCGAAATATGCAATCTCCGGCTGGTATCCGGCCTCGACCAGCGTCTCAAAGCCCTTCTTGATCAGCGATGTCAGGCCGCCGCACAGAACCGCCTGCTCGCCAAAGAGATCCGTCTCGGTTTCTTCCTTGAAGGTCGTCTCAATCACGCCCGCCCGCGTCGACCCAATCCCGCCCGCATAGCAAAGCGCAAATTCCTTGGCCCGGCCGCTGGCATCCTGATGAACGGCGATCAACGCCGGCACGCCCCGACCTTCGGCGTACACCCGGCGCAGCAGGTGCCCTGGGCTCTTGGGCGCGATCATGACCACGTCCACGTCCTTGGGAGCGACAATCGATTTGAAGTGAATGCTGAACCCGTGCGAGAAGCCCAGAATCTTGCCCGCCGTCAGGTGCGGCGCAACCGCCGCGAGGTAAAGCTCGGCCTGCGTCTCGTCAGGCGTCAGAATCTGAATCCAGTCGGCTTGTTTGGCGGCCTCTGCCGGGCTCACGACGGTCATCCCGTCGGCTCGCGCCTGCTTTGCCGAGCCGCGCTCGGGGTCGAGGCCCACAATCACTGTGTAGCCGCTATCGCGCAAGTTTTGCGCCTGCGCGTGGCCCTGGCTGCCGTAGCCGAGAATGGCGATGGTCTTTCCGGACAACGCAGCTGGATTCGAGTCGTTTTCGTAATAGAGTTTTGCGGCCACAGTGTTCTCCTCAAGGGGGTAAGCTGGAAACCAGGTCAGCAAACCGACCGACCGGTCAGTCTGCTTAGACTAAGCCTCGAGGGGCCCTGTGTCAAGTTCCTTGACGGATGTGTCGATGGAGGCATCAACGGAGGAAATGGGGAGGCATCGGACCGAGCTGCTGGCGAAAACTGTCGCAAAATGAGAGCTCATTTCGCAGCGTCCATCGGGACCTTCTTCGATGGTCTTGCTTCGATGGCCTTGCTTCGATAGTCTTCGATAGTCTTGGACGGTCTTGCCCGCTTCCATGTTTTGCACGTGCCCCAGCGGACGTCGGCGGGATCACTGCTGAGATCACCGCCGGGATCACTGCTGAGATCACTGCTGAGATCACTGTCTGATGTTCTTCCTGAATCGGTCTCCTTGCCGCTCGCATCTCTTACGCCTAAGTTGTTTTTAGGAAGGTCGCAATGAACAGACTCGCAGTCGTGCCCCTGGTTACTTTGGTAATGTCCTTGGCGCTGGTTTCGACGGGATGTGGCAACACCGAGGCAAAGCAGGCCCAAGGCGGGGCGCCACCAGCCCTGCCAGTCAAGACGCAAACCGTCAGCCTGTCCCCTCTGCCGAAAACCGACGAGTACGTTGCGACGGTGAAATCCCGGCGCTCGGCCAGCATTCAGCCGCAGGTAGATGGTTCGCTCACCAAGATTCTGGTGAGGTCTGGCGACCACGTTCGCGTCGGCCAGCTGTTGATGACGATCGACCCCCTCAAACAGCAGGCAACCGTCGACCAGCAGCGCAGTACCGAAGCCCAGAAGAAGGCGCTCTACGAATACAACCAGACCGAATTGGAGCGTCAGAAGAAGCTCTACGAGGCAGGCGTTGCCAGCAAGCAAGCCTACGAACTCGCCGATCAGGCGTTCAAGAACTCCAAGGCTGACTGGGAGTCTTCCACGGCTGCCCGCAATACCCAGCAGCGCGAACTGGACTACTACCATTTAACAGCGCCCTTCGCCGGAGTGGTTGGAGACATTCCTGTGCACATCGGCGACCACGTCTCGCCCACGACGCTCCTGACCACGGTTGATGAAAACAAAGAACTCGAAGCCTACATTTACATTCCCACGGATCTCGCCGCGAATGTGAAACAGGGGCTTCCGGTGCAGATCGTCACGAGCTCCGGTCAACCGATTGAAAGCACAAGGATTAACTTCGTCTCGCAGCAGGTCGACACGGCTATCCAGGGCATCTTGGTCAAGGCCCCGCTGCACTCGCCGCTCGATCGCTTCCGCAACGAGCAACTGGTCAAAGCGCGAGTTGTCTGGAGCACGGCTCCGGCACCTACGGTTCCCGTGCTCGCGGTTGCCCGCATCGGTGGGCAGGCGTTCGTTTACATAGCCACGCAAACCGACAAAGGCATGGTCGCCAAGCAGCGGGCAGTCACGCTGGGCGACACGACGGGCAACGACTATGCCGTCCTGGGCGGCCTGCAGCCAGGTGAGAAAGTCATCATTTCCGGCACGCAGTTCTTGAACGATGGCGCGCCGGTGCAGCCCCTCTAATCTAATCCTAGCTGCCTGCAGTTCCAGCTAGTCTGTTCCGGAGCCAACGCAGCCACGACTGCTGCCAGCAAACAGAAGAGGAAGTGTCCGCTTGGTTGATTTTTTCATTCACCGCCCCATCTTTGCGACCGTCTGCGCCCTGCTGATCATCCTCGCGGGTGCCGTCTGTATTCCCGGCCTGCCCATCTCGCTCTATCCCGATCTGGCCCCGCCCCAGGTGAGCGTGACCAGCAACTACGTAGGCGCCAACGCTCAGGTTGTCGAGTCCGCAGTGACCATCCCTCTCGAGCAACAAATCAACGGCGTCGAGGGGATGCACTACATCACCTCGACGAGTTCGAATGATGGAACCAGCAGCATTAACGTCACCTTTCAGACTGGCTATGACCTGAACATAGCCGCGGTGGACGTGCAAAACCGGGTTGCGACTGCGACAGGGCGGTTGCCGCAAGAAATTAAGAACACTGGCGTTACCATCACGAAGGCGAACCCGAACTTTGTTTTTGGAGCCGGTTTTTACTCTCCGGACAGCAGTCTTTCTAACCAGTACATCTCGAATTATCTCGACGTTTACGTGAAAGACGCGCTCAAACGCATTCCTGGCGTGGGCGAGGTCATCATCTTCGGTGAGCGCAAGTATGCCATGCGCGTATGGCTGGATCCGACGAAACTGGCGGCGCGGCAGCTGACTGCCGCCGACGTGGTTTCGGCGCTGCAAGAGCAGAACGTCGAAATCCCCGCTGGCCAGCTCGGACGCCCGCCCGCGGATCCGAATCAATCATTCCAGGTGACCTTGCGCGTCGTGGGCCGCCTTACTGACCCGAAGGAATTTGAAAGCATCATCCTCAAGAGCACCCGCAACGGAATCGTGCAGCTCAAAGACGTAGGCCGCGCTGAGGTCGGGGCCGAGAGCTACGACACAAACTTGATGTACAGCGGCCACCAAGCCGTCGGCGTCGGTGTGCAGCAACTTTCCAACGCTAACGCCCTGACTGTGGACCGGCTTGCGAAAGCGAAGCTCCTCGAACTGTCCCAGTCCTTCCCGCCCGGAATTAAGTATGTGGTCGCTTTCGATACCACCACGGTGGTTGGCGATTCCGTCCGCGAGGTCGTAACCACCCTGGAAGAAGCGGTGGCCATCGTCATCATCGTGATCTTCTTCTTCTTGCTCGATTGGCGTGCGACGGTGATTCCGGCGGTCACGATTCCTGTGTCGCTGATTGGCACGTTCGCCTTCATCAAGCTTTTCGGCTTCTCCATCAACTCGCTCACGCTCTTTGGAATCACGCTGGCAACCGGACTCGTCGTTGACGACGCGATCGTGGTCATCGAGAACGCTCAGCGCCACATCACCGAGGACGGGACCGACTCGCATACCGCGACGTCGGTGGCCATGAAGGAAGTTGCAGGTGCCGTTGTGGCGACCTCGCTGGTGCTGATCTCGGTATTTGTGCCGGTCTCGTTTTTCCCGGGCACCACCGGAATTCTTTATAAGCAGTTTTCGCTGACCATCGCGTTCTCGATCGCCATCTCCTTGTTCAACGCGCTGACCCTTTCGCCAGCGCTGGCCGCGATCCTCCTCCGTGGCGAAGAGCAAAAATATAACGTCTTCGACTGGACGCATATCGACTGGCTTTCGAGCGGCTACAAGAAAATAGCTCGGGGCATTGATCAAGCCATCCACGCTTCGGCCGTCGCCTACGGCAAGGGCATCACCCGCGTCCTAAGGTACCGCTACCTGATGATCATTCTGTTCTTTGCCGGACTGGGCGCGACCGCCTTCATGTATTTGCACGTGCCCACCGGCTTCGTGCCGCAAGAAGATCAGAACTACTTCATCGTCGTGGTGCAGGCGCCGCCCGGCGCATCCCTCGCCTATACGACGGACATCTGTACCAAGGCGGAGAAAGTTTTGCTGGCTGACCCGGATATCTTTGGCACGTTCGCGGTTCCCGGATTCTCCCTAACCGGCGGAAGCGCGTCGAACTACGGTCTGATCTTCGCGCCACTCAATTCCATTGACGACCGCAAAGGAAAGGGCCACGCGGCCAGCGACATTGTGGCGCGAGTTTCGCCCAAACTCTTCGGCGTTCCCGGAGCCATTGTGGTGGCCTTTGAACCGCCTGCCATTAGCGGCATCGGGAGCTTCGGCGGATTCCAGTTTGAGCTGCAAGACCTAGGCCGCAACACGTTGCAGGATCTTGACGCCGTCGCGCACAACATCACGGGCGCCAGCCGGGCTCGCCCGGACCTGCGCGGCTTGTTCACCAGCTTCACGGCCAACGATCCGCAGCAGTTGGTCGAGATCGACCGCGAGAAGGCGAAAGCCATCGGGGTGCCGATCAACCAAATCACCTCGGCCCTCGGCGTGTATATGGGGTCGTCCTACGTGAATGATTTCGATTTCAACAACCGCTCCTACCGCGTGTTCGTTCAGGCCGATCAGCCATTCCGCATGAACGCCCGCGACCTGCGGCAGTACTACGTGCGCTCGGACACGCAAGGCCTGGTACCGCTGGGCAATATCGTGACCCTGAAAGAGACCGCTGGACCGCAGGTGATCAGCCACTTCAACTTGTTCCGCTCGGCGGAAATCGACGGCGCGGCGGCCCCAGGATACAGCTCCAGTCAAGGTCTGGCGGCGATGGAAGACCTGGCCAAGAAGAATATGTTGCAAGGCATGTCCTTCAGTTGGACCGGTCTGGCGCTGGAAGAAGTGGAGGCCAGCGGCAAGGCCATCATCATCTTCGGTCTCGGCTTGCTGGTCGTGTACCTGACGCTCTCAGCTCAGTATGAGAGCTTCGCGTTGCCGTTCATCATCCTGTTGGCGGTGCCCATGGCAGTTCTGGGAGCGCTGTTGTTCGTCAACGGACGCGGACTGGTGGATGACGTTTACGTGCAGATAGGTCTGGTCATGCTGATCGGGCTCTCGGCGAAGAACTCCATTCTGATCGTCGAATTTGCCGAGCAACTGCTCGAACAGGGTCGCGGCCTGATCGACGCCGCCATTGAGGCCGCCGAACTCCGCTTGCGCCCGATTCTGATGACGTCGTTTGCGTTCGTTCTCGGCGTGCTGCCCCTCTACTTCGCCACCGGTGCTGGCAAGCTGGGACGGCATTCCGTGGGTACCGCGATCGTGGGCGGCATGCTGTTCTCGACCGTCCTGAACTTATTCTTCATCCCCGTTTTGTACGTGATCACCAAGACGCTGCTGGCGACGGTTTCGAAGAAGCACGCAGCAGGAATCAAGGCCCGCCCTCGAGAGGCACAAGCCTAGGCAGAGTCAGCGGATTTGCAGAATCTCCGTCGCTGTCTGTACCATTCCTGACGGATGACTCGTCCCTCGACCGACTCCCGTCACGACATTCTGCACGCCGCCGCGCAGCTGTTTCGCGAGCGCGGATACGATGCTGCTTCCATGAACGACTTGGCGGCAGCGTTGAACCTGAGCAAGGGCGCGCTCTACCACCACTTCCAGAGCAAAGACGAGATCCTGTTCCATATCATGGAACATGCGATGGAGATCACGGAAGAGCAGGTGAAAAAGCCCGTCCTGCTCCTCACCGACGCGCAAGAGCGCCTTCGCGCCTGCATTCGCCTGCACATCCACGTGGTCCTGCAAACGCGCGACCGCGAGATCACGGTCATGCTGCACGAAAACCATCCTCTGCCTGCGGAATACCGCCGGCTCATCAACGCGCGCAAGAAGGAATACGTGCATTTTGTGGAGCGTCTGATTGAAGATGCGCAACACGCCCGCAGCTCGACGAGCCGCGTCACGCCCAAGGCCGCAGCGTTTGCTCTGCTGGGAATGATCAACTGGATTTACCAGTGGTATCGCTCGGATGGCACGATCTCCGAAACGGCCCTGGTCGACCAGTTCACGGAGATCATTTTCGCGGGCGTGTTCGGAGCATAGACCACGCATGCAGCGATTTTTCAGCCTGGCTGAACTCGAAGCCGAACGCAGCGCCAGCGGCAAACGCTATCTGGAATTCTTGCGCGTACCCGCGCTGAGCACAGGGATTTACGTGCTCCCCAAAGAAGGAATCGATCAGCAAACGCCCCATCAGCAGGATGAAATCTACTACGTTGCGGGCGGACGGGCGCGCATGAAAATCACCCGCGACGACCAAGCGCCGGAAGATCGCCTCGTGGTGGGAGGCACGGTCGTCTTCGTGGAAGCGGGCACCGAGCACCGGTTCCACTCCATCGAAGAAGAACTCGTCGTTCTCGTCGTCTTCGGTCCAGCCGAAGGCTGAGGACCTCTAGGCTCAGTGCCGGCCCGCCTGCGCGGGTCTTTCGAAATGTTCGCGCAGCGCCTCGAACTCCGCCCGTTTAGCTTTTTTTGGCTGGATAACAAAATCAGCGGCATGGTGACCGGCCGCAGCCAACTGCCGAACCGGCGGCAGCCGACGGCCCGGCATCCCGACCATGGCAAATGTTGTGAGAACCCTCAGATCCTTGTCCCCATGGCAGAATGCGCATCGCGTCCTCAAACGAACCAGCACCGGCGCAAGAATATCGGCCTGGAGGGACGCGAACCCATAGTCGTTGCCCGCCCGGGATAGATAAAATTGGGGTCATCTGGTCCTCTGGAACCAAGCCGCCCGAGGGCCGGGGCCAGACAAGAGCAGAATTTGCGGTAGCGAACGCCCTCGAGCGACGATCGGATTGCCGGCCACAGCATGACCGTGACCCTCGGAGGGGAAGTTCAGTCTAACCTAGGTCTTCGCGCCTGCCTTCGGCGGAATCCAGTACACTTCCTCGCGCATGCTCTCTTTCGGAAAGCCGCGGCGCTTCAGGATACCTTTGCCGTGCTCGATCATGTCCGGGTGTCCGCAGAGATAGGCCGTTGTAGTCTTTCCATCCATGCCCCACATGTCGGCGTACTTGCGGATGAGTTCATCGACCCGTCCGACTTCGCCCTTCCACTCGGGATCGTCCCACGGACGGCTTACAGTGGGGACAAATTTCAGCCACGGAACTTCCGCGGCGACCTTCGCAAGTTCGTTTTCGTAGCCAAACTCGAAGGACTTGCTCGCGCCAAACAAAATGTAAAGCGTATGATCTCCGGTGAGCTTCCCTTCTTTCCAGTCTTTGTACATGGTGCGCACGTAGCTGATGTAAGGCGCGCCGCCGGTTACGGTCGCAATCAGCAGATGGTGCTTGTGGCCGCTTTCAACGTCGAGCGTGAACTTGCCTTTCGCCACCTTGCGCAGCGAGCAGGTGTCGCCCACTTGCAACTGGTAAATCTTCGGCGTCAGTGCGCCTTCCGGTACGAGCTCGAAGAAGAACTCCAGCTCGGATTCATAGGGAGACGAAACGATGGAATAGGCCCGCTCGGTCTTCTTCCCGTCCGCGCGCTCGACACCCAAGGTTCCGTACTGTCCCGGCGTGAACTTGAACTCGCCGCCCGGGTCCATTCGGACCATCCAGAGGTCGTGGGCAAAGTCCGTCCTCTTCGTCACCCGAGCGGTATAAAACTTATCGTCAGCCATGCACTATCAGTCCTTGCGCGTCGAGAATGAGAACGGTCAACCCGCAAGTGTAACAAAGTCGTCGCATGGATGAGGCAGCAGGACTGTGTGGCGCGGGGCCCGCGCCCGCGCGGGTTCGGCTTCGAATGGCGCGCCTGGGATTTGGAAGACATTCTTGAAGGCCACGCGGGCGGGGGCGCCCGCCGCGCCACGCCAGCCTACTCCGCCATTTTCGCGATGTGTATGTCGAAGCCCATTTTCGGCAGCAGCGAGGCGAGCAGAAAGACCTTGTACCCTTCGCCGTTGATCTCTGTGTGACGGTACAAGCCGGGCTCACGCTCCACGGTCTCGTGGTTGCCGTCGAGCCGGTCCACGAAGGCTTGCGCTGACTTGACGCCGACCTCGTGCTCCTTGATCTGCGACACCAGAGCCTCGGTGGCGTAAGAACGCACCAGCTTCGGCCAGTATTTCTCCAGCAACTCGGTACTCGCGAAAATGTCGGCCCAGATGATCTCGCCATCCACGGCCACGACCACGCCTACGGCGTTCCGTTCTCGCAACTCGCGGATGAGCTTCGAGTAGTCGCGCTCGATGGGCGCAGCCACGTCATCCAATTTTCGCTGAACGGAGCGGTTCCCCATAACTTCAGCGTAGGACGTGGTGGACTCAACCTGCACTGCGTCAGCGCCTCCCATGTTCCGGGCGATGCTTGCCTGGGCGCTTCGCACAGAGTTCCAGACCTGCTGCTGATCCTTGTCCTTCATCGCGCGCATGCGCACGCTGGGTGCCGCCATGTTGCCGCCCAGCGCGTCGAAGCTGACCGACTTGGCCACCCATCGACCCGGCTCCACGCAAAACACGCCCAAATCGATCGGCTCGCTCTCCGCGGGCACGATGCGGTCTTTCCCGATCACGCGATCCTGCTTGCCGCCGGTAACAATCTCGCCCGCGAGGAGCAGCAGCGGACGTTTGGAGTTATTGACCAGGACGAGTTGATTGACTTGCGCCCCCTCACGCACAGGAATCGGCCGGTTTCTCCGTCGAACCAGGGGCTGCACGCCGCCCGCCTCGGTCACCACCACCTCACCGGAATGCAAGCCCTCGTCGAGCGTCAACAAGTCCCGCGTGTCCCGGCTGCTCGCCACAACCACCGGGAACACCGTCAGGTTTCCCTGGCGAATCGGCGACAGCACCTTGTAATCCGTTCCAGAAGGGACCTCGCCTGCGGCAGCGCGCGAAGGGTCCATCGCCCAGCTGCCCCACACCACGACCAGTGCCAGAGCGGTTGCTAAGATCGAAATCTTCACAATCCACCTCCCCCGGTAAACACACCCCGGGCTGGGCTGCGCGAAACCCGCGCCCGGGGTGCCACTTCCTACCCTGTTGGGGGATGAACGGCCGTTTTCTGTCCTCTTGCGTCCAAAATATTGTTAGCATCCAACTGGGATGGCCGAATTGGCTGGCTCCGCTGGGAGCCGATTCGGCCGGCGCCGGGTTCTATGAAACAACGGACTCCATGACAGCGGCTTCATGAACACGAACGCCACGCTCCAATCCGCGCTCGGAATAACCTCGGCCCTCCAGCCGGTTTCCGACGGCCTGTGCGCGCAAAGTCGCTGCGCCGAATGGGGCATCCCGCACGCCGATTTTGAACAAATTCTTTTGGCCGTCGGCGCAAAGTACCTGCCGGAAGGCACGCAATCGGGCGATGCCGCGGCGTTTTTTAAGAGTCTGAAGGTCGAAGAACTCGCCTTAGCCCGGGGCTGCGCGGCGGGCCATGAGCGTGCCTGGGAAGTTTTCCTTACCCGCTACCGGGAGAAGCTCTTCGAGATGGCTCTCAGCATTGCCCGTGACGGCGCCACCGCCCGCGAACTCGCTGATTCCCTCTATGCTGACCTGTACGGCGTCAACTCGCGCGGCGAGCGCGTTTCGAAGCTGGCCTCCTACACCGGGCGCGGCTCGCTCGAGGGCTGGCTCCGCACCGTGCTGGCGCAGGAATTCATCAACCGCTATCGCAAGCAGCGGCGTACCACCAGCCTGGACGAGGAAATCGAGCAGGGAAGGCAGTTCGCCGCCCAGCCGGTCGAAACCGCCGCCCTGGCCGGGGGCTCGGAGAGCGGTGCGGCGATCGACCCTCGCCTCGATCCATCCATCACTTCGGTCTTAGACTCATTAACCAACGAAGACCGCTATGTTCTTGCCAGCTACTTCCTCGACGGTCGTACCCTTGCGGACGTCGCCCGCACGCTGGGCGTCCACGAATCCACCATCAGCCGCCGCGTGGACAAGCTGGCCCGCGGCCTGCGCAAGCAAATCCTCTCCGAGCTCGCCCGCCGCGGCATGACCCGCCGGCAAGCCGAGGAATGTCTGGATACCGACGTCCGTGACCTGAAAGTCGATCTCCGAGCCCGCCTGACGCAAGAATCGCGCGCCGGGACGTTCTCTCCACGGGAGGCCCTCACGGACTCAACCGAGACCTCAAAATAGAGGAAATAGCCGAAGCCTGACAGGAGTAACAAGTTGCCAGAGTTGCCAAAAATCGTGATCAGGAAGTTGGCCGGGCGGGAGCTGCGCCCCGACGTGTCCCACCCCGATGCCGACCTGCTGACGGCGTTCGTCGAGTGTGCCCTGCCCGATCGCGATCGCGGGACTGTTCTGCGCCACCTGGCGGACTGTCCCTCCTGCCGTGAAATTGTTGCCCTGGCCCAGCCCGCCGAGGTCGCCGCCGACACCGTCATTTCTCCCCCACGCTCCCGTTCCAGACTGGCTTTTCTGCGCTGGGGAGCGTTGGCAGCATGTGCGGTACTGGTTGTCTCGTTTGCCATGCTCCGCCAACGCCAACCTGGCGACGCACCGTTGCTAGCGAAGAACCAGACTTCGGTGCCGTCCTCTGAACCGAGGTCGATGGCTCCAGCTTCCGACAAGGCCGTCCTCGGCTACGTGGACAAGGGTGATGCCGGTCGGGGCGTTGCGAACCAGCTCACGCCTGCTGCTCCGGCTGCCGCTCCGATTGCCGCGTTACCTCGGGAGCGAAAATCCGAAGCGCCAGCGATGATCGCCGGGTACGATGCCGAAACGGTGCCGGGTACCCATTCGAAAGCAGAGCGCGCTCTCATGCCTCTTGCGCGCGCTGCTGCGCCGAGG
>Ga0137418_10003719_pt2 | contig 12135 bp, 12 predicted proteins | sample CZODoug3_1_2_16f_FD_122242 | JGI IMG/M metagenome (GOLD analysis project Ga0137418, IMG submission 122242) | Vadose zone soil fungal communities from Angelo Coast Range Reserve, California, USA - CZODoug3_1_2_16fungal (Hybrid Assembly) | ecosystem: Environmental > Terrestrial > Soil > Vadose... | reverse complement strand
ACCATCGGCATCGCTTTCCTTGAGAAACTTCGCCCTCTGGTCGCTCAACTCCACCACAAGCTGGATTTCTCTCCCGATGAACCGATCTTTCAGATCGTGATGATTGGATACGCTCCGAACGATTACGGCCCAGAGGTGTGGGTCGTGGAATATCGTTTGGGGCAGGAACAAGTCGCCACGCGCGGCGACTATTGGCAGACGCGTATTCAGCGGCCACGCTTTACGCAGCTGTACCCGCCGGAAAAGCATGCGCCGCGTACGATCGTCGAAAGCCGTTACCCGCCGGATGCGAAAGGTCCCACGCTGGCCGAGCTGATTCAGGGTAATGACCCGAACATCACTCACCTGAGTTCCGGCGAGCCGCGCTTCGCAAAGGTGCTCGAAAACGTTCGAGGCGGCCAGGCGCAGAAAGCCGCTCCGACCGATTCCGCCGATTTCATGCGGGCAGTGCTTCCTTTGATTGCCGGGAATGCATCGTTTGTTCTCGGCACGATGGACGAGCGGCACGGTTTCGAGTGGATGGTCCCGCCTGACGAGCCCGTCGAAAAAGCGCAGGAAGACAAAAACCGTCCGCCGGATGCGCCTTCACTCCGGCGAACTCCCAAGCCCTAGTAATCAGGGAAAAGTCGTCAGGAAAGCTTTTCGATGGAATCGCCGCGGCGGATGACTCCACCCTCGAGAATGCGGCACAGCATGCCCCGGCGTCCCCATAGTTCCTTGCGCAGGCCGGGGCGAATGGCTTCCATCAGATCGCAAGGCGTGCAAACTGAGCTGACTTCGAGTCGCGCTTCGCCGACGCGGAGGCGCTGGCCAATCTGCAGGCCGTTCACGTTCAGGCCATCCGTAGTGATGTTCTCTCGGATAACTCCCGGCCGGAGGTCCATGGCTTCCAAAGTCTCGCGATCCACCAGCAAGACCTGACGCTTGCTGGCGGGGCGCGCATGAGCGCAGCCTTCAAAGCCGGCGTCGTCCAATGCGAGAACTTCGGACAGTTCCTCCATCGGAAGGTGCTTCCTGGGCGCGCGAAAAATATTTTGCACTCTCGGCATGGCACCTAATCTCCTGCGGCTCTCAGCGGTGTTGCGTGAGCGCCAATGTCCTTTCTGTAGTGCATCCCCTCAAAGTGGATTTTTGCGACAGCGCGGTAGGCAGAGGCCAAGGCGGCTTCGAGAGTTTCGCCAACTGCCGTAACGCCAAGCACGCGGCCGCCATTTGTGACCACGGTAGCGCCGACAAGCCTCGTTCCGGCGTGCAGGACTTTCACACCGGTAATCTGCTCTACAGCGGTTAGTCCCTCGATCTTCTTGCCGCTCTCAAACTTTCCCGGATAGCCTCCGGAAGTTAGAACCACGCAGGCGCTAGCTCCCGGTTTCCAGTGTAGTTTTGACGGATCCAGGCACCCAGCGACGACGTCGTTCAGGATTTCGGCCAAGTCGAAGTCCATCCGTGCCAGTATGGCCTGGGCCTCCGGGTCGCCCAGCCGACAGTTGAACTCCAAGACCTTTGGACCGGACTTCGTCAGCATCAGGCCAATATAGAGGAAGCCCTGGTAAGGAATGCCGTCTGCCGCCAGGCCCTGCAAGGTCGGCTCGACAATCGTCGAGCGAATGATTTCCCGAAGGGCATCCGGCAGCAACTCGTCAGTGGAGTATGCTCCCATGCCCCCGGTGTTCGGGCCCTGGTTTCCATCGAAGACGCGCTTGTGATCGCGGGTCGGCACGAGCGGCGCATACCGCTTTCCATCAGTGAGAATGATGAATGAAAGCTCTTCGCCTTCGAGCGTCTCCTCAAGGAGGATTCGTTTTCCGCCCGGCCCCAGTTCGTTTTTCTCCATCACGCGCTGGACGAAGTCTTTGGCAGCAGCGAAGTCCGGCGCCAGAAAAACACCTTTGCCGGCGCACAATCCGTCGGCCTTAATCACCACCGGCCAAGCCACAGAATTCAGCGCGTCGTAAACTTCTGAGGGCGACTCATACGTGCCGTACATCTTCGCGGTAGGAATTCCGTGCCGCTCCAAAAACTGTTTTGAGAAGATCTTGCTGCCTTCGAGCTGCGCCGCTTGTTGAGAAGGCCCCACGACCGCCGAATTCCGTTGCCGGAAGGCGTCCGTAAGCCCATTCACCAGAGGCAGCTCAGGACCCACGATGGTCAAATCAGGTTGAATCTTTTCCGCCAGCGCGACGATCGCTCCGACGTCGCCCGCGTCAATGGCTACGCATTCCGCTTCCGCCGCAATGCCACCATTCCCGGGGGCGCACCAGATTTTTTCCACGCGTGGACTTTGTTTCAGTTTCCACACCAGCGCGTGTTCGCGTCCGCCGCCACCCAGCACGAGAATCTTCATCCGCCAGCCCTCGCCTATGATTCTCTTGCACGATAGACGCCCCTCTTTTACGTGTCAACTCAACCGTGCGATGGGTAGTGGTGTCATTTGGAAAACCTGAATGAGCACGTGGCGGCCCACTCTAGCGAGGCCGCCACCACCAATCAAAACCAAATGACACCACTACCGTGCGATGGGTGGTGGGTCACTTTCCGGTAACGGCTAATCAGGAATTGACAATTTCTCAGGCTCCTCGAATGCGCTGTAAACAGATCCCTATGCAGCAGCCCAAGACTTTCGCGGCTCGGCTACTTCCAAGGGACAATTGGTCTCGATGCTCCCGCTGTGGTATGCAAATACCTGAGTTCGAGTTCTCCGAGCCATTTCAATTAAGGCTAGAGGACCATTTTAGAACTTGGATGGCCCGACCGCTGATCCTTAGGGATTTCCTAGTAAGCCGGTTACGCCCAGGGCATCCGCGGGCGGGCTATGGAGCAACTACAGAATGGAGGAGGTCACTTCGGAGGGTTCGGAGGGTTTGTGGGTCACACAAGCACATCGGCTTATGAGAGAATGCCCCACCATGAGTCCGCGCTGGAATCAGTTACTTTGTGGCGTTGTTTTGGTCTCTGCAGTCTCAAGCCGAGAACAGACCGCAGTGCAAAATTACCAGTCTCCGCCGTCTGACAAGAAATCGGTCGCGTTCAATTTCCAAGAGCGCAAGAACCGACGCAACATAGTCCCGAGGTCACCCAATCACTCCACAGATGAAACCCACTAAAAACTTTACTCTTCTCGCCACATTCTGTCTGAGCATGGTCATGTCTCTTTCCGCTGCTGATCAGCAGGGGGCCGCTCCAATAAGCAAGAGCGAGCGGCAGATGGTGCAGGACATCCTTAAGGAGGCAGCCGATGACATTAGCAAGAACTACTACGACCCTAAGTTCCACGGAATTGATCTCGAAGCCCGAGTCAGAGACGCTTCTGAGAAGGTCAGCAGCGCGCAGAGCCTGAGCCAGGCATATGCTGCCATCGCTGATCTGTTTGACGGATTCAACGACTCTCATACTGCTTTCATTCCGCCCCGGCCTGCGGTTCGCATACAAAAAGGCTTCGAAGCTCGTTACGTTGGCGAGAGCTATTTTGTCACTAGTGTGATGCCGGGCAGCGATGCTGAAAAACAAGGTTTGAAGCGGGGTGACGAGATCCTTGCTATGGATGGCTTCGCATGCCATCGGCAGGACGAGCATAAGCTTGCATATCTACTCGATGTTCTGGCACCGCGCTACAGCATGAAGCTTCTGGTTCGCAGCCTCGACGCAAAGTCACGGGATATGCTGGTGCACTTCGAGAAAAAGGAACTTCCAACCGTAATGGACCTACGATCTTCCACGCGAGGCAACACGATCTCCCGCTTGATCCGCGACAGGGAAACTTACGAGGAGTCGATACACTCCCGGTACGCTGAAGTTGGCCGGGTCCTGGTTTGGAAGCTACCTGTATTCGGAGGCAAGCCGGAGAGCCTTGACAGCATGATCGGCAAAATGAAAAAGGCAGAGGGAGTAGTACTCGATTTGCGGGGAAATCCAGGAGGCCTCGAAGAGCCGCTCATTGACTTGCTGTCCGCTCTCCTAGATCACGAGGTCAAGGTCGGAGATCGTATAACGCGCAAGGCGACTAAACCACTGATAGTCAAACCCACCCACCGTCCTTTTACAGGGAAAGTCGCTGTTCTCATAGATTCCGCGTCCGCATCAGCATCTGAGCTATTCGCGCGTGTAATCCAGTTGGAGAAGCGTGGCATGGTGATGGGCGACCGCTCCTCAGGGCAAGTGATGGAGGGGATGATGTATCCTCACTATTTGGGGATCGGGATTGAAATTTTCTATGCGTTCGAGGTAACAATCGGCAATCTAGTCATGGCAGACGGGAAGAGCCTGGAGCATAATGGCGTGGTGCCGGACATGGGCATACTTCCGTCGGCTAAAGATCTAGCCGCTGGCCTGGACCCTGCAATGGCTATTGCTATCGCCCAAGTTGGCGGAACCATTACCGCAGATGCGGCAGGAAAGCTCTTTCCGCCGCTTCGACTCAAGTATGAATGGTAATTCGAAAAGTTCCTGAGTGGACCTTTCGGCGCGGGTTGGATAGCTGCGGCGACTCTTGAGTGGATTTTTGAAAGATCAGTCCTCGGCATCACCGGTTCGAGACGCAGAAGCTGGGTAATCCGAGCGGCAGAAAAAGCCACAGGTGTATCGCTCGCGCCAACGGTGCATTCCTAGGGTTTATTCCGGGATGTGGGAACGATTCGGAAGCCTGTAAGAGCGGCTGGAGAATGTTAATTATATAGTTATATTAATATATTGGTAACGAAGGACGATCATCCGTTGCCGACGGCGCGAATGGGAATCGTCACTGTTGAAGCTGTTTCCGAAGAGCCCAGCATGTGGCAGCGGCCATCGAAGATTCCGCCCGGATCGATGACCATGCACGGGGAGTGAACTTCACCGGTCACGACGCCCTTGGCTTCAATTTCCACGCGGCCCTTCGCGAAAATCACGCCATCGAAGCGGCCGGAGATCACTACGCGGTTGCCTTCGATCTGTCCTTCCACCTTTGCGCCTTCGCCGAGGATGATGGTCTGGTCCGAGATGATGTTGCCTTTGACGTTGCCGTCAACGCGGAACGTTCCTGTAACCGTCAGCGTGCCCTCGAGAGTTACGCCCTGGTCAATGAATCCTGTCCATTCTTCGCTTGCGCCATTCTTTGCGGCGCTCGGCCACTTCCATGCCATGACAAAACCCCCATCAAGAGACTGCTCTACTTTAGCTGCGCACCCAGATAAGTCAACGCAACTGAGCAAGCGTGTTGTCGAATGAGCGACTGAACGAACGGGCAGTTTCTTCTACCGCGCCCGAAAGATTATTTCATCAATCGATCGTAGAGGCCCATCAGCTGATCGTCATCATAAAACTCAAGCACAAGTTGCCCCGGGCGCATTTTCGTTTTCTGGTGGAGAAGCACTTTGGTGCCGAGGTGCCGCTGAAGCTCATCCAGCGCTGAACGGATGTTCGCGTCCAAGTGAAGTTCTGCTGGCGGATGGGCGCCTTTCGACCGCCGCGAGGCCAGCTTCTCGATTTGGCGGACAGTTAATCCGCCACGCGCGGCGCGTTGCGCGTAGCGCATCCGCAACTGCGAATCCGGCACTGCTAGCAAGGCGCGGCCGTGCCCCGCCGTCAGCTTCCCTTCTTCAATCCAATCTTGAATCTTCGGCTCCAGCTTTAAGAGCCGGACCGAATTTGCCACAGTAGCGCGATCCTTTCCGGTCCGCTCCGCAACCGCTTCCTGAGTCAATTGCGCTTCGTCCATCAGACGTTCAAACGCGCGCGCAGCTTCAATCGCGTTAAGATCCTCGCGCTGGATGTTTTCAACCAGCGTCATCTCGAGAGCCAACTCGTCAGACACCTGGCGGACGATGACCGGGACTTTCGTCAGACTAGCGCGTTGAGCAGCGCGCCATCGGCGTTCGCCGGCAATCAGCTGAAACCGCGAGCCGATCGGCCGGACAACCAAAGGCTGGATGATTCCGCTGGCTTGTATGGAACGCGCCAGTTCGTCGAGAGCTTCCTCACGAAAGCGTGTCCGGGGCTGATAAGGACTCGGCTCGATCAAGTCGATATCGATTTGCTGCGGGCCAGGATGAGCGGCTTCGCGAGCAGGTGCGCTAGCGGCACCACTCGCAGTGGTTGCATGAGGCTGGACCGGTGCGGGCTCTGGCGATGCCTTGGGCTCAAGCTCCCGAATGAGCGCTCCGAGCCCCCGTCCCAGCGCGTTTCTCGGCATTGGCAATGACCTCCTGGGCGAGCTGCGTGTAGCCTTCTGCGCCCTTGCTATGAATATCGTAGAGAATGATCGGTTTCCCAAAACTCGGCGCTTCTGCCAAGCGCACATTGCGCGGAATCACGCTCTTGAAGATTTGCGTTCCGAAGAATGTGCGCAAATCCGTGGCGACCTGCCGCGAAAGCGTAGTTCGCTCGTCGTACATTGTCAGCAGGATTCCCTCAACCTCCAGGCTCGGATTCAGGGTGCGACGGATGCGCATCAGGGTATCCAGTAGCTCGGAAACGCCCTCGAGCGCCAGGTATTCACACTGAATCGGAACCAGCACGGCATCGGCCGCCACGAGCGCGTTCAATGTAAGGAGATCCAAGGCTGGCGGGCAGTCCAGGATGATATAGCGATACTTTTCGTGCAGGACCTTCAAGGCGCCTTGAAGCTTATATTCGCGGCTCTCTGCACTGACGAGTTCAACGGCTGCTCCCGCGAGGTTTTTATCGGCCGGGATGACATCTAGGGCATCCACTTGCGATTTCTGAATGATCCTGTCGAAGGGTTCGCTGAGGATCAGGGAGTGATAGAGGGTTCTCCGGGACGGATCTTTCGCGAGTCCAATAGCTGCGGTCGCATTGGCCTGGGAATCGCAATCCACAAGAAGAGTCGGCTGTTCGGCCATGGCGAGACAGGCAGCTAGATTCACCGCAGTGGTTGTTTTGCCTACTCCGCCCTTTTGATTTGCAACTGCGATGATTCGAGCCAAATAATCCCTCGCCAGCGAAAATCTAGCAAAGACGATTCCAGGATGCAAGATGTTTCACGTGGAACACGGATGGACGCTGCAAAGTGGGATGGTAGGAAGAATGTTCCATGTGGAACATTTGCCGCTGTTCATGGAAAGGCTTGGGGTGAGTTTGTTCCACGTGGAACATCGCCTTTCTGAAGCGTCCCTATTCAGTGAGAACAGCCAAGTCCTATCCAGGAGCAGAAGCACCGACGGTCTCGGATTTCTTGGTCCCCACCAAAAGGAGGCGCCGCAAGGAATGAGGCACCGCAATCGGCTCGCGCCAATCCCAAGTGGCGATCTTCTGGATTTCGGGCAGGTCGCGAGCGCCGGTCCAAAGAATAACTTGTTTTGCTGCTATCTGTTGCGACCCCGCCCATTCGAGGAAGGCGGGGAATTCGCCGAGCGCGCGCGAGCACACATAGTCAAGGGGGGCGACCTCCTCCCCAAGCTCTTCGTAGCGCCGCGCCAGCACTTGTGTGTCCTTAAGTCCCAATTCTCGAATGACTTCCGCGAGAAATGTGACTTTCTTGATGCTGGATTCAACCAGAAAAACCTGCAAATTTGGCCGGATAATCTTCAGGGGGAGCCCTGGAAAGCCGCCTCCAGACCCTACGTCGGCGAGCCGACCGTTTTCCACAGGTACGGCCACAGACGCATACATACTCTCGCAAAAATGACGATAAAGAATCTCCAAGGGGTCACGAATCGCGGTCAAATTGACCTTTTCGTTCCAAGCCAACAGAATCTCTATATATCGTTGAATTTGCAGCACTTGGTCGTCATACGCGGGCAGATTGAATTCTGCTAGAGCGCGCCGGATTACGACCGTTGAGGGGGCTGGGCTTGTTGTTGTCATAATAGTTACTAGTTATATCTGATGTATCGGCGTGGCCCTTTCCTGTGTAACATTTGCCTTTGCAGTCAGATATCGCGGACCGACCGCTCCGGCGACCACATCCACGGCGCTGTGCCAGAAAATTACGGGTACTAGGCTATCGAAGGCGATTCGCCCCAGGCCCAGAATAACTCCGATCAACATCGTCATCACAATTCCGCCGCGCCCCTGGTAGCTATGCGCGAGCCCGAATAGGGCAGAAGAAAGCAGCACCACGGTCCAAGTCTGCAATCCTACATGGATGAGGACGGCCATGACGAATCCGCGATAGAGAAACTCCTCGCAGAGGCCTGCGGTAATCGCGAGGGCGAGATAGGGAAGCAATTCCACAGCGGACTGCGGCAGGATTCGTTCCGCGATGGCCAGAAGAGAGCCCCGCGCTTCGACGGGAATTCTCCCAACGCGCCGCAGGTTCAGCCACTGGAGAGCCGCAATCGTCGCGGCGCCAGCAACCGCTGCGATAAGAATCCTGCTTTTATCATGGACCGTCAGACCAAGCTGGGAAGCGCTGAATCCGTGCGCCCATGCACGCCAGGCCACAACCGCGACGGCAAACCATTGAAAGCCGATCGTCGAGGCGTAAAGGATGAGGCGTTCCATCGTGGTGACCTGCGGTAGCGCAAGCAGTTTCTTCATACGCGCCCGCCCCCGCCACGGCAGAATTACGCCGAGCACGAAAAAGATGAGCCAGATGTCCCACGGCATCCGCCGATGAGAACACTTTCCGCATCCGTTGCGCAAGTGACCAAGGTACGTGAGCTCACCCAGTTTCCGATTGCGCCAGCACGCCACCGACCCTTGAAAGTGGCGATCAATCCTGCAGAAATCAAGACGAATATTCGCTGGCAATCTGAAACCCGTCTGTCCTACACTCCTTGCAATTCCCACAGCTCCAATCGATCCAGGCTAGAAAGACACGATGGCTACAACAGTTGCTAGTGCAAGCAATACCGCTAAATCCTCGATGGCATTGCCAGGCCGCCGCTACGACCATCTTTTCTTCTCGGTCATGGCCTGGCTCATGCTCGCAACCGTTTTCATTGGATTCGCGCGCACGTATTATCTGGCGGGAGTGTTCGGCGCGCCGCTGCCCAGTCTAATCATTCATTTGCACGGCGCGGCATTTTCCTGTTGGATTCTTTTGCTCGTCACTCAGGCCTCGCTGGTCTCCGCCGGCCGCGTGGACATCCATCGCCGGTTGGGTATCGTGGGCTTCCTTTTGGGCTGCCTGATGATCATCCTTGGTTCCTTGGCGGCGACGGACTCCCTGATTCGCAGGGCGGGGCCCGCAGGCCGCGACGCGCAATTTTTCTACATCATTCCGCTTACGGATATGTTGATTTTTGCGACGCTGATTTTCTTTGCATTTCGCGCCCGCTTCAATCCCCCAACACATAAACGCCTCATCATCGTGGCAACGACGGCGCTGTTGATCGCCGCGGTTGCCCGCTGGCCGATCGACTTCGTTTACAGAAGAGCGCCAGTGGCGGCGTTGCTCACGTATTTCTTTCTGCTCGCCTTGGCGGCCTACGACTTCTGGTCCACGCGAAAGATTCATCGCGCTACGCTCTGGGCAAGCGCTTACCTCATCTTCGTCCAACAAATACGAATACCCATCGGCAAGACAGCGGCGTGGCACGCTTTCGCCGCTTGGGTTCAGTCCCACGGCCGCTAGCGCGAGCACGAAGCGCCGTACATCGTTATAATCAAAAGGCTTTACAGTGAGGTGCGGCTTGACCCCATCCGTGAAACTGACGGCCATGGTCAAGGCAGCGGGTTGAGCGGCGAAGCTGAGTCCAGGGTTGCTGGATTCCGTTTTGCGCCGTTTGCCGCGGCCAACTGATCCGAACGTGCTCGTTGGTTTTGATACCAACGACGACGCCGGGGTGTATCTGTTGAGCCCTGAGATGGCGATGGTTCAGACTGTCGATTTTTTCACGCCGATTGTGGATGACCCGCACACTTTTGGACAAATCGCGGCAGCGAATGCGCTGAGCGATGTTTACGCCATGGGCGGCAAGCCGGTTTCCGCGCTTTCCATTGTGGGATTTCCTGACAAGGGCGATCCTGAAATCCTGGAGCAGATTATTCGCGGCGGTCTTTCGAAAATGACGGAAGCGAAATGCAGCGTAATCGGCGGCCACTCGATTCGCAATGACGATATTCAGTTTGGTTACGCGGTTACGGGCGTGATCCATCCGCAGCGCGTTTGGCGAAATGTCGGCGCGCGCGTGGGCGACGATCTACTCCTGACGAAAAGCATCGGGACGGGCGTGCTCTCGACCGCGTTGAAAAAAGATCGCGTGGCAGCGGAAGATTTAGACGCGGCAATTGCTTCCATGAAAGAGCTGAATCGGGCGGCCTCCGAGGCTTTGCAGGAAGTACAAGAAAAGGCCGGTTCGACGCAACCGATTCATGCGGTCACGGACATTACAGGATTCGGATTGCTCGGCCACGCGCGCGAGATGGCGCTCGGAAATTCCGAGCGAGGAATGGAAGGCGTGTCACTGGAGATCGAACATGCCGCAGTCCAGTATCTTCCTGGTGCCGTCGAAGCCGCACGCGGAGGATTTCTTCCCGGCGGTTTGAAAAATAACCGCGATTTCATTGGCGATTGCGTGCGTTTTGCGGAGAGCGTAACGCAGGAACATCGCGACCTGCTCTTCGATCCGCAAACGTCTGGCGGCCTTCTGATCGCCATCTCGCCGGAATCCGCTGACGCGGCCATCTCCGCCCTCGATCGCCACGGCGTCTCCCTGCGCCGCATCGGCAAAGTCATTCCCAAGACAAATCCGCTCCTATCTATCCGCTAGAATGCTGCGTCCGGGCGCATCGGATAAACTCTAACGATGGACACGATCACACACGGGATCGCCGGGGCGCTGATAGGGAAGGCCGTTTTCCGCGGCGAGGATATGTTCGCCTCGCACCCGATGAACCGCGGCCGCATCATCACGTGGTCGCTGATGCTCGGCGCGATCTTTCCGGACTCTGACGTCATCCGCGATATTTTCTCCCACGATACACTCCTGGTGATCACTTGGCACCGCAGCATCACGCATTCGCTGATCTTACTTCCACTTTGGGCCCTGCTTCTCGCCGCCATCACAAGCGTGTTTGCCAAGTGGCGAAAATGGGAGGCGCCCTCCTTCGCAGCGTTGAGCGCGATCTACGCGGTTGGCATTCTGAGCCACATTCTGCTCGATTTGGTAACTTCCTTTGGCACCATGATTTGGTCGCCGCTCGAATGGTCGCGCCCCGCGTGGGACCTCATCTTCATCGTCGACTTCACGCTCACGGCGATTTTCCTGGTGCCGCAGTTGCTCGCGTGGGTGTACGCCCATCCCGAAAGAGTTCGGGGCCGCGCCGTTGGAATGTGGCTGGTGTTCCTGCCAGCGCCGTTTCTCATCGCAAGAATTGGTGAAACTGTCGGCGCACCCATTTCCGGCGGGGTCGTTCTGAGCGCCATGATCATTTTTGCCGCGCTCTTTCTGCTGCCCGCGCTGCTCGGATGGGGCGCGAAGATCCGGCACGATAACTGGAATCGCGCTGGTTTCGCCGCGGCACTGATCTATGTCGGGTGTACCGTCTACGCGCACCACGTTGCGCTCTCGCGCATCCAGAAATTCGCTGAACTGGAGCGCTTGCAGGTTGAATCCATCGGCGCGTTACCGCTTCCGCCATCGCTCTGGCACTGGGACGGCTTGGTTCGAACGGAGCGAGGCGTCTACGAACTGCGCATGGACCTAGCCGACAAGCCGTCAAGCGACGGGCAGTTGCTCGCGCTCGAACACCGCTACTATCCCGACGCGCCACCGAATTCGTATATCGAGGCCGCCAAACGCCTGCCCGAAGTGCAGAAAGTTCTGTGGTTCTCTCGATTTCCCGTGATGCGCTTCCGCAAGGAAGGCGACGTGGCCGTCGTGGAGATTTCTGACATCCGTTTTGCTCCAATGCGCCGTGACCGCCCCGCAGCTTTCACGTATCGTGTGCGGCTCGGCTCTGACGGAAATGTGCTCTCGCAAGGCTGGGTTACGCGGTAGTTCTTCTTTGCCACAAGAAGAATGACAGGCAAGAATGCCTGTCCTACGGGGAAGGTTTGCTGTCCGCGGGATGAATGACGACCTGGCGGTCTTCGCCCACGCCGGAGCTCTCCGTGCGCACTCCGGTCATATCCTTTAATGCCATGTGCACAATGCGGCGCTCGCGCGAAGACATGGGATTCAGACGGAACGGCTGGCGAGAAGTCTGCACGCGCTCCGCGGCAACGCGCGCCGTCATGCGCAATTCCTCAAA
>Ga0137418_10005014_pt1 | contig 12142 bp, 11 predicted proteins | sample CZODoug3_1_2_16f_FD_122242 | JGI IMG/M metagenome (GOLD analysis project Ga0137418, IMG submission 122242) | Vadose zone soil fungal communities from Angelo Coast Range Reserve, California, USA - CZODoug3_1_2_16fungal (Hybrid Assembly) | ecosystem: Environmental > Terrestrial > Soil > Vadose... | reverse complement strand
CATGCTGCGCCTGCGGCGCGACCTCGGGCCGACGTCCACGCTGGGCATGGCCTACACCGACCGGATCGACGGCGACGATTACAACCGCGTGCTGGGCGTCGACGCGCACGTCGTGTGGCGCAAGATCTGGTTCTCGGAAGTGCAGGTCGCCGGGTCGTGGACGCGGGGGCAGGGCGCTGCCCGCACGGGCAAGCTGTGGACCGTCACCTTCGGCGACCGTACCGGCCGCGCCTACGGCAACCACTACGAGCTGCTCGGCATCCAGAAGAGCTTCCAGGATACGAGCGGGTTCGTGAATCGCACCGACTTCGTGGCCGGCCGCACCTTCAACCGGTTCAGCTGGTACGGCCGCCCGGGCGCGCTGGTCGAGCAGTTCACGGCCATCGTCGGATTCGCGCCGATCTGGCGCTACCGCGACTTCGGGCGTTTGAACCGGACCATCGAGGACACGCTGCAGACCTTCTGGATCGCGACCCTGCGGGGCGGGTGGCAGTCCCAGGTTACGCTCAACCTCAATCACTTCGGGTTCGATGGCGCGGACTACGCCGGTTATACGGTCGGCGCCGCGCCGTTCGTCGTGCCGCACGACCTGTATCACCTCCCCGGCGGCGCTTTCATCCTGAACGCACCGAACCGCGCCGTGTCGGGCAGCGTGGTGCTGGGCTACTCGGCCGTCGCCATTTTCCCCGAGGCATCGGAGGGCCGACAGGTTGCCCTGACCACGGTCGCTTCCCTGCGTCCCACGCCGGCCCTGCGCCTCGAAGCGCGCTGGGTGCACCAGCGCCTCACGCGCGCGCGCGATGGCAGCCGGTTCTCGACCGCGAACATCCCCCGGCTCAAGCTCGAGTACCAGCTGACGCGCGCGATCTTCGTGCGCTACATCGGGCAGTACGTCGCGCAGGAGCGCGTCGCGCTCCGCGACCCCCGCACTGGCCTGCCACTCGTGCTGGACTCCGCCGCCACCGCCCGCGTCGGCTCCGCGGGCGGCGTCGTCACGAACGACTTCCGGAATGACCTGCTGTTTTCCTACAAGCCGACGCCGGGGACCGTCGTGTTTCTGGGATATGGCGCGTCGCTCACGGAGGCGGACGCGTTCCGGTTCCGCAACCTGAGCCGCACCGCGGACGGCTTTTTCCTCAAGTTGAGCTATCTCTTCCGCATGTAGCCCCTCTACCCCTCCCCTCCGCGCCGGGCCATTTTCCCCTCCATGCCCGACCCGGTCGACCTGACCCAGCAGCTCGCCGAGGAAGACCACGCCAAGCAGCGTCGCTATGTGCTCGCGAACACGCGCGCGCGCTGGCGATTCGTCGCGTTGGGAGCGGCGCTGCTCGCGATCCTCCGCCTCGCGGGGGTCGCCCCCGTCTCGTGGCTCTTCATTCTGGGCTTCGCCGGCGTGTTCGCCGGCATCGGCTACGCTATGGCCCGCCTGGTGCGCGGCGGTGAATTCCGCGCCTGGCACGCGCAGGCCGACAGCGCGGTGAGTGCCGCGATGATCTCCGCAATTCTTTATGCGGTAGGACCGAGCGGACATCTGCTGTACGTCGTGTATCTGATCGCGCCGCTCCAGGTGGCGCTGTACCTGGGCCAGACCGAGGCATGGCAGGCCCTGCTCGTAAATCTCACCGGTTTCGGGCTCGCCACCGCCGTCCGGGTCAGCCAGGGCACGCCGGGCTGGACCTGGAGCGCGTTCGCCCAGGAGACGCTGGTTCTAGGGTTCGTGAGCGCTGCGCTGGTGCCGACGTTAGGAAGGTTCGTCACGCGGCTGCGGACCGCCCGAGGCACGCTGGCGCAAGTGGAGGGCGGCGACCTCACGGCCCAGCTGCAGGACGACGAGCCCGACGAGCTGGGCTACCTCGGCGCGAGCGTCAACCGGACGACCGGCGCGATCGCCGGAGTGGTGCGCCAGGTCCAGCACCAGTCCCATGACCTCGCCGCCATGGCCCAGCAGCTCGCCGCCTCCGCCCAGGAGCTGCAGGCCGCGTCCCACGAAATCTCCAAAGAAGCGGAACGGCTTACCGAAGGCACGTCGCGCCAGCGGCAGCTCATTGGCCACGGGCGCGACGACTCGGAGGCCGCGGCCGACGTCGCGGCGCAGCTGCACGCGCGGGCGCAGGAGGCCGAGCGCCAGATCGCCGGCGTGGCGCAGCAGGCGCAGCGCCATGGCCAGGAGATCGCGCGGGCGAGCGAGCTGCTCGTGACCCTCGTCGACCACCTCGACCAGGTATCCCGCGCCGCCGGCACCCTGGAGCTCGGCTCGCGCGAGATCGGCAAGCTGGTCGATGCGATCACGCGCATCGCCAGCCAGACCGACCTGCTCGCCCTGAACGCGGCGATCGAGGCGGCGCGCGCGGGCCAGCACGGCCTGGGATTCCGGGTAGTGGCGGACGAGGTTCGCAAGCTGGCCGAGCAGAGCTCCCGCTCGGCGGAGGAGGTGCGGGCCCGGGTGCGCCAGACGCAGGACCAGATCGGGCAAGTGATCGCGGCCATGGACGAGGGGCGCCGCACGGCGCAGGGCGTGGGCGCCGTGTCCGCGGCGGCCCGGCAGGCGCTGGACGCCATCTTCGGCGACCTGAACGCCACCGTGAAGTTCGCCAGCGCGTTCGCAGGCGAGACCGAAGGACAAACGCAGCGGATCCGGGAGGTGGTGAAGCGGATGGAAGAAGTCGCGGGGATCGCCGAGACGGCGGCCCAGGGTGCCGAGCAGACCTCGGCGGCGACGCAACAGCAGATCGCTTCGTTGGGCGAGCTCACCACGACGTCGCAGCATCTCTCGGTCGCGGCGGCCAAGCTTTCGGAGACGATTCAGCGGTTCAACGTGAACGGAAAGGCGTAGGCGGAACCTCAGAGCCGCCGCCGGAGTTCTGAGCAAGGTGCGGTAACTCGAGACTCCGAGGAGCGATCATGTCCATTCGACCCATCAAGCGAATCCTGCAGTCGCAGCCGACCATCGAGGGCGCCGGCGTGCGGTTGCGGCGCGCGTTCGGCTTCGGTGACACTAAAGAGTTCGACCCTTTCCTGCTGTTCGACGACTTTCGCAACGAAAACCCTGAGGACTACCTCGCGGGGTTTCCCTGGCATCCGCATCGCGGTATCGAAACCATCACCTACGTCCTCGCCGGGACGGTGAACCACGGTGACAGCCTCGGAAACAAGGGTGCCCTGGGGGCCGGTGACGTACAGTGGATGACGGCCGGCAGCGGGATCCTCCACCAGGAGATGCCGCAGGGCGACCCACAGGGGCGGATGCACGGTTTCCAGCTCTGGGCCAACCTGCCGTCTTCCCTGAAGATGACCCGGCCGCGCTACCAGGACATCTCGGGCGGCGACATCCCCGAGGTGACGGATGACGACGGCACGAGCGTCCGGGTGATTTGCGGGAGCTTCTGGGGGAAAACGGGCCCGGTCGAGGGCGTGGCGGCGGACCCGCGCTATCTCGACGTGTGGGTCCCGCCGGGCAAGCGCAAGTCGCTGCCGGTCGAGACGTCCGGGCACGCGTTTGCCTATGTGTTCGCGGGCGGCGGCACGTTCCGCGACGCCTCGGAGCCGGGCGTGGTCCGCACGGAGCAGGTGGGACCCGTGGTGACCGGCGGGAATCCGGGCGCTGGAGCGGTGCAAGACCGGTCGCTGGTGTTGTTCGACAGCGGCGACGCGGTGACGGTCCAAGCCGGCGACGCCGGGATCCGGTTTCTGCTCGTGTCGGGGAAGCCGATCGAGGAACCGGTGGCGTGGTACGGCCCCATCGTGATGAATACGCCGGACGAGCTGCGGCGGGCGTACGCCGAGCTGCAGGACGGCACCTTCATCAAGCAGCGGTAGGGTCAACCGGCGTGCCGGCAAAGCGCCCTACCCTGCTCGCCGTCGCTGTGGGCGCGCGCGACCACGCTCGGGGATCTGCCGATGCGCCCGTTACCCTGGTGGAGTACGGGGACTTCGAGTGTCCGTTCTGCGGGCGCTGGTTCCCCGAGCTGCAGCGGGTGCTGCAAGACTTGGGGCCGCGCGTCCGCTTTGTATTTCGGCACTTTCCCATCAGCGAGCAGCACCCCCACGCCGAGTCCGCGGCCGAGGCGGCCGAAGCGGCGGGTGCGCAGGGGAAGTTCTGGGAGATGCACGATCTGCTATTCCGGCGGCAGGCTGCGCTAGACGGCGGGCACCTGCTGGCGTACGTTCGCGAGCTGGGACTGGATGCCGTGCGCGTGGAGCGCGAGCTCGAGCGGGAGGTGCATCGCGCGCGCGTGCGGGACGACATCGAAAGCGGATTGCGGAGCGGCGTAAGCGGCACGCCGATGTTCTTCATCAACGGTCGACGCCACGAGGAGCCGGGCGACGCCCGGACCCTGCGGGCGGCGCTGCTCCGGGCAACCTAGCGCGACACACCCTCGATCAACCCGTCACACAGAGGAGTAGCACCATGGCTCACGAAACCATGAACGACCTGCCCGAGAATGTGCGCAGCCAAGTGAGCGATCTGCTCAACAACCGGCTGGCGGAGGCGATCGACCTCCAGACGCAAACGAAGCAGGCGCACTGGAACGTAAAGGGCCCGAACTTCATCGCCCTGCACAAGCTGTTCGACGAGATCGACGAAGCAGTGGAGGAGTACGTGGACCTGCTGGCGGAGCGTGTGGTTCAGCTCGGCGGGACCGCGGAGGGGACCGCGCGCGTCGTGGCCGAGCGCTCGGAGCTGCCGGAGTATCCCCTCACGATTTCCACGGGCGAGGAGCACGTGTGGGCGCTGTCATCGGCCCTGTCCAATTTCGGCGAGCGCATCCGCCGGGCCATCGACCAGACGGCGGATCTCGGCGACGTGGGCTCGTCGGATATCTGCACGGAGATCTCGCGTGGCACCGACAAGTGGCTATGGTTCGTCGAAGCGCATGCCGAGGGGGCGGTCAGGGCGCACCTGAAGAGCTGACCGCGCGCTGCAGCTCGGCCGCGCAGCGATCCGCCTCCCGCACGATCTCTTCGACCGGCGCGGTGAGGAGCTCGTGGCCGAGCACCACCGGCTTGCCATCCACGAACACATCGCGCACGTCGCTGGCGCGCGCGGCGTACACCACCAGCGACAGGGGATCGCCGATCGCGGGGTGGAGGTGCGGCTCGCGCAGGTCGAGCACGACCAGGTCGGCGCGCTTGCCGGGCGCGATGGAGCCGATCTCGTCCTCGAGGCCGAGCGCGCGGGCGCCGCCCAGCGTGGCCAGCTCCAGCACCCGGGCGGCGGGCAGCGCGTCGGCGCCGAGCCGCGGCTTCTGGATCAGGGCGGCGAGCCGCATCTCGGTGAACACGTCGAGCCGGTTGTTGCAGGGCGCGCCGTCGGCCCCGATCGCCACGCGACACCCGGCGGCCAGGAGCTCCGGAATCTTGGCCACGCCACTCGCGAGCTTCAGGTTGGACGACGGGCAGTGCACGACCGTGGTTCCCTGGCGCGCCAGGCGCGCCGTCTCGTGCGCGTCCACCCACACGCAATGCGCCAGTGCCGCGCGCGGCCCCGCGATGCCGACCGAGTCCAGGTAGGCGATCTCCTCGATTCCCGTGGTACGCAGCACCGTCTCGCGCTCGACGATCGTCTCGGCGGCGTGGGTATGCAGCTGGGCGTCGAACCGCTCGGCCAGTTCACTCGCGGCCCGGAGCAGCGGTCCCGAGCAGCTGGGCACGAAGCGGGGGGCAAAGCACACCTGCAGCCGGCCGCCGGCGCGCGCGCCGTTGTGCCAGCGTTTGGCCAGCGACTCGGCTTCCGCCAGCGCGTTGTCGGTCGATTCAGCCAGCTCTAGCGGCGCACCCTCGGGATGCGCGTCCATGAGGCATTTCCCCACCGCGGCCCGGATGCCGATCCGCTCGAGCGCCCGGAACGCTGCGTCGGTGTGCCGCACCGTCTCCATGTCGAGGATGGCGGTGGTGCCGCCCAGCAGCAGCTCCGCGGCGCCGAGCATGGCGGACCAGTGGACGGTTTCTTCGGTATGGGCGGCCTCGAGCGGCCAGATGCGGCGCACCAGCCAATCCTCGAGCCGCAGGTCGTCGGCGAGCCCGCGGAACAGCGTTTGACAGAGATGGATGTGGGCCTGGATGAGACCGGGGATGATCAGACAGCCGCTGCAATCACGCACCGACACGGGCGTGGCTTTCCGGTCCGGCCGCCCATCCGTGCGCCCGATCGCCTGAATCCTTCCCTCCCGCACCGTGACATTCGCCCGTTCGACTCGCCACTCGCCGTCGTGCAGCAGCACATCGCCGCCGGCGAGCAGCAGGTCGGGAGTTTCAGAGTGTGACGGCACGGCCTAGGTCGCGACGCGCGGCTGGGCGCTGGTCGTGTCGTCCGGCAGGTCGAAGTAGACGCGCAGCTCTTCCAGCAGGTCGTCCTCCGAGTACACGCCCGTGAGGATGCGCTCCGGTCCGCCGGGATCGATCAGCAGGTACCCGTAGGGATAGTCGAGGCCCGACAAGAGGACGGCGCGGCGCGAGTGATTGGGGAGCTCGACGTAGACGGTTTCGGCGTTGGTGGCGAGCAGCTTGACCCCGCCCGCTTCCAGCGCGGGTGCGATCTGCTCGGTGTAGTACTTCAGGTCGTCGAAGGTGTCGGCGCGGTCTTCCGCGGCCATGGTGTCCGCCGCGCGCAGCCAGAACAGCACCACGCTCGGCTCCACCACCACGCGCGGGGCGAGCAGGGAGCCGTCGGTCGAGTCCTGTGGCCCGATCCGCGCGAATTCCAGGGAGTCACTTTTCTGCGCCATCCTGTCGAGCGGCCGGGTGCGGCACGCGGCCACGCACAGAAGCGCTACCAGCGCGCCGATACGCATGAGTGGGAATATATTCCACCAAAGGAAGCAGCGGGGTACAGTGTTGGTGGCGCCACCACAACCTTGACGCGGCGCCGCGGAGTTGCTGCATATTAACGCAGGTTTGAGGTCAACCCATGAAGAATTAGGCTGCGGGGGTCGCAGCCTAGTCCTAGTTAGGCCGACGCCCTGACAGCCGAGACTACATGCGAGAGTATCTGCAGTCCCGCTGGGTTCGCGTCGGCCTCGGTCTCTTCATCCTTGGCTGCGGGCCGCTGATCCTCATCATCGTGGCCGCTGCGATCGGGCTGTGGCCCGATCCCAATCCGAATCCCATCGGTCCAGGCCTTCTTGCTTTCCTCACGTTCTGGCCGAGTGTGATTTGTCTGGCGATTGGTGTCACGCGAGTCCGACTGCGCCGCAACAAGGGCGCGGCGTAACAAGCGCTTGAAGCTGGCGGGCGGTGATCGCTCTAAGGGAAGTGGAGTGTTGTGCGCTAGCGCGCACGAACTATCGTTCAACTAGGCGGCGCCCTGCGGGCGCAGCTTAAGCGCGGTCCGTTAGGCCGACATGCAAATCGAGCGCGAATCGAGCATTAGATGCCCCTTGCACCAAGTGTCCTTCTTCTTCTCGGGATTGGCGATCCCCTGCTCCTAGTGGGCATCCTTGGCTTCGTCGGTGTGCTCCGCTTACCTACCCCCGTACCTCTGGCGCTGACGATCACTGGGGTCTTCCTCAACGCGGCCGCCGTCGTGGCGATTGTCAGAAGTGCTCGCCGCCGCAATAGTTGAGTCTTCTCCGGCTTTCTGCGGGCGGCGGTGATCGTCCGCGGATTCGAGTAGACTATGACCACCGTTCGGCAAAGCATGAACTCGCCCGAGCAGAAGCTTCTGACGGAGATCAGCCGCATTCGGGGCAAATTGCGACGACCTGTCGTTGTCGCTCTGGATGGGGGCAGCGGAGCCGGCAAATCCACAATCGCTGAGCGGTTGATGCGTCTTAGTGATGTGGCGCTAGTTCCGCTCGATGATTTTTACCAGACGCTGATCCCCGAATCACAATTGCCGCACCAAACTGTAGAACAGCGGTTGAACGGAGTGTTTGACTGGGCTCGCGTTCGAAGGGAAGCCATTGAGCCCCTCCGGGCGGGACAACCAGGCCGCTGGTATCCCTTTGACTTCATGAGTGGTCTGGGCGAAGGCGGAACCTACCGCCTTAAGGAGCAGGTGACCGAGGTGGCTCCGGCCCCCGTGATTCTACTCGAAGGCGCCTATTCGGCATCACCACCGCTGAAAGATTTGATCGATCTCGCCGTGCTCGTAGATGCGCACAACGAGGCGCGTCATTTACGCACAGTCGCACGCGGGGACGATGCCGAATTCCTAGGGCGGTGGCATCAAGTCTGGGATGAGGTCGAAGCCTACTACTTCGAGCATGTACGCCCGCCTGAGTCCTTTGACCTCGTCATTCTCAATGAGGTGGATGCCACACCATCCGGTGGCGCGAACACGGCGCCGCCGCGTCGCTCACGTTGAGCGCCATGCCGCTGAATCTCGAAGCCGGCGGCCTAACCAGCGCTTGAGGCTGCCGCGCGCTCACAGGTGATGTATAACGTGCCCATCACTCGCACCGCCTTGCTGGAATTCCTGCGAAGCCGGCGATACGCCGTGCAGAGTTCCCTCCACCCGAGCGGCGCGCCGCAAAGCGCGGTCGTCGGGATCGCCGTCTCCGATGCCTTCGAGATCGTATTCGACACCCTCGCGACCTCGCGCAAGGGACAGAACCTCCGACGGCGGGCCGAGATCGCGTTTGTGATTGGAAGCCTTGAGGGGAAGGACGAGCGGACAGTGCAATACGAAGGCCGTGCGGATGAGCCAACGGGTGCCGAACGCGCGCGACTCACGGAACTCTATCTCGGCGTCTTTCCCGATGGCCGTGAGCGCCAGATGTGGCCTGGTCTCACCTACATCCGAGCAACGCCGACCTGGCTCCGGTATTCCGACTACAACGTCGACCCTCCCGAGATCGTCGAGTTGGATGACGCAGCGTTACGCGAGCTCAGGTGACGCGCGGGCGCTGGCTAACAAGTGTCTTGGTCACACTTGCCCTCTTGGCTGCTCCCAGCGTGTCCGCCCAAGACTCTTCAGCATCCGACCGGGCGATGGTACTCAATCGCGCAGGACGCTGGTCCGCTGCCGCCGACCTCGCGCGTCGCTACCTCGCTTCGGCGCTGCTCGGAACGCGGGACGAGGGCTGCCGCGTCCGTGTAATGCTGGCATACTCGGAAGCGCGCCTTGCACATCTAGACACCGCAAGGGCCGTCCTTGCCAGCGCTGATTCGATCTGCGAAGGCACGGCCGGCAAAGTGGAGATGGCCACGGATCTGACCCGGTTGCATGAGGAACTGGCCGGCGCACCCGTCTCACTTGCGTCGCCGAGCCTGGAGCGACCTTGGGCAACCGCCGATCCTCGAGCTCTCGGTCTCAATGTCGCCGCGCTTCAACGTCACCTGAGCATCTGTGATAGTACTGGTGCGGACGCCTGCCTGGTCGTGTATCGCGACACCCTGGTGCAGGAGTGGTACTCCCACCGGTATCAAGAGCCGATATACGCGATGTCCTCCACGAAGTCGATAACTGCGCTGTTGGTCGGCATGCTGCTCGACGAAGGGAAGCTTCACAATCTCGAAGATCCCGTTTGCACGTACGTGCGCAGCTGGTGCGACGGCATTCGCGCACGCGTCACCCTGCGCCACCTCCTCAGCATGACGTCGGGGCTTCCTCGGATGTACGCAGATGGCGTTGGCTTTACTGACGACAAAGATGGCTTCGTCAACAAGCTCACACCCACGACTGAGCCAGGAACGACGTGGGCGTATAGCAACGAAGGTGCGCAACTCCTCTCTCCACTTCTCGATGCTGCGGCAGGTGAGCCCATCCAAGACTACGCCCTTCGTCGGCTCTTCCGCCCGCTGGGGATGGACCACACACGACTACACCTGGATGGGAAGGGCCATGCTTGGACGTACGCAGACGCGGAGACCACACCGCGCGATCTCGCGCGTCTAGGGCTCCTGATACTCCACAAGGGAGCGTCGAGCGGGCGCCGGATCGTCAGTGAAGCGTGGATCGAGACCGTCACAACACCGTCGCAACGGATGAACCCCAGGTACGGATTGCTGTGGTGGATCGATCACGACGCGAAGGCGATCGCCATGCATGGTCATCTTGATACGGACGTGCACATTGTGCCAGATCTCTCTTTGGTAGTCGTCCGGATGCAGGCTAAGCCGTTCGGCGACTTGCCGGAGGGGACATACGAGCGCGAGGCCGTCCCTCTGTACCGAGAATTCGTTGTCGAGACAGGTCATGAGCGTTGAAGCGTCGGGATTTTCTTCGTCCCGGGCTTGGGGTAGTTGGTTCAAAGGCCGTCTGGTCGATCTTGGACGCTGCCTTGTGGAAACCCAAGGAGCAACCGGTTTCCTGACGCCGGAGATCGCCCCATGAAGAAGAGCATTCTCGCACTCGGCATCCTGATCGCAGGGCTGGCAGCGTGGGTGTACGTCTCGCCGCGGCTCGCCGCCAAGCACCTCCAGGATGCGGCACGTACCGGCGACGTCGCGGCGCTGGACGAGCTGGTCGATTTCCCTCTCGTGCGAGAGCAGTTGAAGGCCGATCTTAGGGCCGGCCTGCTCGAGTCAAGCGCCAAGCGTGACAGCGCGAACCCCTTTGCCACCGCGCTGGCCGCGGGACTGGGCGGTCTGATGGTCGACGGCCTGGTGAATCAGTTTGTTTCACCAAGTGGGATCGCCGCGCTGGTCCGGTATGGTTCAGTGGATTCGACGCGCCGACAGCAAGAGCCCCAACTCGTGACCCGGATGCGGTACCGAGATGCGAGCACATTTGCGGTAACTGTTCGTAACGCGGAACGCCCTCCTCGTGACACGGTGACACTCGTGCTCCGTCGCGCGGGCCTCTCATGGCGTGTCGTGCGCGTGGAGATACCGAGGGTCAAGTAAGGGAAGGCCGGAAAACTGCGAGCAAGGCGGTTGAGATTCTCTACGGACGTCCGCGCACCGAGACCCGGCCCTCCCCAGCCCTTATCGGCCAGCGGGGCGTGTACGAGTAGCCCTGCACCGTCTCCTCGAAGCCGCGCTCCGAGCGTGACACGGTCGCGATGGGGAACTCCCATACCTCGGCCGCCGGCGTCAGGTCGAGCTGCACCTGGGGCGAAACCGAGATCTCGGGACAGAAGAACGCATCCGGCGGGAACGCCGCGGGATCCCAGCGGTAGCGCACCGTCAGCTCCCCGGCCCGATCGAGCCTGATGCGTTTCTCGAGCAAACCTGCCGGCGTGGGGCCTGGGTGGAGCACGACCTCCACCGCCTGCGCCGACTGCTCAAGGCTCGCGCGGAACGGGGTACCCGCCCAACAAGCGACCGAATCGAACGCCCCACTCGAATAACGGTCGATCGTCACATCAGCCGCGAGAACGCGATCCACGAACAGCGCACGGTCGGCATGGTCGATCGGCGGCAACCGCTGCAGCCGGGCGGCCGCCTCGATGTCGTGGATGCTGGGAGCGCCATCCGTCGCGTGGGTCGTTTCCCCGTGGCCGGGCCCATCGGCGGGCGGCAAGTGATATGGCTCGCGCCGCCGCGTCAGCACGTCCGCATAGTTGACTCCCGGCTCGAAAACCGTGTATTCCTCGATCAGACCGCCGCGCCGCGGGCTCACGAGCGCCGAGCAGGCCCCTGAGTGGATCCACAGCTCGTCGGCGCCGTCGGCGTCGAGATCGAGCGTTTCCACGGCCAGCCCCTCGCCGCGGCGCAGCTCGCCCTCGGCGAGCGCCAGGTTGCGCCAGATCGCGGCCCGCAGGTGCGGCAGGTAGAGTCCCCCGAACACTCCATGCCAGTAAGCGTCGTTGCACTGGGCGCGCCCGATGGCGCGTCGCGCGGCCGCCGGGTCCCCACGCTCGCGGCACAGCGCGGACAGGGCCAGCATTTTCTTGTGCATGCGGTTCGCCTCGGGGTACTTCACGAAGAAGTTCCGCCAGTGGCCGCCGCGTAGGAACGCGCCGTCGGGCCCCGCCACCCGCTCCTCCCCCAGGTCGCGCTCCAGCGCGGCCAGTCGCACGACGGCGGGCGCCGGCAGCGCCCAGGCTTCCATTTCGCGGTACGACGCGGTCGGGAGATAGGCGAGCCCGGCGCTCGCCACCTCGCGCAGCGCCGCGCCCGGCGTGGTGAGGCGGACTTCGCCCGCCGCCACGAGCGCCGCAATGGCGTCGCAGAATTGCGCCAGCCAGCCGCGCGTGTATACCCAGTCCTTGGTTCCGGGCCAGCCGCCGAACTTCTCCCCGTCGTCCACGAACAG
>Ga0137418_10005012_pt1 | contig 12143 bp, 13 predicted proteins | sample CZODoug3_1_2_16f_FD_122242 | JGI IMG/M metagenome (GOLD analysis project Ga0137418, IMG submission 122242) | Vadose zone soil fungal communities from Angelo Coast Range Reserve, California, USA - CZODoug3_1_2_16fungal (Hybrid Assembly) | ecosystem: Environmental > Terrestrial > Soil > Vadose... | reverse complement strand
ACGAAACTGTTCCTGCAGGAATGCGAGCCGCTCATGGCGAGCGCCCGCGAGGCGATGAAAACCGGGAACGCCGGCCGTTTTGCCTACGACATCCATACCCTGCGCGGGATGTTCCGCAGCCTTTCCGCTACTGCGGCACAAGAAGCGGCGGGAAAACTGGAGGAACTCGATTTGGTGAAGAATCTTGAAAAAGTGCAAGCGGCCTACGCGTTACTCGAGCGGGAAGCGCAAGCCCTCAAAGCCGAGCTCGGCGGGATGATCGACAAGACGGTCGTTTCCTCCGGGATGATGTGAGGGATGAAGAGGCTCGCACCCCAAAAAAAACCCCGGCGAGCGCCGGGGCCGCCTGCCCGCATCCGCACCGGGAGGGAGGGGAGGTGCTTTATACAAGCAGAGATTCATGATAGCGAATTAGAATTCTGCCCGCGATAGCGCAACCGCTAATTTTTTGTGGTGAGCGAGCGACTGGAGGTAGCTGCCTCGCTACTTTTTGAGGTGAGCGGCGATCAAAGCCTCTTTCATGGCGAGTAATTCGAGGGAAGGACCTATCAGGAAATACCTTACATGCCGGAGAAATCTGATCCGTAGAGGCTATTCGCACTGTCACAATTCTTCATTTCCCTTTGCTACCAAGTAATGTGTTCTTGCTCGGCTAGCCTGCGAACTGTGGCATCGAATTTCCCGGGCACCCGAAGCGGGTGGAGGCGCTGCGCGGCGTAAATATGTTGTACAAAGTCACCATCGAGCCGCAGTATTTGAAGGCCGAACTGTTCAATCGCGAGACGATGGAGGAGACGCGGGAATTCTTGCGAATCGTCGCCGACGCCGCGATCAAGCATCAGCGATCATGGGTGCTGATCTGCGTGATCTCCTCGAACCCGGTTTTCACGGTCGAGAGGTCTGGATTTCTCGCGTACTTCAGGAAACTCAGCTCCGATCCGTCACATAAGATCGCCCTCCTGGGTGATTCCGAGGAGCTGGGCATCTCCCATCAGTACATCGAATTGATAGGGCGCCAGCACGGCGTCAACGTTCAGAGTTTTCGAGACGAGGCGTCTGCGGTCAAGTGGTTCACCGCCGAGCAATGATGCGCCCGTAGGGGGAGCCGCTTCGGGTGAGCAGCGCTGGGCTGTCCGATATGCGTCGGAGCCGGTCGCGAGCCCTTATCCTGCATGTGAAGCTTCCGCAGGTTTCGCGCCGCCGGGTTGGGAGGAGCCTGCGATGTCTCCCGACCTCCTCCTTTCGGCTCACCTTACGTGACATTTTCGTTACCTGTATTGACCTATGACAGGGGCATAATTATCCATTTCGCACTCTGTTGTCTGGAACGGGCCGAAGCGGGCTCTCCGGGCATAGGATGGAAATCGGGGGGAGGTCGTGGCCACGATTCTTATCATCGAGGACAGACCGGTCAATCTGCGTTTCGTTGCAACGCTGCTCCGAGACCGTGGGTATCGTTTGCTGGAGGCCCGAGGTGGTGAAGAAGCGCTGCGGATCGTTCGCGCCGAAAGACCCGACTTGGTGATCATCGACATACTCACGTCGGGTATGGACGGTTGTCAGTTCGTCCTCAATTTGCGCTCAGAACCGAACTCGGTCCAGCCGCGGATCGTGTTTCGGGCCGCCGCCTACATCGCGGCCGAAGCCGAGGCCCTGGCGACCACCTTTGGCGCATCCTTCATTGCCAAGCCCGTCAACCCCGAGACGCTGCTCGCGGTCGTCGAAGCCGCTCTTTCTGGGCCGTGTCCGCCCGCGGAGGCGCATTCCGAGCATAAATCCATCGACTCTTTCCTGCGCCCGATCGCTCGGAAGCTCCACCGGCACACGGTGAATCTCGAACGGCTGAACGCCCAGCTGGGTCGTGGTATCGCCCAGCGCGACGCGCAGCTCGAAGTGGTGAGAGCCGCCCTGGACCAGGAGATCAAAAAGCGGCTATGGGCGGAGCAGGAACTGACGCAGGCAAACCTCCGCTTGCACGATCAGGTTGTGCACGACGGGCTGACCGGCCTCCATAACCGCCGCTACCTCGAAGAGTCGCTCGGCCGGGAAGAAAGCCGCGCTCGGCGCAGCAGCCAGCCCTTCGGCGTGTTGATGATCGACATCGACAACTTCAAGCGCTTCAACGACACGCTCGGCCACGCGGCGGGGGATGCGGTGCTGCGTGCGATAGGCCAGTACATGCTGTCCGCTGCGCGGGGCGAGGATATCGTCTCGCGCTATGGCGGCGAAGAGTTCGTGCTGGTCATGGCTCCGGCCTCGCAGGGAACGGTCTTGGAACGCGCCGAAAAGCTCCGCCGGGAGGTGCAGAATCTCGAGATCGAGTACGAGGGCCAGCGCGTCGGACCCATCACGATATCCGTTGGCATCGGGATGTTTCCCGATCACGGCGAGGGTGGGCAGGAGGTGCTGCGAGTCGCCGACGCTGCCCTGTATCAGGCCAAGCGGTCGGGGCGTAACTGCGTTGTAGTCGGGGACAAGGTGAAAGCTTGATCATCTCATCGAGCCTTTTGCTGCGACTCTTCCCGATCTCCGTCAAGAGCTTGGTGACCTCGGCATCAGCTGGCCCGCCCGAATAAAGACCGATGCGCGGAACCGGAATGTGGCGCGAAATCAGGTTCGGGGATCGTACGCGACGAAGTGGTAGCTGAAGCCCCCTGCGCCGTCAAGAACGCGAGACTCGCGCGAGACCTCGCGCCATCGTGAACGGTCGAACTCCGGGAAAAACGCGTCGCCCTCGAAGTCGCGCTCGATCTCGGTAATATAGAGGCGGGAGGCGATCGGAAGAGCGAGCGCGTAGATCTGCGTGCCCCCGATGACGAACGCGTCCTCCCGCTCGTGGACCGCTGCGAGAGCGGTTTCGAGTGAATGGGCGGCGTGGCAGCCCGCGCGGGTCCAAACGGGCGAGCGGGTGACCACGATGTTGTTTCGTCCGGCAAGAGGCTTACCGATCGATTCAAACGTTCGGCGACCCATGATCACCGCGTGGCCAAGCGTAAGTTGCCTGAAACGCCTCAAGTCCTCCGGCAAGTGCCAGGGCATCCGGGTGCGGTGGCCGATGACGCCGTTGCGCGCTACGGCGGCGATGATGGCGACGCGCGAAATGCCGGTCATTTCGGGCCCACGGAACGGGAGAGCAAGTTCACGATGCGCAAAACTGCGGCATTATAGCGGGCCATGAAAATCGGGCTCGACTTTCCCCTGCGCTACTATCCACGATCGTTTCTGAGCTTGTTGTTGCTCGCCTTCGCGCTCGTCGCGGCGCCGCTCGTCGTGGCTTTTTACAACGCTGCGGTGTACGTCGAGCAGCTGGCAGGTCAGAGCCAGACCGCGGTCTCTCAGGCGGCGCAAGCCTCTCGCGGCAGCCGGCTCCTGGTCGAGCAAACCACCGCGCTCGAACGGGTGGTGCGCCAGTATCTCATCCTCGACGATGAGGAACTCCTCAAGGACTACGCTCGGCTGAGGGCGAACTTCAAGGCGAATACCAGCGAGCTGTCCCTGCAGCCGCTAGACGAGCCGCAGTTGCACGAGCTCAACAACACGATCGACAAGGAGCAGGGGCTTTACGAACAGTTGCTCGGCAAACCGAAGACGGCGGTCGACAAGAAGGCGCTCGTAGAAGGCTACTTGGTGCTGTCGGGGCTGGCGCGGGACGTGCTCAACACGAGTAACGCCTTGATCGACCGCGAGGTGGAGTCCATGCGACGCACGGGCGAGCGCGCGCAGCGCATCCTCTGGCTGCAGCTCGCGGCGACGATACCGCTCGGCGTACTCCTCGCGGCCGGGGTCACCCTCCTCATCGCGAGACCGATCCGCCAGCTGGACCAGGCGATCCGGCGCCTCGGCGCGGGCGAGTTCGAAGGCGACATACGGGTCGGCGGGCCGGCGGACCTGAAATACCTGGGCAGCCGGCTCGATTGGCTGCGTCAGCGGCTGATCGAGCTCGAACAACAGAAGCGCTTGTTCCTGCGGCACGTCTCGCACGAGCTGAAAACGCCGCTGACGGCGCTTCGTGAAGGATCCGAGCTGCTGGTCGAGGGGACCGCCGGGCCGCTCTCGCCGGGCCAGCGCGAAATCGTAGAAATCCTCCGGCAAAAAAGCGTGCAATTGCAGCAGCTGATCGAGGGCCTGTTGAACTACCATCGAGCTCAGGAGAGCGTGGGGCGTCTGGAGCTGACGGCGGTGCGATTCGACCGGGTCGTGGAACAGGTGCTCGACGATCATCGGCTCGCAGTCCAGGCCCGCGGCATCCGCGCCGACCTGCAGCTGGACCCGGTCATACTTCAAGCGGACGAGGAAAAATTACGTGCTGTCGCGGCGAATCTGGTCTCCAATGCGATCAAATACTCGCCGGACGAGGGTATGATTTCCCTGGCGCTGCGACGAGAGGGGGCTGAGGTGGTGTTCGACGTGAGAGACGCGGGTCCGGGAATTCCCCCCGAGGATCGCGATCGGATATTCGACTGGTTTTATCAGGGCGAGGACGTCCATCACGGCCGCGTGCGGGGCAGCGGTCTGGGGCTCGCGATTGCAAGGGAGTTTGTGGTGGCTCACGACGGTCGAATCGAGGTCGTGAGCGATCGCGAAGGCGGCGCCCATTTCCGCGTCACGCTTGCGGCCGGGTCGCCGCGTCCCGAGCCATGATCCGGATCGTCGCAATCCTCTGCTGCATCTCGGTGCTCGCCGGGTGTGCCGCCTTTTCAACACTAGGTGCTCCCGGAGCCTCAGGCGTTCCTTCGGCCCGCGAGAACCGCGAATCGCGCCAGGTCATCGAGCTGATCGCTTACACCCAGAGAGTCGCGGCGCTTCAGGCCGAGGAGCAGCAACGCGAATTGAACGCTTCGACCCAGTTGCTTTCCAAGGATCGCGGCGCCTACGGGCGGGTCCGGCTCGCGCTGCTGCTTGCGTTGCCCGGAACGGCGTTCAACGACGACACCCGAGCTGCGGGTCTGCTTGACTCCCTCGCGGGCGCGGGGGCTTCCGAATCGCCGCCGGGCCCCATGCAGCAGTTTGCCGGACTGCTTCACGCCCAGATCAGCGAGCGCTTGCGCGAGCAGCGCCGCACGGCTCAACTTAAGGAGCAGCTCGAGGCGCTGAAGGCGGTCGAGCGCAATATCATAGAACGCGAGCAGGCGCGGCCAAGATGAGCACCATTCTTCTCGTCGACGACGACCCGGATATTCTGAAACTCATTTCCCTGCGACTTACCGCCGCGGGCCACAGCGTCAAGGGAGCGGACAGCGGGGAGAAGGCGCTCGCCGTGCTCGCGGCCTCGCGCCCCGAGCTCGTCATTACGGACCTCAAGATGGGCGGAATGGACGGTTTGACCTTGTTTGACGAAATCCGCAAGCAGGCGCCGACTCTTCCCGTCATCATCCTGACTGCGCACGGCACGATCCCCGAGGCGGTCGCCGCCACGCGCCGCGGGGTTTTCGGGTTTCAGTCCAAGCCGTTCGACGGAAAGCACCTGCTCGACCAGGTGGAACAGGCGCTGCGGCTTTCCGGAGTCGGCCCGGGTGAGGGCGAGGAGGACTGGCGGCGCGACTTCGTGACGCAGAGCCCGAAAATGGAAAACGTGCTCCATCAGGCGCGCCTGGTTGCCCAGTCGGAGGCGAGCGTGTTCATCCAGGGAGCGAGCGGTACGGGGAAGGAGCTCCTCGCGCGCGCGATACACCGCGCGAGCCACCGCTCGCAGGGACCCTTCGTAGCCGTCAATTGCGCGGCCATCCCGGAAAATCTGCTCGAATCGGAATTGTTTGGCCACCGCAAAGGCTCGTTTACCGGTGCGAGCTACGATCACAAGGGGCTCGTCCCCGCCGCCGACGGAGGCACGCTGTTTTTGGACGAGATCGGCGACATGCCGCTTGCTTTGCAGGCCAAGCTTTTGCGCGTACTGCAGGACCGCGAGGTGCGTGCGGTCGGTGCGACTCAAGGGACGACGGTCGACGTGCGCATCATCTCCGCCACGCACCGCGACCTCGACGCCCAGATGAAAGCGGGCCGATTCCGCGAGGATCTCTACTATCGACTGAACGTGGTCTCGCTCGCTCTCCCGCCCCTCTCCGAGCGGCGTGAGGACATCGTCCCTTTGGCGGTGCATTACCTCAGAGTCACCGCTGCGCGTTACGGAAAGGACGTCCAGGCAATAGCTCCGGAGGCGCTTCAAATGCTCCTTGCAGCACCTTGGCCGGGCAACGTGCGGCAGCTCGTCAACGTGATCGAACAGGCGGTTGCACTCTGCACTTCTGGCGTCGTGCCGGCCTCGCTCATCCAGCAGGCGTTGAAAGAGGAGCCCGCGCAGCTCGCGTCGCTCGAGGAGGCGCGGGGAGCCTTCGAGCGCGAATACCTGGTTCGCATCCTGCGCATCACCGGCGGCAGCGTGACCCAGGCGGCGAAGCTCGCGCAGCGCAATCGCACCGAGTTCTACAAGCTGCTCGAGCGCCACAAGCTCGAGCCGAAGATGTTCAAACCCGAAAAGGGCTGAAACCAGCCAATCGCGCGCGGGATCCGTTCGCACTGTCGCCCCGGGGCGACAACAAATTCCCTTTCTCATCAGCTCGATTTTCGTCGGGCGCTGGAAACCGTCGTTGACAAGCGACGCATCGAGAATCTTCGGCATCCGGGGATTGCCGATAACCCATTGAGTTAGCTCGAAAGCTTGATGTTGGCACGGGGATTGCACTCATGCCTGCGATTCCAGCGCGATTCTAGCGGCGGGAGAAAACAATTTGCTGAAGCAAGCGCGCTCCAATCGAGACAAATGCGGATTGATCCTCTCTTCACAGGACGGGCGGTTTCGGTGCTGATTGCGAGCCTGATCGGCGTCGGCGCCGTCACGGGCCTGCTGCACAGCGGGCTCTCGCTAAAGCAGGGCGACGCGCGGCCGGCAGACCCCGGACGCAAATCCGTCCCGGCAAGCAGCTGTGCGTTGTGCGGCACGGTCGAGTCCATCCGGACCGTCGAGGTACGCGAGGAAGCGGGCGGTGCCGGTGCTGCGGCAGGTGCGCCCGCCGGCAGCGGATCCGGCGAGCAGACGGGCGGGGGAGGCGGCACTGCGGTCACGCTCCTCGGGGCCGGAGGCGCCATTGCCGGGAACGAGATCGAGAAGAACGTGAAAAAGCGCTACGCATATCGAGTGACGGTGCGCATGGACGACGGCTCCTTTCGCACCATTTCTCTGTCGAGCCCGCCCACCCTCGCCGTAGGCGATAAGGTCCGGGTGGTGGAAGGCAAGCTCGTGCGCACATGAAAAGTCGGGTATAAGAAAAGCCCTACTTGTTCAAGTGAGGAGGAAAAAAGATGCCAAGCCTTAACCGGACCGTCGCAAATATTCTTGTCGTCAGCCTGTGCGCCCTGGGTCTGCCGATTCCGGCTGTGCAAGCCGAGCTGGTCGCAACCGATCGGGTCGAAACCACCCGACAGGATGGGTCTTCGGGGCGCGAGCTCCTGGGTTCGCTTCTTGACCGGGCCGATGTCCGCGCGGCACTTGAGCGGCAGGGTGTGAGTGCCGTCGACGCGAAGGCCCGCGTCAACGCCTTGAGCGATGACGAAGTCGAGCGGCTCGCCGCGCGGTTCGACTCGCTTCCCGCAGCGGGCAACGGGTTCGAGAGCGCGCTGTGGCTTGGGTTTCTCGTGTTCGTGATCCTTCTCGTAACCGATATTCTGGGCTTCACCAAGGTTTTCAGCTTCACCCGGCCGGCCAAGTGATCCTCCCCTCTCGACCGCGCCGGTGTGTCGCCCGCCGCCTTACGGCGGCGGGCATCTTTCTTCTCGGGCTTGCAGGCTGCGCCACGCCGCAGCTGCAGGCCCTGATCGGGAGCGGTTCCGCTGGGATTCCGCAGCGCGCAGAGCTCGACGCAGTCCCGTTTTATCCGCAGGAGGACTATCAATGCGGTCCGGCCGCGCTCGCAATGGTGCTCGGAGCCGGAGGCAAGGCGATCGAGCCGGAGGCGCTGCGGCCGCAGGTCTATCTCCCCGATCGGCACGGGAGCCTGCAGATCGAGATGCTCGCGGCGGCGCGCCGCAACGGCTTCGTCTCGATCGAACTCAGTCCGAACCTTTCGGATCTCCTCGCCGAGATCGCTGCCGGAAACCCCGTGGTCGTGCTGCAGAACCTCGCCCTCGACCGGTATCCGGCCTGGCATTACGCTGTGGCGATCGGCTACGACCTCAAGGCTCAGCGCATCACCTTGCGCTCGGGCGCAGAGCGGCGCCTCCAAATGTCGCTCGATACTTTCGAACACACTTGGCGGCGCAGCGGCTATTGGGCGATGCTCGCGCTGCCGCCGCGACGCTTGCCGGCGAGCGTGGCTGTAGGCGACTATTTAGGCGCCGTGGCGCGCCTTGAAAAGACCGGTCCGCTCGCGTCGGCTCGGGGAGCCTACGAGCGCGCGCTCGAGCGCTGGGCCGACGATCTCACGGCGCTCATAGGGTTGGGAAACACCGCCCATCGGGCCGGTGATTTCAAAGCGGCCGAACAGGCGTTCCGGCGGGCCACTCTCGTTCATCCGCGGTCGGCCGCCGCGCACAACAATCTGGCCCAAACGCTCGCAGACCTCGATCGTCATGAGGAGGCATTGGCCGAAGCCCGCGTGGCGGTCGGGCTCGGCGGCCCGCTCGAGGACACCTCGATCCGCACCCTGGATGCCATCGTATCGCGCACCGGCCGGGGCGAGCAGGAATGGCACCGATGATCCGAGCGGCGTCAAGGTGAGCTTTGCGAACCCTCATGGCAATGCACCGTGGGACACCCACGCACAGCCTCTGGAGCGGATTGCGGCAGATCCTTACGCACGGCGTCATCACCGCGCTCGCCGTCGCCATCGCGTTTTCGCTCCCCGGAATCGCGAATTACATCCTGAACGAATGGTGGCCTGAGGTCGAGAGCAATGCGAATCTCCTGCTCGCGACCGAAATCGCCTTGGCGTCAGTCCTCGCGCTGCTGTTCAATCTGGCCAAGATTGCCTGGGACAGCAGACAGGGCGTCCTGACCGCACGGCTCGCGTCCCTGATGTATGCGCGCAACGCCGGAGCCGGCTGGTGGTCGCGGCGGCGGGAACGTGCCCTCGTAAGGCAGCTTCCGGCCGCGCGCGACGCCTTCGTCCTGACCCTCACCGGATACGACACGTTCGTCGCCGACGACAGCTTGCTGCGGGGCGTAATCGAGAAGGCGTACGAGATCCGCGTGATGCTGGTCAACCCGGTTGGAAAAGCGCTGCGGGAACGGGCGGATTCCTTGCCTCCGGAGATCACCGTGCTCACGTTGCACACCGAGATCGAGGCGACGATCGGGTATCTCTCGGGGCTGCGCAAGTTCGGTAAGAAGGTGAACCTCAAGTTCTACGACGAGGAGCCGTTCTGGAAGCTTATCGTGCTCGGCGACTACGTCTGGGTGCAGCATTGCCACAGCGGATTCGCGGTCCGAGAGCAGCCCGAATTCGTGTTCGCCCTGCAGCACCGCGAGCCTCGCCACGGTCTCTTCATACCCTTCTACATGGTTTTCCTCGACCAGTGGAATGATGCGCGTCATCCCGAGTACGATTTCGACACGAACGAGCTGGTCTACCGCGACGCTTCTGGAAAGGAAACCGGGCGGGCCGTTTTGGGCGTTCCGATCAACAGCGGCACCGCGCCGCTCCCTTCGTCTCGGGGACTGCGCGCAGCCCTTGACTCCGGTGCGGCACTGCTGCGCCGCCTGGCACCCGAGCGCACGGCGGCACCCTAGACTGCGATCGGGGCCTTGATCGCGGGGTGCGGGTCGTAAGCCTCGAGCGTGAAATCCTCGTAGCGGAAACCGAAAACGTCCTTGATCGCCGGGTTGAGCCGCATGCGCGGCAGCGGCCGCGGCGAGCGCGCGAGCTGCTCTCTCGCCTGCTCCAGATGGTTGAGGTAAAGGTGCGCATCGCCGAAGGTATGCACGAATTCGCCCGGCTTCAGCCCACATACCTGCGAAACCATCAGCGTGAGCAGCGCATAGGAAGCGATGTTGAACGGCACGCCGAGGAAAATGTCGGCGCTGCGCTGGTACATCTGGCAAGAAAGCCGTCCTTCCGCCACGTAGAACTGAAACAGGACGTGACACGGGGGCAGCTTCATCTTGTCGATCTCGGCGGGGTTCCAGGCCGTCACGATGTGGCGGCGTGAATCCGGCCGCGTCCTGATCGAATTCACGACTTGCGCGATCTGATCGATCGCGCCCCCGTCGGCCGAGGGCCAGCTGCGCCACTGCGAACCGTACACCGGCCCGAGCTCGCCGTTCGCGTCGGCCCACTCGTCCCAGATCGTGACGCCGCGCTCCTGCAGCCAGTGGACGTTGGTCTCGCCTCTCAGGAACCAGAGCAGCTCGTAGACGATCGATTTGAGATGGACTTTCTTGGTGGTCAAGAGCGGAAAGCCGGCGGCCAGGTCGAATCGCATCTGCCAGCCGAAGGTGGACAGCGTGCCGGTTCCGGTGCGGTCGGTTTTCTTGTGCCCGTGATCGAGCACGTGGCGCATGAGATCGAGGTATTGCTTCATCGAGGCGGGGCCGGCAACGTAACCGAGATCATAGCGCGTGGCGGTTCGAGCGCGCTCGCGGCGGGATCGCGCGCCAGGCCCACACCACCGCCAGGGCAAACGCGCAATAGGCGATCGCGAACACCCATTCGGGAAGATTGTAGTAGAGCAGCCACGCAAGCCAGCGGCCGATAAAGCTGCGCTCCCCGCGCCCGGTGGTGCGCAATACGTCCTCCCAGAGCGTCAGCGGGCAGGTGAAGCCCAGCAGTGTCTCGACGGCGACAAACACGATCGCGGCGAGATGCGCGATGCGAAACGCGCGGTTGCGCACCCAGCCCCATCGCCCCGCCCCGGCGAGAATCAGGGCGAAGCCGCCGACGACGAACAACACGAACACGACATGCACGATGAGAACGGTGTCGGCAAGCCACGCGGAGCCCATCGAGCCTCAGCGCCTCGCCGCTTTCGGCTCTCCCGATTCGACCGGCCGCGAGGGATCGGCGCACCATTCGCTCCAGGACCCGGGATAGAGGCGCGCCCCGCGCAGGCCGGCGACCTCCATGGCGAGAAGGTTGTGGCTGGCGGAAACTCCGGAGCCGCAGTAGTTCACGACGTTTTCCGCGCCCGCTGGACCGAGTACGGTTCCGAACTCCTGTTCGAGCGCTTCAGGCGACTTGAAACGCCCGCTCGCGTCGAGGTTGTCGCGGAAATACCGGTTGCGCGCGCCGGGAATGCGCCCGCCCACGGGATCGAGAGTCTCGTTCTGCCCGCGGAAGCGGTCCGGCGCACGGGCGTCGACGAGCACCATGCCCGGATCGTAGAGGCGGGCGCGGACAAAATCGGCACCGACCCAGTTAGGGTTTGCCTTGCCGGAAAATCGCGCCGGTTGCGGCCGTGGAATCTCCGTGCCTTGCGGATGGCCTTCCGCAATCCATTGGTTCCAGCCGCCGTCCAGCACGGCAACGGGTAGATGACCCAGCCAGCGCAGCAGCCACCACAGTCTTGCAGCGACCATGCCGCCCTGAGCGTCGTACGCGACGACCTGCTTTCTCGAATCGACACCCGCCCGTCCCAGCTTTTCCATCAACACATCCGGATCGGGAAGCGGATGCCTGCCGTTGGTTCCCGTCTTCAGAGCGGAGAGATCCTCGTCCAGATGCAGGAAGCGTGCGCCCGGGATGTGCGATGCCGCATACTCGGCACGCCCACGGGCCGGATCGGCCAGATCGTGGCGGCAGTCGAACACCACCCAATCGGGATCTTCGAGGCGCTGCGCGAGGATTTCGGTGCTGACGAGCGCGGTGAGGATCATGCCGCTATCTTACCCGCGGCTGGCACCGAAAACTCTAGACCTGCCCGGCCAGCCCGCGCTTGATGTGCTCGTGGAAGTGCATCATTCCGTCTTCCATCGGAGACTGGTACGGTCCGGCTTCGTTCTCGCCGCGCTCCCACAGGGCGCGCCGGCCGCGGTCCATGCGCCTGGCGATCTCGTCGTCCTCGATCGCGGTCTCCCGGTAGGCGGCCTGCTCGGCTTCGACGAATTCGCGCTCGAAGAGCACGATGTCTTCGGGGTAGTAGAACTCGACGACGTTGGTGGTGTGCGTCGGTGAGCGCGGCAGCAGCGTGCTCACCACGAGCACGTGCGGATACCA
>Ga0137418_10005011_pt1 | contig 12146 bp, 12 predicted proteins | sample CZODoug3_1_2_16f_FD_122242 | JGI IMG/M metagenome (GOLD analysis project Ga0137418, IMG submission 122242) | Vadose zone soil fungal communities from Angelo Coast Range Reserve, California, USA - CZODoug3_1_2_16fungal (Hybrid Assembly) | ecosystem: Environmental > Terrestrial > Soil > Vadose... | reverse complement strand
GCTTTCCGCACTCGCTCTCGGAATTCCTTGTTCGGAAACAACAAACTCCGCTCAATTCTGGGTTTTGCCATATATTTCCTTCCATTTAGACTGTCGAAGAGTCGAGAAACGTGGAAGAATCTGCGGTGGCACATTTGTGCCACATTTGGAGCAAAAGCCGCCACATCCCTTCCCTCTGAAAAATAAGAACTTGCCTGTAGAAACACGCGCAGCGTCGCCACAACCCTTTATGTTCCAATACGTGTGTCGGTCGCTGATAATCCGCCTGCATTCCATGCACGCTGCTCCTACTGCTGTTGAAGAATGTTGACTTCTGTCGATTTTTGTCGACTCTTGGCCACTTTCGCCGACTACCGCCGACTTTTATCGATTTCCGGTCGAGTTCTGCCGACTGTTGTCTACTTTTGCCGACTTCCGTCTACCTGTGCCGACCGAGACCCTTTTCATGCTTTACATCGATACAGGACAGTGCTATATGTACAGCAGCATAAAAAGGCGTGTCAATGCAAAAAGACTACCGCCACTGCCTGGACGAACTAGCCGGCGCTGTGCCCAAGAGAAAGGCCGCGCTCATTCGATCTCTCCTTCCCGGGATAGAAGCAGCGCTGAACTCAGGGCAGAGTCTCAAAGACATTTGGGAAGCACTGGGAAATGAAGGCCTACAGATGAGCTACCACGGTTTTCACAAGGCAGTCTGGCGCGCCGAAAGAAAGAGGAAACCAACCGCCGCCAGCGGCTGGGGGAAACAGGACAAACCTTCTGAGGCGCAAGGGCTGCGGGAAACAAAAGTGGACACAGTTGAAGGGCGGGACCCATTTGCGAATCTAAGACGACTAGAACCGGAAAATAGGCCCGGTTTTCATTGGCGCGGTACACGGAATGTGAAAACGTCGGCGCACGGAATGGAGGACTCGAATGACAAAAACAAACAGTGAGGAAGTGGCGGAACGTCAATTCACATCCACCTCTGATGTCAGCGATCATTCAGTGTTGTTAAATGTTAGTTTCAAGACTTTGGGGGAAAGAAATCGGGGACGGTTGTGGGATCGACGCTTGGAATCTTTCTCCTCGGAAGCGGTGGGACAGGAGTGCGGTTGTAACGTTCATTCCATTTGGCCTCTCTGATTTTACGCCCGTCGCCGCGCTTCCGAGTGCATTTTGCATTAGGGCGGGCAGTTTGGGCAGGTGTCCATTCGAATTACCCTACACACCTTGCCGAATTGTGGGAGGCGTTGAACAAGAGGTGAGGGTGGTGTATATATTTGCATGTACGGGCCGTGAAGTAATTTCAGTTGCAGCAACGCCATCCTGAAGACAGTAGGGAATCGTGTCCAAGCGGCGAAGCGTTCATTTCGGCGTCTACAATGTCCGGCTCTTGAGCGCCCTCGACAAGCTCCTGCGGGATAAACCGCGATACCTCGGAGAACTGTCGGCTTCGATCAACGATGCGCTTCTGGCGATTGACCTGAATACTGTTGAGCTTGTGACTCTTCAGTCCAGACAGAAACAAACCGGGAGAGAAACGCAAGTCGTCATCCTGAATCGACTTCGCAAGCGCATTCATGAAATTGCTAAGAAGCGGAATTGTTCGATGAATCAGCTCGTGAATAGCGCTCTTCTCGCTTACTACTCGAAAACTGGAGAAGCCAAACTCAAGAAAACACCCAAAGGACCGGGGGCGTCCTTGCGTTCGTACGACACAATGTCGGAGTCGGAGCGCCGGGAGCTTCATCAGATGCTTGCAGGGCTTTCGGCAATTGAATCCGTTCCCTTCGAGGCGGAAGAGCCCAATGGAACATATTACGAATACGACCGGAACCTAAAAGCGACGGTGAAAGTCACGTCTGACGGAGAGCGAACCCCTGTTGAGAAGTTGGAAACAAGTTTTGAGCCCACGCGCAGGAAAGGTCCGCGCAAACTTGCACACGAGGAAATCGCATCCTGAGCCAGCAAAAGCCAGCATTGTTCATAATCGCCGGACCGGTGGGCGCCGGTAAAACAACTTTCTATGAAATCTATCTGAAAGAGCCATTCCCAACACTTGTTCCCCCACTGAGACACCGGCAACAACCATTTCTTGATGGTCGGCGTTCTTTTGCCGTTGAAGACATTCGTGTGGACACCCAACTGCTCGACCAGGCTAAGGCAGCAGGGTATTCGACAAAGGTTCTTTTTATTTCTACGGAAGACGCAAATTTGAATGTGCGCCGGGTGTTGGTGCGCATGAGTCGAGGTGGGCAAGCCGTGCCCGTGTCCAGCGTGATTGACTCCTATTGGGAGTCAACGAAGCATCTCTCCGAAGTTCCTAAACATGCCGATGAACTGCTCGTATACGACAACACAGCGCGTCGCCGCGGCTCCCGCGTAGTGATGCATTTCGTCGGCGGCAAATTGTGTAAAACCGCGCAGGCGATACCGGACTGGGCAGCTAAGGTGTTCGGCAAAGAGCTGCGCGCCGCAAAACAACGCGAGAGGCCCGGGCGTGGGCGCTAACTTTTTTTCCCGTTTATTCAGTGTGTGCTCTGGGCCCCAATTCAATCTTTCCCCAGCTTCGGCAGGCGATGCGGCTAGGCCTCATCAATAAGAGACAAATCGACGCACTGACACACGATAAAGTCCAAGACTCGTTTCGAGAACTTGGCGAACAACACCTCCAATGAATGAGGTGAAACAGTACAAGACGGCTGGCGCAGTTCGCACGACTCTAGAGACCAGCGTCGGAAATCTGAGATCACATTGCTCAACCATGACTGGTCTTCTCGGGAAACAATCCCGGCATCCAGCGCGAGGCCAGCGTTGCCGGGAAGACGAGACGCAGCGGCGCGCGCGCACTGTCCGAGACGAGCACGCCCTTTTCTATCAGTGCCGAGACGATGCGGCGCGCCTGACGGTCACCGGTGCCCACCACGCCCGCGGCGTCGGCACGTGGCAGTTCTCCACGGTAGAGCACGGCTTCGAGGATGTTGCATGATTTGGGTGGCAGATTGCCAAGCCGGAATTCTTCCTCCGCCCACATAACGATGCGCGTACGCAGCCGATCCGGCTGGACCAGGGTTTCCATGAAGGCGACCTGATCAATGCACACACGCAGAAAAAATCTGGTGAATTCGGCCAGCGCTTCCTCACTCAGCTGGCCGCGGCCGTCAAGATCGTTACGGCGGGGTCCATCACAATCGGCAAGGTGCTTCTTGTAAGCCTCGACATTTCGCGCCAATCCGCGTGCTACCGACCAGACTGCTCCCGTATCGAGCGTTTCTAATAGCATCGCATGTGACATTAGACGGACAACCCGCCCGTTGCCGTCAAGAAACGGGTGAATCCAGAGGAGGCGGTGATGCGCCGTTGCAGCGCCGAGTATAGAATCCGTTCTGCTCAGGTGTCCGTAGACTTCCTCGAAACGCCTAAGGAAGCGTGGCAGTTCGCCGGGGCTGACGGGGATATGGGTGCCGACTTTCACATCCCTTCGGCGCAGTTCGCCGGGGACGACTTTTACATGCACTTTCGTTTCCGGGTCCTCAACCCACAGCAGATCCTCGGGCAGCAGCTCGCAAAAACGACGATGGACTTCACGGATGCCGTCACTCGTGACGGCGTGCCCTCTCAGGCCGCCGCCGTCAATCCATTTCTGGACAGTTATGTGTGCTTTCGCTTCGAGCTGCAGATCGCGCTTGCGGGGGTCATTGCTATAATCGTTTTTGAGGGCGCGTTCGATGTCGACAGGGTGAGTGTCGTGCCCTTCGATCAGGTTACTGTAGTAGCAGTTCATCGCCCGCACGAGATCGGCGAGCGAGGTCACTAGGCTCTCTGGCAGGCTCCGGCGAAACCCCGCTGCCTTTTGCGCCAGTTCAACCGCGAGGTCAGTGAGCGCGCCGCGGTGACGGGAGGTTTCACCGATGAGCAAAGGCTCCATGAGGTCAGTCGACTCTCTTCGATCAACTGCCGCCATGATGTCCGCATCAATGTCCGCATTATATGTCATTATAAAACGTTATATATCATAGCTTTACAAGATTTTCAAGGACTATTTGTACCTGGCAAACGTCCGCCTGTTGGTCTGCTCTGAAGTTACGACTCCCCCAGCGTGCTTAATGCAAGCGATGGTTCAAAGCGTCAACACTCGGAGCATTGTCTAATGAGAGGGTCTGGGAACCTTCCAGCATAGCTCATCACTTCCAAGGTCTTCGCATCCACACCATCTCGGCATACAATTTGCCCATTCTCGAATGGAATCTCAGAAACCAGCGTCACTCCTAGAGAACAAGGAGGAAAATTGCGAAGGAAACGCTCCTCTATCGTGATTCCAAGCTGCTCTCCTCCCCTTGACTGCATCACGATGAATCCCGCTGCGCCTGAACTCAACGCTGCGTCGTTTTGAAGTTGCCGGTTTGCCTTCTTAATGAGCGCCCGGATCGCGCTCAGATTTGGCGGCCAATCAAAACCAATCTGCACCGGCGAATTTCTGGGATCGTCCGCCTGAACAGGAACACCAGCTTTCATCATAATCCTTCCAACGAATCCCATTTTATAGTGCTGCTCGCTATCTCGGCGAAGCAAGACAAATTCGCTCCCTTGCGAAAGTGTCAGCGATTGCTCGACTCCTATGGGTGCGTGAGGTACCTTCGCGTTTAGCTCGCTACAGATTCTGGTAACCAGAGAATGAGAAAGCCCAAGCGGGAATTTCACCTGAATTCGGCAATCGTTTTTCTCAAGCCAGTCCGTGAGGGCCGGTGGCAGCGCATTTAGTATTGCGTTCGCATTGGCACGGAAATTATTGGATCGAACGTGATCTTGGATATTTTCGCGCTTCACCTCGACATAAAAAATCTTGTTCTCTTGGGTCAATCGGAGGTCGCTACAACCTTTGCCGTTTGGCTCGAAAGCAACAGACCAACCCTGGCTTTTGCATCTCCCGGCGACCGTGACGGCAAAGGCGGTATCCAGCCGCTCATGCACTGGGACGCGTCGTCGGGGGCGGCGGAAATGAAACCATGCCTCAAAAACTTAATGCCCAGCGCGGTCACTTTTTTCTGAAACTCCTCCCGAGTCATCCCGTCTGTGATGGGGATTGTGTGGGTCGAGTCATCTTCGGCAACAAGCTTCACGCACCGTAGCTCCCGCACACTATTTGGTCCTACAAGTTCCAGTTCTTTTTCTTCGCCGGTTTCGTGATTGATCCCGACCATTTCCAAGCGTCCGCCACGAGAACTCTCCCGGTAGAACGAGTTCACGTCATCGTGTCCCGAACGTCCCGAAATGCCGAGGAACTTGCGGAAGAAAGCTTCGCTGCCACATCTGCATAGCTGCTCATCAAGCTGACCGCAGACACCGTTGCATCGGCTGCACACCCTATCGGTCAGGGGCACGTAGTCTTTGAATTTTCCGAGGCCGCGCGGTAGTGGGTGTTCCACGCTGACATCGGCGGCTCCGCAATAAATGCAATTCAACATGGCAGTATCCGTTTCGACCTTGACTCCAATTCTACCGCCCGAGCCATGCCAAGGCTAGCCGGTCCTGGTGCGTTTGCGGTGGTCGAGGAATTCAGGAAATGAATTTGGTGCCGGAGAAGGGAGTCGAACCTTCACGGTCTTGCGATCACCGGATTTTGAGTCCAGCGCGTCTGCCTCCCAAGCAGGCGCTCGACGTGATCTTGGCGGCCTCTGCCGTGACAGTTTAGCGTGATTTGGTTTTACAACTTACAAGACCGCGGGGACTGCCAAACTACGCGGAAGTCGTCCAAGACACCGCATCCTGTGGGTTGGGTTGTGGGTCGGAAAAAGCTCGGTGCTGATCGTGACCATGATTTGACAGTAAAACCTTAATGGGTTCCCGCGGTAGAGGTAGGTGACAAACAGCCTGCGATATCCTGGGAATGAACTTCTTGTCTCAACGAATAAGGGCACTTGCTAGGTCTCGTTGATTGAATCGCGTTTGGGAGGACCGCTTGATTGGAGCGCTCGGAAGATTGCTCAGATGGACGCGCCACTGAGAAAAAGAAAAGGAAGTAAGTTGATGCATAATGGCCCTTGCTCTAAATCTTCACGGCTCGACCCCTTCACTGCTTTTTCCCTCAAGCAGAGCCTTCGCGGCCCGAATGATCCGGGTAAAGAACGGCCATTCGCGTCGCCTTTGAATCTTTGCTTAGCAAGTGCGTCTGATCGTTAAAGTCGCTTCGCAGCCACGACCATGCGGCAAAATAAGCGGACGCAAACTGAGGAAGTGGCGCCGGCCGGAATTCTGGATGAATTCCGAGAAAGGCCGCGATCTCCATCGTGTCCATGTAACTGATCGCGCCGAGGCTCCGTCCCCAGGAGTAACCGTAGCCGTCCGGAGACAGCAAATCCCACCAAAGTTTCATTTGCTCTTTGAGCGATGGAGCGACGGCCTTTACGAGGTCCTCGCGTCCGGCGAGTTCCGCGGCGTCATAGAGAGCTCTGGCGTATTCGTTGGAATATCGATCATAGCGGCCGGTGGGCAGAGCATCGTCGGCAAAAAGCGCGCCGCCGGTGAATTGTTTTGCGGCTTGATTCAGCAGGTCATCCATAGAGGCGCGATCCTTGTTGAGGGCGAGTTCATAGTCAATCGCGGCGATACGCGCGGCCACACCAAAATAATTTTCGGGGAGATGGATGAGTGTATGAGTTTTTGCATCGTAGAATCGTGCGGGGTCAAGCAGGGCGACGTACGTTGCCCGTTCCTCGGAAGACAAACCCTGTCACAAGGAGTTGTGGTTCAGGTCCTTCCCGAAACTTTCCAGCGCCATTGCTGCATAAAGTTGAGCCCAGGTTTTTCCTCCATGGCTCAGTTCGATCTGAGCCATTTTTCCAATCATTTGCGGGACGTCATGGTTCGCAATCGTCCTCGTCCCAGCAAACTCAGAATAGGCGCCGAGCGTGCGCATGAAGGTTCCCCAGGAGAATTCACCAGTCGTCAACGCGCCGACTACGCGGTCCGGGGGAGGGTCGAGAGTCCTGATATCGGCAACATGGGCTCTGACTTCTCTCTGCGGAAAGTCTCGGATTTGTTGATTTAGCGTGGAAGTTTGAACTTGTGGCGCGTCGGGCTGCGTTTGTGCGAGCGAATCGCGTTGCACGAAAAGAACAGCCGCCAGAGTTAATGCTATCGGTCCTGCAACGAGAGGCTTTGTTTTTCGCATTCAGTGCACCCTATTTAAACTGTGGGTGGCACAAAGGTTCGCCATTCGAGAGCATCATTTTTTCGGCAAAGGCGCAGGACGCTTATGTTGTTGGAGCCAAAGCAGGTCTTCTAGCAAGTAATACTGTCCATAGATGAGCATCGCATCATTGGGACGAACACCGCTTCCATGGCGCAAGACGCCCGGAGGCGTGCGATCGTCGGCTCCCACTGGAGTTAAGTACCGGTCGATCAGCGATTGCACGATGCGTTCGCCCGCGTCTCGATAGCGCGCTGCGCGCGCGACGTCCGTAGTTATGGTGGACAGACGGAAGAGGCCTCCCGCGATAATCGCAGCCGCCGAAGTGTCTCGATTTCGAAAATGAACGCCTTCATCGTCGAAGTCGTACCACGGCACAGAATCAGTCGGCAGATTTTCCAGCGCATAGTCCGCGATGCGTTGCGCAGTGGCAAGAAACAAGGGATTGCGGGTCTCTGCGTGAGCCACGGAGAAACCGTAGATCGCCCATCCAAGTCCACGCGACCACGTCGTGTCTGGGCCGTAGCCCTGATGGGTGTGCGCGAAAACCCATTCTCCCGCAGCGGCGGAATTGTCGAGCTTTAGCTCCACGTCCCTCCCACCGCCATGCAACTGGAATTCCTGCTGGTTACTGCCCGGATTGTAGTGCACGGATTGGAAGACAGAGCCATCGGGCCGCACAAACCATTCCGCTGTCCGTAGCGCGTGCTTCGTGCCGATGTCTCGCCACTTTTCGTCTCCGGTCTTGTCACTGGCCCACCAAAGCAATTGCAGGTTCATCATGGTGTCAACGATCGTGTCGTCGCCATCGACATTCCACGATGCGATCAATTGCGTCTTCGGATTGAACAATTGTTCTAGCCGCTCAGCTCCGCGCATCGCGCTCGCTCGGAGCGCATCGTCCTGCGTCAAATCGTATCCAAGCGCCCCGGAGTAGTAGTTCAAAAATCCTGCGTCGTGATTCTCCTGCGACTCCTGCCCGACAAACTTCGAACCCCACAACTCCGCCCATTTGCGGTACTTCTCTTCGTGAGTGGTGCCGTACAGTTGCCAAAGTTCCCCGACCCAGAAGCTTCCCGTCCAGAAGTATCCGTTCTGCTTTTGCCAGTCTCCCGACCGGTTGTCGCCCTCGGTGAAAAATCCCTGCCCCGTTTTTGCGCTGATGGGCTCGGGTGTGGCGCGAAGAATCGGTGCCCAAGTTGTCGCCGTGCGGTCGATTGCTTGACGCAGGAATCCCAGCGCCTGCTCGATAGTTTTTGTTTCATGCCGTACAAGAGTGTCGGCGGGAGCGGGTTCGGTGCTTGCTGCACTCGAAAGGATTTGAAATGTGGTGGGCTGCTCCATTCTGTCGGCTTGCTCTTTGACCGCACTGAGAAACTGTTCACGGCTTCTTATTCCAGCGGGAGGAAGCACAAGTGACGGATGCTCTACCTTCTCCAACTCATTCCAGTAGCCGATCTTGCGATTCGCGCCTTCCTGGTCCCACGCCGCCATCGCGTACCATGCGGCCGAGCCATCCTTCAGAGGGAATTCCACGAGGTGATTTTTGGGGTCGTCTCGAGGTTCCGCGCCTCGCGAAGTGGTGAGAACTGCAAGTCCGAGATTTTGCCCAGGCACCTCTTCCGTTGCCGTAGCGCCAGGCGCGACGACCTGCTCTCCCCAAGTCGCGATCCAGGTCACTGGAGAATGTTTTTCGGAGTTCACAGGAGAAATTCCAGGCTTTACAGGAAGACCAGTCACGAATGCGAAGTTATTCCCGGAGTCCGCTGATATCGCGTGCTCAAATCCGCGCTCTCCCGCCCACTGCGTGATTCGCGACTGAAGGCGGATGATCTTCCCAGCGGCGTTCCAACCGTCGTACTCGAGTTCCGCAATCGAGCGCACTGGTCCGCTCGACAGAATCCGCCACTTGCGTTCTTTCACCTCGGCCAGCTTGATCAGCTTTCCGTCAACCATGGCCGCGACGGCGCCTATTCCGATGGAGTCGCCCACCTTAAACATGTCGCGTCCTTCCGGGGATTCATCGTGATAGGCGTAATCCGGTGAAGCGTACATGGCAAGCTGTAGGGTTGAGCGGCGTTTCCCGTAAATATCGATGGCATTTCTCGGATCAAAGTAGATCCGAAACGCCGCACGCTCTGATTCCCAACCGAGACCCTCGATCTTGCGACTGAAAAGCGCGGCGGTTCTTTGCTTGTAATCGCCGCGCAAACGCCAGATGCGGGCGCCTTCGCCATACGAAATCGTGACGATGCGAGTCTGACGCGCGGCAAGGTCAACCTGAAAAGCCAGCTCGTCCGCCTTCCCGTCGCCATCCAGATCGTCAACTTGTGATGGCAATTCCTTCGTCTGTAGCACGGACGCGTCCTCGTCCAAGGTGCTCGCGTCGCTCACCGTTACGATCACCGCGCCCGGCTTGAAGTCCGGGGCCACCATCCGGATCCCCGCGATCGGGATGACGACGTCGGCAGCGCTTCGAGCCGTCGAGCTGGGGTTAGAGACGGCCACTTTGATGTTCTTGATCCGTTGCGCTCCCCAAGCCGGACCAGCGAATAGAATCGGGAGGAGGCACAACAATCGAAAGTAAGCTTTGCGCATGGAGTATTGTTCTCTTTGAAAAATGAATACGACGACCCCGAACAGACGGCTCAGGTGATGTAGTCCTCCCGGCACGGCGTGAAGACATCGACCACCCGAGAATCTTCGATTGCGGACGCGTCATGTTGCACGCCACCGCGAACGACGAAAGTATCACCTGTTTGAGCGTCAAACGTGTTTCCCTGACACTTGACCCGGATATGGCCGTGCACGACGTATACGATTTGATCGTGCGGATGGCTGTGCACCGTTCCAACCCAGCCTTTCACCATCTCGTGCTCGGCAAGAAACAGTTTGTCGTTGAAGGCAAGCACATGGCGCTTCAGCCCGCTTTCCGGCGTGGACTCCTTGCCTTTCTCGTGTGCTACCACTACGAGGTCGGGAAAAGTGTTTGTTCGCGTTTCCATTTGCTTTCTCCTATCCACCCAGACTGCTCAAATCCCTGCGGGAGATCTCTCTTCGTCCCTTCGCCTGAGATGAGGTTTCCTCAGCGCGCCAGCCAGCCTCCGTCCACGGCAAGGACATGTCCGTGCACATAGTCACTCGCGGATGAGCAGAGGAATATCGCCGCGCCTGCTATGTCACCCGGCTCGCCCCAACGCGCCGCAGGAATCCTATCGAGGATTTGGCGGCTACGGACTGGATCGTTTCGCAACGCAGTGGTATTGTCGGTGGCCATATATCCCGGCGCAATCGCGTTCACGTTGATCCCTTTGGCAGCCCATTCGTTCGCCAGCGCTTTCGTTAGCTGGACGACACCGCCCTTTGCCGCTGCATACGCCGGGACCAGAATTCCACCTTGAAAGGAGAGAAGGGAAGCGATATTCAATATTTTGCCTCCCGTGCCTCGTTCAAGCATGTGTCGCGCTGCGAGCTGCGACAGGTGGAACACCGCCGTCAGGTTCACGGCAATCAGTTCATTCCAGAATTCCGCGGGGTATTCCGCGGCAGGAGCCCTCCGAATCGTTCCCGCGTTGTTCACAAGGATGTCGATGGAGCCAAATTCTGAGATCGTTTTCTCGATAAGCCCCGAGCACGACTTCGAATCCGCCAAATCCGCGGGAAAATAAAATGTTTTGCGGCCCGCCGCGCGAACCTCGTCGCAGGCAGTACCAGGATTCGGGTCCCGCCCGTGGCAGCCAACGTTCGCGCCGGCCTTTGCCAAGGCCACGGCGATTGCGGCGCCAAGGCCTCGGTGCGAGCCCGTCACCAGCGCATTCTTGCCGTTTATTTGAAACGCTTCCAGGTTCATCGGCTCACTCTAGTCAATTTGTGCAGGCTCGAGCCTTGGGCTCAGCGTATGGATCAAAAGCAACGCTATAAGGTACGCCGAGGCTGCAATGAAAAACGGAATCATATAGCTGCCAGTCCATTGCAGCACGTGCCCGACAATTTCCGCGATCAGCATTCCGCCAATTGCCCCAAGCATTCCACCAATGCCGACCACGGACGCGACGGCCCGGGAAGGAAAGAGATCAGAGGTCAGCGTAAAAAGATTTGCGGAAAAGCCCTGATGTCCCGCTGCTGCAAGACCGATCAGAAGCGTGGCAGGCCACAATCCTGAGATCCGATAAACAGTGGCAATCGGCAAAACGCCCAAAGCACAGAAAAGCATCGCCCATTTCCGCGCCGCATTCACAGAGAATCCCCGCCTGATCATACTCGAGGAAAGCCAGCCGCCGGCGATGCTCCCAATATCCGAAATAACATAAATCGCCAGGATTGGCAGGCCGATTTGTGTCAGACGCAATCCATGTTCCCGCTGCAAATAGTCCGGGATCCAGAATAGATAGAACCACCAAATCGGATCGGTCATGAACTTTCCCGCCGCAAACGCCCAGGTCTGCTTGTAGCGAAGAAGAATTCCCCATTTGATTTTTCCGGATGGCGCAGCGGGATCGCTCAGGATGTACTCACGTTCGCCGTTCGTACAGCAGGGATGGTTTTCGGGTTTTCGGTAGAGAACTAGCCACAGAATGACCCATGCGAACCCCAGAGCCCCTGTGAGCAGAAATGCCCACTGCCAGCCGAGGTGCACTGCGATCCACGGCACGATCAGCGGAGTAATAATCGCCCCAATGTTCGTCCCCGCGTTGAAAATCCCCGTTGCCAAAGCCCTCTCTTTCTTTGGAAACCATTCCGCAACGCCCTTGATGCTGGCCGGGAACACTCCTGCTTCGCCGAATCCCAGGGCAGATCGCGCGATCACAAAGGTGGTGAGCGAATGCGCGACCGCATGCCCCATCGACGCGAGACTCCAGAAGACCATCGCAGCGGCGTAGCCAATGCGCGTGCCCAGGCGGTCTATCAAACGGCCCACAAAAATCATCCCGAGCGCGTAGGCCGTCTGAAACGCGAACACCAGATTCCCGTAGTC
>Ga0137418_10005010_pt1 | contig 12146 bp, 16 predicted proteins | sample CZODoug3_1_2_16f_FD_122242 | JGI IMG/M metagenome (GOLD analysis project Ga0137418, IMG submission 122242) | Vadose zone soil fungal communities from Angelo Coast Range Reserve, California, USA - CZODoug3_1_2_16fungal (Hybrid Assembly) | ecosystem: Environmental > Terrestrial > Soil > Vadose... | reverse complement strand
CTGCGTCCTGGATCGGATAAGAAGATCCAATGAGCGCCAGCGCCGGTGCGGTACTCATTCGTGGTAAGCATGTTGTCGGTACTGATGGTGACGAGGCGGGAGTAACCGACCTCCATCTCGCGGTAAAGTTGGGCCAGACTCTCGGCCTGGCGCAGATCCTTCGGGCAGTATCCTCCGCGGCTAAGCACCAGGATCATGGGATCTGGCCCCTGTAGGTCCGAAAGCTTGCGACGTTTGCCCGTGTGATCAGTCAGCTCATAATCGGGAAATACCGCGCCAGCTACAATGTCCGCTCTCATAAAAGCTCCTCTTCTCATGTGGCATCGATCAGTGAGAGTTGATCTCGCTTATCGAGTCGGGAAGCCCTCTCACCAGTGCTGTGGTTTGCGTAACTTCCCTCGGACCCGCAGTCTTCACTTCGGACTGGTTCAGACAAGTTAGCGTCATCCTCTTGGAAACTCACCGCAGAGCAGAAGTGTTCCAGCGATTTGCTGCCGTTCCCTGCAGACATGGCAAAGGCATAAATGCGTCCGTCACGCAAGTAGCGGAGTTCACGCCGGCAATCCGGGTTGGCAAATTTGCTGACCATCAGGCTCTCTTGCTGACCCTTCTTTCGCATGTGCAGCTGAATCAGGTCACTTCGTCTTTGCGGGTATCGGCAACCACACGGCCCACGACGGACAGGACAACGCAAGCGGGATTGCACTCGATGGCAATCGGACTACCGGGACCTGGGAGCTTGACCTGCTTTTCTTTCATGTTTCCGTCTCCCCTTCTGCTCATGCTCAGCCCTTCAGGAACTGCGTGACGTGCTCAAGAAACAGCTCTGGGTATTGGTACTGCGCACCATGATTGCTGTCGGGGTACAGAATGAGCTGCGCGTTCGGCAGGTTTTGCTGAAGGATGAAAGAGTTCACCGTATAAACGATCACGTCGTTGCTGCCGTTCACCACGAGCGTGGGCTGAGTGATCTTCTTCAGGTAAGAGTAGGGATCTTTCGCCGCAGCGCCCCATTTTTCCAATGCAGCCAACTGTGCCGGAGCGACCTTTTCATTCGGCAAAGGGTCGCGGTTCTCCTTGCGCCCCCTCTGCCGCTCTAGATACTTCCTTCCGGCTGCCTGGCTTTGCTTTGACGGGGTAAAGAAGACTCGAAGCCACAGCTCGTCTGCAGGGTCGTACTTGGCTCCAAAGATCTCCTGTGCCTCGGGGGTTAGCGACGCCATCCCCTCGCCACTCCTTGGGCCAGTGCCAACGAGGATGAGTTTTCGGACAAGGTCTGGCCGGGAGATGGTGAACTGCTGTGCGGTGAGGCCGCCAATCGAAAATCCGAGGGCGTCGAGCTTCTTAACGCCGAGCGCATCGATAAAGGCAGCTGCGTGCTGCGCCATCTCTTCAACCGAAGCCGGAACTTCACCGCTAGAGCTGGAGACGCCGGCGTTGTTGAACAAGATCACTTCGCGGTCCTGGGCAAATCCGTCGGTCAACGCGGGGTCCCAGTGATCCATGGTTCCGGTAAAGTGCATGAAGAAGAGCAGCGGGATGTCGATCTTTGCGCCGAAGCGGCGGTTGGCGAACCGACGGTACGCGAAGCGAATGCCAGCCGTCTCAACGAATTGGGTCGGCGCGGTCTGGTGCGTGTTGTTACTCATAAGAAATCTCCGGGTAGTGCCGACGAGAATGTCCAACCGGTCGCCAACGATTGAGCGGGCTGATTCGGTTTGGCTGCCAATCCTCCAAGGCGGTTCCTTCCAGCCGTGTATCCGCCCATTCGGGTTACCAAGTCACCCCACAGGCACCGCATCAGATACGAGCGCTAGGGCTGCTCTCGCGCAGTCGACGTCGTTCTGCACGGTGGGCGCCCCACTCAGCCCGATCGCCCCGACAACTTCTCCGTTCACCCGAATGGGAAACCCTCCACCCCAGGCCGCCACACGTGCAAGAGTAGGGAGGCCAGCCAAAAGCGACGGGTCGCCCTGGATAAAGTTGAAAAAGTCCTGCGTGGAGACGCCGAACAGAGCTGTGTACGCCTTATTCTGCGCCATCTCGATGGAAAGGATCGGGGCCCCATCCATCCGGCTAAAGGCCTTGAGATTGCCGCCGTCATCGAGAACCGCTACGTTCTCGGTGACGCCAATTTCTCTGGCTTTCGCCACCGCTGCATCCACCATTTTCTGTGCGAGCTCAGAAGAAATGCTGTGTTTCTTCACCACGTTAGCCATTGGACTCCTCCCGCCACTTGAGATGTATTGCGCGTTGAATAATCGATTCCCTTGCGCAATCCCGGCCGATGAACCGCGAACGGGAATTGCCTTCAGCCGGCGGTGTGACCGCCGTCGACGTTGAGGACATCGCCGGTGATGTATGAAGCTTCGTCCGACGCGATGAAGACGATCGTGTTGGCAAGCTCCTCCGAGATTGAAGCGCCGCTTCTTCCTACCGGTCGTTGACTTACAAACTCCAATCGATCGCTTCGTCGTCAAAACAACACCGAACCAAAAGCCTTCACGCGGACTGCCGATCCCGACGAATTATCCACGCCGCCGGACGCGGGGCGTCAGTGTTGGATTCCATCCACTAGAGGGCCGATAACTTAAGTGCTACAATACGACCTCATCGATTGGCCGAAAAGCAGCCTGCGGTTCCCAACACATCGGACCTCAGCGTCCGAAATGGTGAATGGCGCGTTAGTCCATATGAGAGCTCGCCAGTTCGTATTGCACCGGCGAGAAATGCTTCGTAGTGAAACGTCCTGATCTTGTCATGGAGCGAAGCCATCCGCGATTCGATGACCGCGCGAACGCCGCTTCCGGATTAGCAACTGAGATTTTAATCATGGTAGCGTCCCGCGAAATCCGTCTGAAAAGCCGCCTCGTCGGCGCGCCCACTGCGGACAATTTCGAGCTCGCCACGGTGTCCGTGCCCGCCCCCGCACTTGGCGAAGTGCAGGTGAAGAATCTCTGGATGTCGGTCGACCCCTATATGCGCGGTCGCATGGTCGACCGCACAAGTTATGACCCGCACCTCCCATTGGGCGAGGCAACACCAGCGCGCGAAATCGGTGAGGTTGCCGCGTCCAATTCCACTATGTACGGCTGGCGCCCGCCGTTCCGGTTGGGCGAAGCGTTGCAGGGAGGCGCTGTCGGGGAAGTTGTTGCGTCCGAGGACCCAGGTTTCAGGCCAGGCGATCTCGTCTCGTCCATGTTTGGCTGGCGGGAGCGGTTCAACGCGCCTGCCAGCAGCGTGGAGAAGCTGAATACTTTGGGGCTCCCGCCTCAAGCGTTCTTGGGCGTCGCGGGTGTGCCGGGTCTGACAGCGTGGGGCGGTCTTTTGAAGATCGCCGCGCTTAAGTCTGGCGATGTGGTGTTTGTCTCGGCCGCGGCTGGTGCTGTTGGGTCGGTCGTCTGCCAGATTGCCAAGCTTAAAGGCCATACGGTCATTGGATCGGCGGGCGGTGCGAACAAGTGCGCTTTTCTCAGGCACATCGGCGTCGACCACGTCATTGATTACAAGACCACCAGCAATTTGACAGATGCCCTGCTGCGGGTAGCCCCAAACGGGATCGATGTATACTTCGACAATGTCGGCGGCAATCACCTCGAGGCGGCACTCGCGGCAGCCAACCGGTTTGCTCGCTTCGTCCTATGTGGGATGATCTCGCAGTATAACACCGTCGGACTGCCGGAGGGACCTCGCAATATCATGTTCGTTATCGGAAAGTGCATCCGGCTCGAAGGCCTCGACGTTGCGAATTACTTCAACCTTCTACCGGAATTCCATCAAGACCTGTCCGGGTGGATACGCGATGGCAAGCTCGTGTGGAAAGAGAGCGTCGAACAGGGCATCGAAAATGCGCCGACAGCCTTCCTCAAGCTCTTCAAGGGCGAGAATTTCGGAAAGATGCTGGTGAAACTGGCGTGACGCGATCTAGTAGAGAAACGTATCGAAGGCAAAGATAAAGCAGCATTAGCACCTGCTCCGGCGTATTGACTACAATGCCGTTGAAACATGCGTCGATTGCGGATGCCGCCACGACCGGCGTAGTCGCGCAGCAGCAGGAAGTCGATCGGTGACGACCACTGTTGCGGATGAGGACCTGTCCGCTGTCGCATGCGCATAGTGGGGTCATATGCATTTTCCGCGCAGTACCAGCAATCGCCAATCCCGCCCGGCGGCCGGATTATCAAACGCAAGTGGTTCACGCGTTATCCGCCCTTATACCGCGAACCGGGCGACCGCATCCTGATCAGTTGGGATATCGCCCTCAGCGAAGCCGAAGCCGGGGACTATTCTGTAGGCGTCGTGTTGCTGTGCCGAAATGAAACCTTTTATGTTCTTGACGTCGTTCGCGGCAAATTCCCGTTCGATCAACTCAAACGTAAAATAATCGAATTAAAGCAAAGTTACGGACCCTCGACACTCCTCATAGAGGAATCGCCGATCAGCCATGGCCTGATTCAGTCGTTGCAAGAAGCTCAGATTAACGTCGTTACGGTTCGACCCGATAGAGACAAGCGTTCGCGGGTGATCTCCCAGAGCGACCTGTTCGAAGGGGGATCCGTGTTTTTTCCGGAGAAAGCCGCTTGGCTTGAGGATCTAGAGAATGAACTTCTAGCTTTTCCGGGCCGGCACGACGATCAGGTCGATGCGCTTATCCAAGGACTGGCCTGGAAACGCGAAGAATTTGGCTTCCAACAGTCTGGTCGCATCATCGGCATGTACTAATTACACCAATCAGCCGACTCACTGACTTCGATCCATCAGCCAATCGAATAGCCCGGGCGTCGATTGCGGCGTCCGATAGACGGTCGGCGGTCCATAGATGCAGTCGCGGCTGGGCAGGCAGGCTGAGAGGGCCTGCAGCGCTATGGCAGATGAAGAAGAAGCGGTCACAGCTGCCGTCCCGTCGGAAGCGACCGAGGTAAACCGTCGAACTGTCGCGCGCCCATTTAGTTCGCGAACGTTTGACCTTGTTACCTTGATCATCTTAGGCAGCAGCCCATCGCGGCTCGTTGTTGTGACCGGTCTCCTGATCTCACTTGCCGACGACGCCGCTACTAATCCTGTTCACCGAGAGTTTGGGCGTAAGTTTTGCCGTAAGGATAGAAGAGTTCCTTGCGGCCTTGCTTCCAAGCTGCTCTGAGGTCGGTCGTTGTGATGTCCCAATCCGGCCGGCATACCTTGGTTACGGCGCGGAGGTCCTGACGGAGCTCCTCCAAGGTAGGCCGACCGAAGAACCAGTAGCCATTGTAGATCTTATAAATGATAAGGCCGGGCTCGAGGACAATCACATGAGGGATCATCGGATTGTGGAGGGGATCGGTATATTCGGCGATATCGAGATCCTTTTGCACGATACGCCTCGTGTCTGAGAGGAAGGGCCAGTGAGCGCCGACTCCGGTGCGATATTCATCCGTCTCCATAACGTTGTCGGTGCTGATCGTGACAAGTCGGCAATAGCCAACCTCAATCTCACGATGGAGTTCAAGAAGCAGCTCGGCCTGCCTGCGGTCCTTCGGGCAGAAACCGCCGCGGCTGAGGACGAGCACCATGGGATGCTGGCCTTGCAGCTCGGAGAGCTTCCGGTGTTTCGTCGTGTGGTCGGAAAGTTCGTAGTCGGGGAAGATGGCCCCTGGAACAATGTCAGATCGCATACGACATCTCCTCAGTTGGCTGCGTGTTAAAGATAGCGCGTCAACCTTGCTCTCGCACGTAAGCGAGATAGGCTTCCCGATCCAAAAGCGTGTCGAGTTCGGAAGGCTCGGTGAGCTTGATCTTGAATATCCAACCGGAGCCCTCGGCTTCTTCATTGACGAGCTCGGACTTGCCTTTCAGCGCCTCGTTTACCCCGAGGATTTCGCCGCTTACGGGAGAATAGAGGTCGCTTGCGGCTTTAACGGATTCGACGACACCGACCACGCCGCCCTTCTTCACTTCCTGGCCGACGTGCGGGAGATCAACAAAGGTCACGTCGCTGAGCTTTTCCTGAGCGTGGTTAGTTATTCCAACGGTTCCGAGACCGTCCTCGACAGTGATGTATACGTGATCCTTGCTGTATCTAACCTGCATGGTCGGTGTTGGACCGTTGCTTGTGTGGTGGGGCGTAGTGGCCTGAGCGCTGCTCGCCCGCGCCAAGGGCGTGACGTTCTGCCGCCTCGTCGCCATCGAATTCGAGCCAAAGGGGCCCCGTCGAGGATGACCGCACACGACCCGATGCAGCGAACTCACTCCTCTCACTCGGGAAATGTCGTCCCGAACATCGGCAGACCGCTTTGAGACTCGGCTTTGGTCGCTTCATCCTCCAGCACATCCCAGTGTTCCGCGAGCATGCCGTCGGCCACTCGAACAACATCGACGACAATCCAATTTCTGGGCTTTCCGGTTCCCGAAAACCGGCCATGGACGAGCACGTAATCGCTTTCAGCAACGATCTGTTCCGGCTCGTACTTCAGCGATGCTGGCATGATCCTAATCAGATTGAACAGGCCGTCGCGCCCAGGCGGGATGTGTGCGCTGTGTTGAATGTAATTCGATGACCAGTATTGCTCGGCCGCCTTATAGTCCCGCTTATTGAAAAGCGTTTCGAACGCTTGGAGCACGAGCTCCTTGTTTTGTACAGGGGTGGTCTTAATCATGTTATTTTCTCCTCATGTGCCGACGAAGGATCGTGTAGCAAAAAGCCAAAGTGCGTTTTCGCCTATAGACTTCATAGCTTTGAGTCACCACCGACGTGGATGGTATTGCGGATTCATTCCGCAGGTTGCCCGTCACAACGCTGGCCAACCTCGATTAGGTGCCCGTCGGGGTCGCGCATGTAACAGCGGATCTCGCTGCCACGGTTAATCGGCGGGGTCAGAAACTCCGCTCCGCGGGCGCTCCACACCTCATAGACGGCGCCGATGTCGGCGACACGGATGTTCAGGAAACTTGAGGCGTGATCCGGATCCGACGGCGGCACGAGCGTCACGGTCGGCTTGTCGTCTGTAGGCCCTCCGCCGACATTGATGGTGACCCAGCCGTTCGCCAGGGCGACAATCGAGGGCTCGCCCTCAAGCACCGCCTCGCCGCCGAGCACCTCTGTGTAGAAGCGCCGGGAGCGCTCAACGTCCCTTGAGACGATGAAGTGGGTTAGTGCTATCCCATCTTTGGGCTCTGGGCGCTGTGCCATCTGCCTATTCCTTCGTTAGCGGTAGACGCTCAGTCATCGGAGGGTGATCAATCGCGAGTTCATCATCTAACTGTCCTGCGGGTGGGCCATTCGCCGTCCACGTCGACGGTGCGGCTCACGTCATTGATGTCGATCGTGTATGGCATCGCTGGCGTCTCCCGCATCACCCGCTGAGGCAGGGACGCGTTGCTTGATCAAACGTGCCGATATTGACTTGATCGGCGCCTAAGACAAAGACGCATGGCTTCCGAATACTTCGGACACGTCGGTATCGAAGGTCGCCGTGTAACTTCCGCAAGCCGCGTCAGCCAACCGCGTCCAGACAAGGCGCGCACCGGCCGGCGAGGCTAGTCGATTACGACCTGTCCGAACGGGCGTTTGAGACGTGGGAAAGCCGACGAACAGGGACAAGATTCTGGCCAAGGGCCTGCGGGTCGTGCATCAGCGAGGTTTGGCGGGCGCGAGTGTGCGCGACATAGTCGAAGCCGCAGGCGTGCCGCAGGGCTCGTTCAGCAACCACTTCGCCTCGAAGGAAGCATTCGGAGTTGAGATACTCGATCTGTATTTCGGATTTACGAGGAAGGTACTCGCCGAAACGCTCAATAACACCGACCTGCAGCCGCTGCGGAGGCTCGAAGCCTACATTGATGCCAATCAGGCCTTCCTGGAACAACGGGGGGTGGAGAATGGCTGTCTGTACGGCACCTACGCGGCCGAGATCACCGGACACGACGAGCCGATCCGGTGCCGCTTGGTCGAGATTTTCAACATCATTCAAGATTCGCTGGAAGCTTGCTTGAAGGCCGCCGTGAAGGCGGGCGACTCCCAAAAGGTTTCAAGTGCAAGGAGGTCGGCGACTTCATCCTGTCGTCGCTGCAAGGAGCAATTCTTCTTTCGAAGGGTAAGCGCGACACGTCTCCCGTCACGAAGTTCAAGCGAGTCTTGTTCAGCAGCATCCTCCGCTGATCCTTCTCCAAACGACTTAAGACGCCAACCTCCGATCAGTGCGGAACGCCAAGCCATAGATGGCGGGTTGCCGGGCGCCTAGCCTTTACCGAGCTGGGCAATCAAGCCTTGGCCGCGGTCCACGACCTCAATCGCGTTCCGAATCGAATGGCGGACGAATGCTGGGCGTGCTCGCTGACACGCCTGCAACCGATTTCAGATGTCGACTTCCGATCAGTGCGGAAGGCCGGCCCATAGATGGCGGGCAGTACGTATCTAGCTGTTGGGTGAACGGAACCGACAATTCCATTTCGACAACAGGCTTCCGGTTTTCGGGCGGCCCAACACAGGAACGCAATATGAGCACTCAAGTTGTCTTAATCACTGGCGGACTCACGGGCATCGGCCGCGCCGCGGCCGTCGCCTTCGCGAAGAAAGGGGCGAAAGTGGTCGTTGCCGGTCGTCGTGATGGGGTCGGCAATGAGCTGGTCAAGGAGCTGCGTTCTTTTGGTTCAGAGGCCGAGTTCATTCATGCCGACGTTCGAAAGGAGGATGACATCCGCGCTATGGTCGATAAGACCGTTGCACGGTTCGGCCGTCTGGACGTCGCGGTGAACAATGCCGCCACTGAAGGGCAGGTTGGTCCGATCACGGACCAAACCGCGGAAAGCTTTGCCGCGACGTTCGAGACGAACGTTCTCGGCGTCGTCCTGAGCATGAAACACGAAGTGCGCGCCATGCAGCCGCAAGGGAGCGGCAGCATCATCAACATCTCCTCGACCTATGGTCATGAGGGCGCGGCCTATGCGTCGATTTACGTCGGCGCGAAGCACGCCATCGAGGGCATCACCAAGTCGGTGGCACTCGAAACCGCCAAGTCGGGAATTCGCGTCAATGCCGTCGCGCCTGGCCCCACCGACACTGGCATGCTGACCCGCTTCACCGGCACTGACGAGAACAAGGCCATCCTGGCGAAGCAGGTTCCGCTGGGTCGGCTCGGTCTCCCCGAGGAAGTCGCCGACGGCATCGTGTTCCTCGGGTCAAACGAAGCAAGGTTCATCACCGGTCACATTCTCGCTGTCGACGGCGGTCACAGCGCCAACTGATCCCACATCGCAAGGAGATTGCCATGTCCTACCAGTCCGCCCACACACACCAGACCGCGCCGACACAGTTCGTAGAGGCTAACGGAATCCGCTTTGCCTATCGCCGCTTTGGCAAAGCCAACGGCGTGCCGCTCGTCTTCAATCAGCACTACCTCGGCACCATGGATTATTGGGACCCAACGGTGACGGATGGCTTGGCTCGCGACAGGGAGGTGATCTTGTTCGACAACGCAGGCGTCTCCAGCAGTTCCGGCGAGGTCCCGACCACATTCGAACAGATGGCCGCCAACGCCATCGCCTTCATCAAGGCGCTGGGCCTGAAGCAAGTTGACCTATTTGGCTTCTCGATCGGCGGCATGGTCGTGCAGGAAATCACTTTGCAGGCGCCCGATCTCGTTCGCAGGTTGATCGTCGATGGCGCAGGTCCGCGCGGCGGTCAGGGAATGGAGTTGATAGCCCAGGCTACAGGGCGGCTCTTTGGTGCCCACCCCCACGATCCGCCCGAGAGTGTCTGGCTCGCGGTCAAATTCAGTCCGTCCGCGGCGGGCCAGGCGGCGGGACGGGAGTACCTGAAGCGCACGCATCGTCGGCAAGAGGGCCGCGATCCCGAAGTGAACGACAAGGTGTCGCCCGCCCAGGTCGAAGCGATTGGCAAGTGGGGCGTCCAGCAAAAGGGGTCCAACGACTATCTGAAGACGATTAAGCAGCCAACACTCATCGTGAACGGCAGTAACGACGTGAACTTGCCCACGGAGGACTCTTTCATCATGCAGCAGAACATGCCGTATGCGCAGCTGATCATCTATCCCGACTCCAATCATGGCGCGCACCACCAATACCCAGAGCTGTTTGTTGAACACGCGACTCTCTTTTTGAATGCCGTGACGACGACGAAGGAGGGTTGCACTCATGGATAACGCGGAACTGGAAAAACGCCTCACGGTCCTCCAGGACATTGAAGCGATCAAGAGGCTGAAAGCCGAATACTGTGACATTTGCGATGACGCCCATAATCCGGATCGAATGGTGGCGATTTTCGCCGAGGACGGCATTTGGGAAGGAAAAGGGCTCTGGCGGGCGCAAGGGCACGCGGACATTCGGAAGCTGGCCAAGGGCTTCGCTGAGCGCATCAGCTTCTCACAACACAACGTCTTCAATCCTCGCATCGAGGTGAATGGCAACGCAGCGCACGGGCGCTGGACTTTCCTGGGACCGTTCACCTTCCGTAAAGGGAACATCCCGGTCTGGCTCGCGGCCTTCTACGACGACGACTTTGTCAAGGTCGACGGTGTGTGGAAATTTCAATACTTTCGGGCCCTCGTCCGCATGACCGCGCTCTACGAAGAGGGGTGGGCCTCGGAACCCACAGTGGACGTGTTCTCCAATTAATGCCGACGCCGCCAGCCCGTTACACGAGAAGGAAAGCAAGAAAGGCGAACTGAATGAAATGCCAAGGCCCCTTTTGCCGGCAAACGAGGGCATCAACCTGATCATGAAAAACAAAACCATCCTCATCACCGGCGGCACGACCGGCATTGGCCTGGCCACCGCCAAACTCCTGAGTGCTGAAGGCGCAAAGATCATTGTCACGGGACGCAACCCGGAGACACTCGCCGCCGTTCAACGCGAACTGCCCGGCGTCATTGTTATCAAGTCCGACTCCGGATCGCTCAGCGCCGCCCAGTCGCTCGGAGGCGAAGTCAAAAAGCATGTTGACCACCTTGACGGCGTGTTCCTCAATGCCGGCATTGCCACGTTTACCCCGTTTGATTCGGAATCGCCGCAACACTTCGATGACGGCTTCAACATCAATGTGCGCGGCCCTTTTTTTCAACTCCAGTCGCTGTTGCCGCTCTTCGGCAATCCCAGCGCGGTCGTGTTCAATTCGTCCCTCGGGGCTTCCATCGCCATTCCTGGTGAATCAGTTTATTGCGCGACGAAGGCTGCCGTCAGCTCCCTGGGGAAAACCCTAGCGGTGGAACTTGCGCCCCGGGGCATCCGGGTCAATGTCGTTAGTCCCGGTATGGTCGAAACACCCATTCTCAATAAACTTGGCCTGCGCGAAAAGCAGCAAAAGACCAATCGGGAGATGTTTGCGGCCAAATCGCTTTTGAAACGCATCGGCACGGCTGACGAAGTTGCCCAACTCGTGAGGTTCTTGTTGTCCGAAGAATCGAGCTACATCATCGGCACGGAATCAATCATTGATGGCGGCCTCCGCCTGGCCTGAAAGAAGAAGGCTGAAATGGCGAACAGCAAAGATGTCGTGGTGACCGGGGTCTCCACCGGAATCGGCTGGGGAACTACACGAACCAAGTGTTCCGCAAATGATTTGGAACCCCAGGAGGGATGGAATCGCAAGTCATGATGCATGAGAATGTCGTATTTGTCCTTCTTGGAATAGCTGGCGTGGCATCCACGTTCGCTGGATTTGCCGGAGTTGTGGCCACGTTCGGCCGACGAGCGCAAGGGAAGTGGCTTCCTGAAGAGCGCTTCCGATTAATCAACATGATTGTGCTCTCGCTGGTTGCTTGCCTGTTTTCTTTCGTCCCGCTGTTGATAATTGCCGGGATTGCAGTTCGCATTCCTGGTATTGACGCCGTTGAGTTCAACCGGGCAGTGAATGGGATGACGGCACCAGGTTCGATCCTCCACATGCCACCCGCAGAAAGCGCTTACCGATTTCGCCCCCTCCGAAAGGACTGCATTGGACCAGTCCTTCGGCGCTGCGAAAGTCGAACCGTTTGGTCAATAGCAATTGGCCAGGCGCGGTGTGATTCTCTCCCTGTGAATCGAAATCCGCAGGAACAAAAGTCATGAGCCTGAGTTCAACCGACAAGGGCCTGTTGACCGCGGACAATTGCGCGGTGATCTTCATCGATCACCAGCCGCAAATGTTCTTCGGCGTGGCGAACATTGACCGTCAAAAC
>Ga0137418_10005009_pt1 | contig 12146 bp, 12 predicted proteins | sample CZODoug3_1_2_16f_FD_122242 | JGI IMG/M metagenome (GOLD analysis project Ga0137418, IMG submission 122242) | Vadose zone soil fungal communities from Angelo Coast Range Reserve, California, USA - CZODoug3_1_2_16fungal (Hybrid Assembly) | ecosystem: Environmental > Terrestrial > Soil > Vadose... | reverse complement strand
ATCATGCATAAAAACAACGCTCATCTTCATGTCATTCATACCACCGGTAATCCATTCCAAAGTGTGAAGCATTTCATAGTCTGGGTTCCGTTTGAGGAGAAGCGGATACATCTGGATAGGGTCGGCCCAACGCCATACTTTCATGATGTTGCAGCTCGCATGCCCAAGCTCACACGCCTTGATCTCCGCATGGATGTCCCAAGCTCTCTTGTCACCGCACCAGTCATAACCCTCCTTACCTCCCTGTCCGCCCTCGAAACCGTTATTTTCCCCAACTACCACATTACCTCCGAAATCCTCACATCCCTCTCCACGCTCCCCTACCTTGGCATCATCTTATTTGAATGGGATTCTGATCAAGGTGGTGGGTCGTTAGATGACGTTCAGAAAGTAACCCCTACCTTATCACAAGGCGCATTTCCCGCCTTATGGGATCTCTCGTTAACGTCGACCTTGCGTGACATGAGAAAGTTTTTGGAACTGCCATTCGCTCCGGTGAACTTGACGAATTTGTACGTTGACTGTCCGTGTTTGCAGAGTGCGGAAGTTGTGGGTGGGTTTTTGAAGTCGGTGGCGGACAATTGTCAGATGTTAAAGGTACTTTGTCTGGAGCTACGTTGGGCTAATTTTACGGAGAGTCGCACTACGAGAGAGAATCGGATCACTTTCGAAACGATCAAGCCTCTCCTCGAGTGTCCTAATCTCGTGTGAGTGATGCTCCTGCCCTGCATGTCCACCAGCATTCGCTAAACACTATAATTTTGATTACTTCTAGCGAATTTAAACTTACACACGACCACGCTGTTGGTATAACGCAGTCAGACATTGAGACCCTGGCATCTAATTGGCCCTCGCTCGAAACGTTCACCCTAGCTTGCCAACCTACGGAGCTGGCTACACCTTCTACCCTCACTCTCCTGGCTCTTCTCCCTTTCGCACGGCACTGTTCCGCCATCCGTAGTTTGGGCTTGTTTATCAACGCGTCCGGCACCGAATCCTCCCCACTCACGTCACCCTCATTTGCTCGTGTGGGCGCGGCGAAGCATAATATCAAACGATTCAAGAAGTTAACCACACTATCTGTGGGTGTCTCGCATATTGAAGATGAAGGCGCCGTTGCCCTATTCCTATCCCGCCTTTGCCCACTCGGGTGTGAAATCGAATGTGGGGTCACATCGAACAGCAACCTCGAGGACCGCCCAGCCGACCTCGATGATAACGATGACTTTGCTACTGGTATGATGCCAGCGGAGTTCTTACGGGAAGTCAACAAGCGGCGTACGAAGTGGAACGAGGTGCAGAGGCTACTACCGCTCTTGACGAGGTCGAGGATGGAAGAGAGGGAATTGTGCAGTGCATTGGTAGATGAGGTCGAGGATCTGAGAGTTCAGAATCACATATTGTCGGAAAAGGGGAAGGGGTATATGGATGGAGACGGGTGTTAGGGTGTGTGGTACTGTAAGTGTGGATTGGTCGCCTTGGCAATGTGCAGCTGATAATTGATGGCGATTCACCTATATATATGCCAATGTATTAGATGTATTGCCTTGCTTGTATATGTAGCTGATATTGATGACGATTCACTTATATAATATATACCAATGTATTACCTTGCTTGCCAAGGTCTCCCCATTATTCGCACCACTTTTTGTCGGACCCCATTAATTCAGAGGCCTTTCTGCGGTACCTCGTTTCAAGTCCGTTTACCTTGGCTATGCTGGTGGAATCCAAATCGGGTCATTGCTGGACTCCCAAAAATACGTTGTGTACAACTGTACTCCCCGCATCATCCCTTTCCGCTTCAGCGCCCACCACCACCACTACCACTCAAATCTTCACCCTTTTCTCTATCTTTGCTCTCAACACATACATAATAGGTGTGTGTTGGATCGAAATCCCGCATTTCGAAGTGGTTCGAATTGTGCAACACAATGGCAAATATCTTGAATGTGGCACCAACAACAAACTCGCTCTACACCACAATAATGCGTTGTCTTTGTATTTGGAACACAACATCGAAGGTTGGTATAAGCCTAACCCACCTCTTCAAATCGGTGTGTTCGGATCTACGGCAGTTCTGAAATGCCCGTCGGTGGACAACCAGAATAACACCCTGGACCCTTTGCCTCTGTGCCTTGCCCGATGCATTGGAACTACACTAACGAAAAATACCTTGGCAGTATATAACCTAGGCTCTGCATTCTGTACCGAACAACGGTATCGGTTTTTCCTCGCCTTTTGTTCTGTCCCCCCCCCACGACATGTCCTCACAAATTGGCGACTCTCTGACAATCCCTGGGTCAGGCTGGGCATCAATGGGTGATAACTCGGACGAAGAACTCGAAGAGGGGTCGGGTGACGATGATTGTGATGGTGATCAGAGGACACGGTGCGGTTGTTTCACCTTTACCGTCAGCAAATCGTCCTCTGATGAATCATGATATGTTTGCAGCGATATATTTCAGGTTTCTAACAATTTACAACTAGACGAGGTGCCTGCAGCCCTCGCTGCAGATGACGGCGTAGACCAGGCCGTCATCAACGCAACTTTGGATGAAATGGTAAACGGTCATGATACGTCCAAACACGCATACATCAGGAAAAGTCTTTGGGCACTTATGTGTCTTAGTTTCACTTAAAAGAATTTCTAAGGAAATTTAAGGAAATTTCGTCTAAGTACAGCGGTGCTTAAATTCAGTAGGTCACCTGCTGAATTCAACTTAATCTAAGTAAATTCACTTAGCCTTAAGTGCGTGATCAAGCAGGCTGACTTAGATGTCAAGGCACTACCTTAATTGCTAAGCAGGCCGACTTACATGTTAAATGTGCCATCTTAGACGTCAAGTGGATCAACTTGAATGTTAAGAGGGCCCACTTAACGGCTAAGTGACAACTTGGATGTTAAGTGGGCCAACTGGGACATTAAGTGGGCCAACTTGGACGTTAAGTGCGGCCCACTTAGATGTTAAGGGCACTGACTTAGGTCAAGGACCTGCCTTACCTATTAAATATGCTGTATTAATGCTAAGTGTGCTGTCTTAATTATTAAGTGCACGGCTTAGCTGTTAAGTACAAGACATCACCTGTATCCCATTCTCAAGTGTTTCAAAGTGATTCTAATGCAAAATCAAGGATGTAAGTGGAGTGCAGCAGAAAACAAAGTGAACACAGTCACCTTAAGGCACACTAACTATGTCTAAGACGAAGGCAAGGAACTTGTAAGGTGATGTAAGGAGCTGACGAAAAAGGAAAGTAAAAAATAATTGGTTTAAGGGACATCAGGAACATTAACTGATGAGTTCGATATGGGGGGAACAACTAAGATTGACATAAGGAGCTAGTAAGGAGCGGAAGGGTAAAATTCTAATTCTAACTTAATGTAAGGCACATCAACAAAAGCAAAGGGTACGGTCAAGGGAGTCCAAGGGTATATATCTAAACAGATGGCAATTAAAATGGCTGGCAGAGTTGATTTGGTAAGGAGTGGTGAGGGTGACGAGTGGATCCAATAGTAATATTGAGGAATGAAAAGGAGAGATTAAACGAGCGCTGACAAAGCAAGTCAAAACGAGAGATGCCGTCACAACTGTGCAACAGCACGTATGACGTGGCGATAGCAAAACGGGGCGAGATGGAAAGGTTATGATGTTACGACTGCAAGAGCACGAAATATAAGCAATGAGACAGATGACAGGAAGCGGGGACTACTGCGCGACGAGACCTAAGATGAGATGACGACAAGACGTGGCAGTTGGTGCGTATTTGCTGCGCAGTCACACCATGAGGAGCGTGGTTCCGGCTCCTGTAGAATAAGTAAGTATTGCATATTGAACGTTGAAGGGAAAACTTACAAGCTTCAACAAGCAAGGCCCGCCGGCCCGCAGGTTTATGATCATCAACAGACGGCGACCCAGATCGCTCTCCTTTCCGGGTGGACTTCGACATTGTTTTAGCCTGATCGCATATCTCGTCGAAAGATTGCAGGGAAATTTTTTTCACGGAGGTAAGGTAGTCACGTGTCGCCACTCCCCAGCGATGATCGTTGAATGCGGTTTCCTTGAGGGTTTTGCCGTCACGGCCTGGCTTGAGTACCAGTGCCTTGCCAGACCTTTTGCTATCTTCAATGCTCTCCAGTGTGATATTCTCATTTTCCCAGAGCGCAAACGCCCGTTCAACCTATAAAGTAAATCATTACACTGGCCAGAGAGCATGGCACACTGAACTCACAGCCGCCACGGACATGGCAAGACCGCCATTTTGGCGATTCTCCTTAGACGTGGCAACTCCAAGCGCGGGAACTTTCTTTGCACCTCGAATGGCAATAAAGTGTGCTGCGAACGTTTCGATTATGAATTCCCCACGGAAGAGGCCTCGGAAGGGCTGAAATGTATATCAGTAGGGAGCCGGACAGTAACCTGGACTAGTAATTAAACTATAGTTTACCTCCGAATCAGTGTTTTCGTACAAAAATCCCAAATTTTTGATAATATCAGCAGCGAATTTCTGTCGAGCTTCATTGGTTTCGAATTCTTCATTCGCATCAAAGAAAGCGTTAACGATGGCAAGCGCGGCCGAGCCAATGGTGCTACGCCAAGAGTCACTGACTCGCTGCTGGGCCTGCAAAAAGTAGTAAATAAATTAAACATAAAGAAGGTGGGTTTATTTACGATGGAGAAGACTGCGTCATTCAGAGTGATGACGTGGACTACCTTCGTGTCATCATCCTTCTTGTCCTTCTTGTCCTTCGTGTCATAAATTGTGTCCCAGATGTCTTGCATGGCCTCAATGGCCTTCTCGTCGTCCAAACACCAGGGATCTGGCTGAGTCGCAACCCACCACAAATAAGTGGGGATGAAAGCACGACGCCAAACATCACCAGTTTGACAACCATCGGGGAGATCCCCGTTCTTGAATGTCTTTCTCGGCTGCGGCAAACGAGGTTTGACACGACGAACTAGCTGGGGTGAGTTCTCGACTTTCACAATACCCTGGGTAGCATGTATTAGTCACTATCAGAACGACATAATGAATGAATTAAATAATTACTTACTGAGCTTGTTGCTCGTTTGCCATTCTTCGGTGGACTCTTGATTGCAGCTTCTCGCTCGGCACCCTCAGTCTCGTCCTTATCAGAGAGGCCGCCGATGTCAAGAATGTCTAATATGGCACCCTCTCTTTTGATGGCTTGCGATTTCGCCTTGGAGGAGGTGGCTGATGGGTGAAGTGTAGACGAGACTGCGCGGCTATTGGAAGTGGCATCACCTGCGGCCTTGGCATCAGCGACAGTTTTGACCCAGTTTTTGACAAGCCCAGATAGTTTCTGACCCTTGTTGGCGCTGATGGTATAATAAAAAAGGGTAGTTTCGTCCAAGGTAAGCATGTGGTGCTGGGAGTGGTGAGAAATTTGTACCTTTCTCGTTTAAGAGCGTCAGATGACCTCGTCTTATCGGCCTTAAAGTTATCGACCTTATCGAGACGCAGTTTCTGATCAGTGATCCTTCTATCAGTGATGGCATCTCGGATTGACGCCTTCTGCTTATGGTTCTTCCTGCGAGGCTCAGGCTCCGAAACCTCAACGATTTCAACTTCCGACTCGCTGGAAACAAAGCTAAAGGTCTCAGCAGCCTTCCATTTTACCTTTTTCTTCGGCCTATCCTTGCCCTCACTCGCACTCATTTCCACATCCGCATCCACATTCGCTCGGGCAGCCTTTCCCTTCCTCTTCAACGCCTTGGCTGGTGCCTCCTCGTCTGTGTTTGAACCAATCTCGTCGATTGGCCCAGCGTCCACCACCTCGTCATCATCGATCACATCCGATCCACGTTCATCGGGTCCACTGGCGCCGTTGTCACTGACACCATAGTCCTCATCACTTTCGCGATGGTCGGCGACTGCGCGATCGAACTGTAGGCCCCCTTCAAGGATCCTGCGATTGCGTGGGAGAGGCGTATCGTTATATGCATCATTAGCCAATTCCATCTCAAATTGTGCAATGCGGTCAATGGCTTTGTCTTGCACAACCTTCTTCTGCCTCGCAGCTTCTTCCTTCCTCTCTTTCTGCTCTGCCTGTTGTCTACGAACTTCTATCATTTCTTCCTTGGTGCGTCGCCTCTTAACAAGAGCATTGAGTTGCTCTCCAGGATGCTGATTGGCATTTGTAGGTCGAGTTGCGATACGGTTGGATGTTGGGGCTTTGATGACGGCACCCTTGGCAACTTTGCTCGCAGTTTGGGCCTTCGCCTTTGGTTCTGCCACGTCATCACTCCCTTCGCCGTCGATGCCCTCATCCTCAGCACTATCGATCTCCATATTCTCTCCGTCATCGACCTCTGCACGCCTCGCAGTTCGAGTTTGAGGCTGAGAGGCAGTCTTCACCTTTGCATTGGCCTTGGCTGTGCCAGCCTTAACCGTGCTCGCCTTTGCTGCACTAGCATTTGGTTTTACTGCCTTCGCTTTGTTGGCAGACGATTTACCAGCAGATTTCTTAGCAGGAGCCATGGCAAGGGAGAAGTAGTGTCTTAGGAGGTAAGTGATTTGAAAGTTATGATGCTGTGGTTTTGTTAACAAGGTGAACAGTAACGTGGCGCGTGTGTGAATTCTGACTTAGGCAAATTCAGATTTGCACTTTTTTGGGACTTGTACGATTTCTTCGCTTTCTCCGACAACCTCTTGCCTTTACCGCTACAAACTCTATGCACCGCACACGTAATATTCGAGTTCGCAATGCACACGCTTCACATTCAGCATCAGCCATAGATTTTCCCTGTCATTTTACGGGATGCCATCGTGTATTTACCACAACTTCGGGTAGAACCCAACATGTGCGACGAACACACCATTCACCTCACCGCGATCAATCGGAAACACCTCAGCCTACTACCTCTCGTGTCCGCCCTCGACAACAGGTCTCTCCAATCAGCAGCCCACATGTCACGCCAAAACCTGAGTCACGAAGCTCATCACCCATTCTTGAGTCACAGCCGTCTACACCTGCATATGGCAACCCGGACATTGAGATGGAAAGTCTCCCTCAGAGCCAGCGTGTTGAGATCGAGGACATTACTGGCCAAGAAGACGAATATGACGATATTTATGTCCCTGAGAGTCCAAGATGGTCCCCTGGCGCAAGATCAGCAGGAACTCCAGTGCCCGAGCACAATCAGCACTCTTCAAGCCCTCATCAAAGTCAAAGAGCAGCCAGCAGCAACCACGAGGCGCGCAATCCTTCACCCACTACTCGAATATATCATCCGGACTTAAATGGTATGTTATTTTTATTTATATGGTTATTCAAGCAAATAAGCCCTGGTTTCGCAAGGTATCCCCTGTGACAAGGACGGCAATGCTGTGCTTCAGGACGCGCCACCACCACCTCGCGAAACTGACAATGGTCCCGAGGACTGGACTCCCTACGAAAATCGACCACAATTCGAATTTGCCGACTATATCTACACCAAAAATCAAACCTCTGCTGGCGGCATTGACCAACTCCTAAATATCTGGGCCGCTACACTTGTCGGATCTGACCTCAAACCCCCCTTTCTCAATCACAACGACCTTTACTCCACTATCGATTCAACTCCTCTAGGCGACGTCCAATGGGAATCTTTTACTCTAAGCTACATCGGGGAACCACCTGATGGTGACCTTCTTCCATGGATGGAGGCTAAGCATGAAGTCTGGTTTCGCGATCCGCGCCTTCTTGTCCATAACCTTCTTGCGAATGCAGATTTCGCCGGCGAAATTGACACTTCGCCTTTTCAAGAATATGATGCCGAAAATAACCATCGGTATCAAGACTTCATGTCCGGTAACTGGGCATGGAAGCAAGCAGTTCGTTTTCATTTTTCATTTATTTTCTAAAATTAATTATTAATTATAGGATGCCATTGCCGCCGATCCCAACACCCATGGTTCAATGTTTGTTCCCATCATCCTCGGAAGCGATAAGACCACAGTTTCAGTTGCTACCGGTCACACCGAATACTGGCCGGTTTATTTGTCAATCGGAAACATCCATAACAACGTGAGGCGTGCACATCGAAATGGCCTTGTTCTCCTCGGTTTTCTCGCAATTCCTAAAGGTCAGTGTCAACAATTCTGTCTTACATACTACTTATACTTATGCTTATATCAGTCGCGAAAAAATATGCCGACGATGACAATTATCGCAACTTTCGGCGCCAATTACTTCATACATCTCTTGCGAAGATCCTTGACTCGCTCAAACCGGGCATGACAACTCCGGAAGTAGTACGTTGCCCAGATGGACACTTTCGACGCGTCATATACGGACTAGGACCGTACATCGCAGATTACCCTGAACAGTGCCTTCTAGCTTGTACCGTGCAAGGCTGGTGTCCAAAGTAAGTTTTGGTTGTTCATGAGAGTGCATGATCCGGGCTGAACGAGATTACGGAAGGTGTACTGCACCTTCACGCAATCTTGATGGAGATGCGACAAGACGATGTCAAGCGCATACAGAGCTGCTCGTACAAGAGTTCGAACTCGGTACTCTATGGGATGAGTACGGCCTTGTTGGTGATATTGTGGTAGGTTTTATCTCCTCGTTATCACTTATTGTCACAAGGTTACTGACTTTGCTATCCCCATACAGCCATTCACCAATGACTTCCCCCGCGCAGATATTCATGAACTTATCTCGCCCGATCTTTTACATCAGGTAATCAGGGGCACATTCAAAGATCATCTAGTTACTTGGGTGGAAGAGTATCTCGTCATTACACATGGACGGACGGGCGCAAATGAAATCTTGGCTGACATTGACGCTCGGTAAGTCCCTGCTCATTGTGACAATAATTATGCTAAAATAATGTCACACTGTAGCATAGCTCTAGTAGCCCCCTTCGCCGGTTTACGTCGGTTTACTGATGGTCGAGGATTTCAACAGTGGACCGGCGATGATTCAAAAGCCCTTATGAAGGTATGACAGCACATTTACTACCACGCACTGCCTGCACTAATCAAATATTAGGTTTATTTACCGGCGATTGAAGGCCATGTCCCTCGGGAGATGATTAGAACACTCCGTGCATTTTTTGAGTTCTGCTACATAGCCCGTCGTGACGTTATAGACACCAAGTCACTCGCAGAGCTGGAAGAAGCTCTTGATCGATTCCATCAATGTCGCACTATTTTCGTGGAGACCGGCGTCCGTAAAGGCTTTAACGTACCTCGACAACATTTTCTTCGCCATTACGCCGCACTTATTCGAGCATACGGTGCCCCAAATGGATTGTGTTCGTCAATCACTGAATCGAAACACATCAAGGCTGTGAAAAAACCATGGCGGCGCTCCAGCCGCTACAAAGCACTAGGGCAGATGCTGTTAACAAACCAACGGCTCGACAAGCTTGCAGCATCTCATGTTGACTTCGCTCGCCGTGGTATGCTAGTGGGGACTTGTCTCTCTTATGCATTGTACACATTTGAGGGTAAGCTTCTGCTTTCTTGCATCCGTCTCTCCGCTAACTATACCTATTAGCAGAGGCTAGTCGTGTTGCGCAAAATGACGAAGATCATGTGGGCATCGGCCACAACATCGAACATAACGATGTAGACAAAGATGACCACCATGATGACGATGATGGCGGTGATGCACCAGGACCGGCTGTGCTCGCCACCGTAGAACTCGCCAAGACCATCGGTAAGTCACTTATTAACTACTTCCAATAACAATTGTATTTAATACCCATTCCCTTAGTACAACGCAATACAGCCAACAATGTAGCAGCAAGTCTCGATGAGCCTGACCTTGCAAGGCTCATCCAGTTATTTTTACGGGACCAATTGCCCGGCACCTCATCCCTATCCAATATTGATGACTCGGACGATGACCTTCCAGAATTCGACGAGGTCATCTCAGTATATACATCTGCCGTGGCCACGTTTTATGCACCCAGCGACCTCAGCGGCATCGGGGGCATGCATCGGGAACGCATCCGGGCCTTATCTTCCTGGAGAGGAGAAGGCCCTCGATATGATTGTATCTTTGTCAACACTGACCCAACCCAGAATGGAATGCGAGGCCTCGAAGTTGCCCGCGTTCGGTCTTTTTTTTCTTTCAAGTTCCGAAACGTATCATACCCATGTGCTCTCATTCGATGGTACTCGCACAATGACGATGGACCAGATGAAGACACAGGAATGTGGGTGGTGGAGCCTGATTCCCACGCAGATGGCTCTGCTTTTACAGCAGTTATCCATCTCGATAGCATACTTCGCGCTGCCCACCTGATTCCTGTATATGGACAGGACACCATCCCAACAGATATTCCTCTTGCCTACTCGCTGGACGTTTTCCATTCGTACTATGTCAATAAATATATTGACCACCACGCCTTTGAGATAGCCTTTTAGTCCCTCATCGTTGCAATACAGCAGGCTTCGCTTTTGTCAACACCATCTCAGCTCACGCCACCTCCAAGATCAGTAAGTTTGACTTCAAATTCAGTTTGTCTTTCGCCCATGTGTACTGATTCGGTTGACCACAGCCATCGCCTTCAGTCACATCGGACATTGGACAACAATCATATGAGCTTTCCAGTATTCAGCCCAAAAATGGATCACATGACTTTGAAGACGAGCGCGAGTATTCCCCAAGGGAGAACTTTCCTCTGCAGAGCAAGGAACGGTTCACTCGCGAAGAATATATACGTCGAGTAGTCGTTCGAAACAAGGTATGTCGGAGGTTTTACTCAGTCATCATCTACCGCCAACTCAAATCCGTCTGCCAACAGTAATCTGAAGTAATCTGAAGAACCACAAGGTTAGTTTCGTGTTTTTAATACCACTATCCCATCTCTTTCTTATGCGTCATTTTCACAGCCTCGATAGTATGTCGCATCAAGGTGGGCGCCTTGTCAACTTAACGCGAGTCTGATAACTAATAAGCTACCGGAAGGAACCCAAATCAACGCTTCCAATTCCGCATTTACCATCGTCCACGGGTCGCAAATCAACAATTTTAGTGATGAACGAACGACTGTCAATCAAATGGACCCTCCTCCTTCCACCGTCGTCTCTGGGGCGACCGCCTCTTTCATTGGAGGGTTCGTTGGAGGGGTCGTTGGAGGGGTCGTTGGAGGTACTCTCATAGTTCTGTGAGTACAAATCCAACAGCTTTGCACTACCTTTTCATACTCATTAATCCTTAGGTGGTTTCTCAGGCATTACAATAGTGATTAGATAGACTCTATCTAGAATCTCGGCATGCAAAATACTTGAAATAGGAGGCCCGAATGCCTGTAGGGCAGGAATTTGAAAACAGTAAGGCACACCACATAATATATGTTGCATACCCTGACCCGCGATCCAAGCTTTCGTTTGGGGCCCAGCCCAGCCCAGATGACATTCCGGCTGCCATTTTGCTGCCAAAGACACCGTAAGCGAAGTTCGTTCATCCCCCCTGAGTTATTCTGACAATTTACACAGACTGAATCGGTCGATTGTTGATGAGGCGGCCTCAGATGATAACAAGGTTCTCGAAGGGTCTGCTGAAGTTGCGTGATATCGCAGGCCGTACCAGCACTCCTTGAGATTGTTAACTATAAGTGAGCCTCTTATCTGCTGTTTATTCTACCGATCTAAGTGCCATTTCTGTACAGGGCCAGCAATATGTTTGCGCCAGCGAGCTTCAAGTTGTTGCCCTTCAAACCATGTAATGTGCCTCCGAGGCAGTCATTCAACGACCCTGCCACACCGTATACCTACCTGACCTGGCATCAGGTTACACTTGACGTGGCGCCCGCCTCTGGTATATCATTCCCATCTTACGTGACGTCAATGCTCATTAATTTCTCTTAACGTCCTTTATGCATACCCTTGACGAATACTTAATTTCTCGCGTCCCTATTAGTTTCGGGCAGCTTATTATATTCCATCAATTGCTCTTAATGTCCTTTATGCATACCCTTGACAAGTACTTAATTTCTCGCATCTGTATTAGTTTCGGGTAGCTTATTAGATTCCCTCTTAAATTTGTCTTGACTGCCAATTCGGACACTGGAAAGCCCTTACTTTACTTAGTGACCTGTAGAGTACTTAGCTTGCATGATTTCGTGTAGGACCTAAGTAAAATTAAGCTACAATGTCTGGCTTAGCCAGCTTACTGTACTTAGGATGTC
>Ga0137418_10005008_pt1 | contig 12147 bp, 10 predicted proteins | sample CZODoug3_1_2_16f_FD_122242 | JGI IMG/M metagenome (GOLD analysis project Ga0137418, IMG submission 122242) | Vadose zone soil fungal communities from Angelo Coast Range Reserve, California, USA - CZODoug3_1_2_16fungal (Hybrid Assembly) | ecosystem: Environmental > Terrestrial > Soil > Vadose... | reverse complement strand
CCTGTTCCGTCCGAATCAATAACAGTGAACTCGCCAACCACCTGCGAGCGGTCATTAATCGCCTCGGGGAAGCTTTGGATTCCACCCAGCGCTCCCAGGTTCGTCATCACACCGTCCTCCCAAAGGAATGAAAACATTGGAAAGAGAAAGGGTGGTGTGGGATTGTTATCAACGTTGGGGTAATACTCGGCCTGCTCGCTCACGTCCCTGTGCCGGGCGGTGTCGTCGTCGCTGCCGTGGCGCCCTGGAACTTTCCGAACATCGCGATCCCGCACTGAAGTACGCGCCCGCAGAGTTGCGCCTATGTAGACGGCGATGGCGAATGGTGCACGGTCGTCGTCGAGTTCGGCTATGGGGTCAAGGCCGTTGGCGAGGAACAACTCCGACGTGCTGGCACGGACCGTCTCCCACCCGTGGGCGTCCAGGTGCGCCGTGCCGTCGTTGTGGTCGTCGAGGTAGATCATGTCGGTCATGTCGACGTTGAAGCCGTGGTTCTGCCAGCGGTGGTGGAGCATCACGATGCTCCGGCGGAAGTGGTCCTGGTCGGCCTGCGGCAAGGGCGGAACGCTGTCGAGGGCAAGCCGGCTGCCTTCTACGCTCAGCGTGGTGATGTTGTCCAGCAGCCGATCCCGGGCGTCGGGCGGCAAATAGCCGAATAGGCCTTCGGCGATCCAGGCGGTGGGCTGGTCGGCGTCAAAGCCTGCTTGCCGCAACGCGGCCGGCCAGTCCTGTCGCAGATCCATGGCCACCACCAGGTGGTTGACCGTAGGTTTGGCGCCCAGCCGGGCCAGCGTCGCGGTCTTGAATTGGGTGACCTGGGGCTGGTCGATCTCATACACGGTCGTTTCCATCGGCCAACGCAGCCGGTAGGCGCGCGCATCGAGCCCGGAGGCCAGGATCACTGCCTGGTGGATACCCGCCCCGGCTGCCTGAAGGAAGAACTCGTCGAAGTAGCGGGTGCGCACCGCCATCACGTCGACCATCCGCTGCAGGCCGCGCACACCGTCGTGCGGGGCGTGCAGCCGATCAAGCTCACCGCCGGCCAGGCGGGTGAAGAAATCTATGCCCACCGCCCGAACCAGCGGCTGAGCGAACGGATCGTCGATCAAGGGGTTGGCGCGGCGGGTCGCCACAGCCCGGGCCGCCGCCACCATGGTCGCGGAAGCCCCGACACTAGACGCCAGGTCCCAGGTGTCGTTGTTGGTTCGCGCCATGAGTCAACTCCTTCGACATTGATTGCGCCCGCAGCCATTTCAAAAGCGCCCGCCGCTGAAGCGCGATTGGCAACGCGCGAAGCTTTACTACAGAGAGATCTGCATGTGTCGAATCACGCAATTCGCTGTCGATCCATTTTTCTTCATCCGCGGCAATCATCGCTGTTCGCCAAATGTTCTGGCGGATGTTGCGGCCAAGCATTTTCTCCAGATACGGAATGATCCGATGTCGAATGCGGTTGCGCAGCGGTGTGAGATTCTTGTTCGTAGCATCCTCGCGAAATTTCAACCGGTGCTCGCTGATGTAATCGTCGATCTCCCTGCGCCAGACGCAAAGAAACGGCCGCACGATCGTTAGGTCGATGCCGTCGATTCGTCGTGTAGAAACTTCCCGCATCGCAGCAAGGCCGGCGTTGCCGGCGCCACGAAACAGATTGATCAGAAACGTTTCGACCAAATCGTCGGCGTGATGCGCGACGAAGATCGTCCTGCACTTTCGGCGCCGTGCGATTTCAGCAAAGAATGCGTAGCGCGCTTCACGCGCCGCAGCTTCGATCGACATCTTCTGTTGCTTCCCGAGCGCGCGGATGTTGGCAGAACCGAGTTCGAATTCAATGCCGCCGTCAGTTATAGGGCGAGGACTTCGCTTGCCCCTCCGCGTACGTGGCAGGCCGAGCGCCGGTTCGTTGTAACGTTCAACCAGCCTGTTCACAAACCGCGCATCGGCATCGCCCGATCGTCCGCGCAATCGATGATTCAGGTGGCAAACGATAAGTCGTTCGTAACCCAGGCTGATTAACCAGTGCAGCAGCGCGACGGAATCACGCCCGCCGGACACACCGATCAAATAGCGTGCGTTCAGGGGAAAGTCGCGCCTTACTCGTGAGTTGGTGCGTAGTGTCTGCATGAGTCGTCTTCTGTCATTCTGAGCGCAGCGAAGAATCTCTGATCATGTGGTCAAAGCGTGCCACGGAGCAAACCAGAGATGTTTGGCTCCGCTCAACATGACAATTATTTGAATCCAATTCACGAGCCGGCGGCATCCAACTTTCAAAACCAATCATGAACAATCAACAACCAACAGACAAAGCGGTAAGTCCGCGGCGTCTTAAAATTATGAAAAACGATCAATCCTTATACGGCATCCTCGCTGGCTCGGAAGAGAAAGGCAGGGGCGCAATGGAAACAGCAGTCTATGCCACGTGCATTTTGAGCGTGGCCGCAGCAATCTTCCAGTTCATCGGGCAGCCGACGCCAGATCCGTTCGCTGGATTCGACCCGGCCGCGCGACCGGCTCCGGTTGTTTCGCACTCCGCGGAAGCAGTGTGGGAGACGAAATCCTGAACGCCGTGTCGAAATACGTCGAACCAGACAGGGGCGTCGCGCTGCGCCGAGTGCCGAAGTTTTCGGTGTAGCGCGGCGTCCTTATCGCGCGATTCGCAGCGAGCATCCTCAAGCACGCACAGCGCCATCCGCTAACTAAGAGGAATGGCTGCTAACGCCGGATTTGACAATGAATGAACGTTCATTCATTGTCCCAATTCTATGCCGCAACCCCAAACAGATTCAGTCCCAGATCGGCGTTGTCAGATCCTCGATGCAGCCCTTGTTTGCTTCGCCAAGCGCGGTTTTCATCAAACCAGCATGCACGACATCAGCGCTGAGGCCGGGATCAGCGTCGGGTTGATCTATCGCTATTTTGAAAACAAAGAGGCGGTCATCTCCGCAATGGCGGATCGTCACAAGCGAGAGATTTCCGAAATGCTGCAACGCGCTAAACAGGCGCCGACGCTGCTCGAGTCGCTCGAAATCCTGTTCACCGCTCATTGCTGTGAAGAGGACGCGCCAGTGGTCTCGGCGTTCGTTGTAGACCTCTATGCGGAAGCGTCACGAAACCCGCGCGTCGCCGATTTGGTGCGCGACGTTTTGCAAACTGCGATGGCCGGCGTTACCGAACTGATTAGCAGGGCGCCTGAGGCTAAAAACACGACGCGCGGGCTCTCGCCAAGCGAAATGGCAGAATTAATTTTTGCGGTCGCACGCGGAATGTTGATGCTCGATGTGTTGCGTCCACAGGAAATGACCGCGACGGAGCGGCGGGAACGACAATTGCAAGTAACGCGCAGACTATGGAGCTGTTTGTTCAAACCGGAGGCAGAACTCACTTATGCATGATGTAGCGAGACCAGTTTCAAATCGTCCGGTGCAGTCCCCGCCAAAGCGGCGACGAAAAGGTCTCGTCATCGCAATAGCGCTGCTGCTGGCAATAGGCGTTTTTGTTTTTGGCACCAAATTCCTGCAAATCGGCAAAATGATGAGCACGCCGCACACGATGCCGCCAACGACTGTTACGAGCGCATCGGTGAAAGAGGAGGATTGGGCTCCAAGGCTGACAGCGGTGGGATCGGTTAGCGCTGTCCAAGGTGCAGTTGTTTCCGCAGAGCTCGCCGGCGTTGTGAGCGAAATCAATTTCGACAATGGCGCCCCGGCAAAAAAGGGTGAGGTGCTCATGAAACTCGATGCGTCACAAGAGGAAGCACTTTTGCGATCTGCCGAAGCTGACGCGCAGCTGGCGGGCACAGATCTCGAACGATCCCGCGATCTAGCCATGAAGAAGGTCGTTTCAGGAGCCGAGCTTGATTCTGCCCAATCAAAATTCAGGCGAATGAACGCCGTTGTCGATCAGATGCGTTCCAGCATCGCAAAGAAGACAGTTACCGCCCCGTTCGATGGGCAGCTTGGTATTCGCCAGGTGAACGTCGGCCAAATGATCAATGCAGGTCAGCAGGTGGTCGGGCTGACCGCGCTTGATCCGGTCTACGTCGATTTTGCGTTGCCCGACCAATATCTCTCGAAGCTGGCGAAAGATCTGGAGGTAACGGTGCGCTCCGACGCGTTCCCTGGCCGGCTGTTCAAAGGGAAATTGACTGCGATTAATTCCATGGTGGATCCGGTCACGCGCAACGTGCCGTTGCAGGCGACATTGGAAAATCCGGATCACGCGCTGCATCCCGGCATGTTCGCAAAGGTTGAAGTTGCTTTGTCGGAGACAAAAAAGACGATCGTGATTCCTGGATCGGCGGTGTCTTATGCGCCATACGGCGATTCGGTTTTTGTGATCGAGAAACAGAAGGACCCGAAGACGGGCAAGGAATCGGAGATGCTTCGGCAGCAGTTTGCGCGGATCGGTGAAGCACGTGGCGATTTCGTCGCGGTTACGCAAGGATTGAAAGCAGGCCAAACAGTTGTGAGCACCGGAGTCTTTAAATTGCGCAACGGAATGGCTGTGACCGTGAACAACGATCTTGCGCCCAAACCGGAACTGAATCCGAAACCGCCAGATACTTAAACGAAATCCGAAGCACGAAACCGAATTTGTAGATGACATCGTTCACTGATCTCTTCATCAAGCGCCCGGTACTGGCGATTGTAGTCAGCTTCGTCATCCTCATCGCTGGGTTACAAGCGATGAAAACGTTGAACGTTCGGCAATATCCGCGCAGCGACATCGCGGCGATCACCGTCACTACGGTTTACGTCGGCGCTGATGCCGAGTTAGTGCGCGGCTTTATTACCACACCGGTCGAGCGGGCCATCGCAGCCGCGGATGGAATAGATTACATCCAATCACAAAGCACTCAGAGCCTGTCGACGATCACTGCGCGATTGAAGCTCAACTACGACGCGAACAAAGCGCTCTCCGACATCAGCGCGAGAGTGGACGCGATTCGGAACAATCTGCCGCCGGAATCACAGATCCCGGTCATCGCCATTCAGGCCGCAGATTCGCAGTTTGCTTCCGCGTACTTGAGTTTCACTTCGGACATCCTTCAGCCTAACGAGGTCACAGATTATCTCGTGCGGCTCGTCCAGCCGCGACTCACCGCGGTCGGCGGCGTCCAAAAGGCGGACATTCTCGGCGGGCGTACTTTCGCGATGCGCATCTGGATGAAGCCGGACCGGATGGCAGCATTGAATATCAGTCCTTCGCAGGTCCGCGAGGCACTGACGAAAAACAATTTCCTTGCTGCAGTCGGAAACACCAAGGGGTCGCTTTTGCAGGTAAACTTAACCGCCAACACGGACCTGCACACGGCGGACCAGTTCAAGCAACTGGTTGTTCGCCAGGACAAGAACACGCTCGTTAGGCTGGGCGACATTGCTGACGTCGTGCTCGGCGCCGAAGACTACAACACCGAAGTGCGATTCTCCGGACAAAAGGCTGTTTTCATGGGCATTTGGGTGCTGCCAAACGCCAACTCGCTCGACGTGATCAAGCGCGTGCGCGTCGAGCTTGAGCAAATTAAGAAGGAGTTGCCAAAAGGGATGACAGCGGAGATGGCGTATGACGCTACGGCCTACATTAACGACGCGATTCACGAAGTCGTAAAAACGTTGATCGACACTCTGCTTATCGTGATGGTCGTGATCTTTTTGTTCCTCGGCTCGGTCCGATCTGTCGTCGTACCGATTGTGGCGATTCCGATCTCGCTAATTGGCGCTCTGTTTTTAATGCAGCTGTTCGGGTTTAGTCTGAACTTACTGACGCTTCTCGCGATCGTGCTTTCAGTCGGATTGGTCGTCGACGATGCGATCGTCGTCGTAGAAAATATCGAACGCCACATTGCAGAGGGGAAATCGCGCATGCAGGCGGCGTTGGTTGGCGCGCGAGAACTGATTGGCCCAATCATCGCGATGACGATCACCCTGGCGGCGGTTTACACGCCGATCGCTTTACAGGGCGGCCTAACCGGCGCGTTGTTCCGCGAATTTGCGCTCACATTAGCGGGTGCAGTTTTCATTTCGGGTGTCGTTGCGCTCGTTCTTTCACCGATGATGTCGGCATATCTGTTGCCGCCTCATCACGTCGAGCACGGCTTCAAAGGCTGGGTTGATCGCACATTTGATCGTCTCCGCGAATGGTATGGGAACCATCTGGATCGCACGCTGCAGGCCCGCCCTGCTGTTTACATTGTTTGGGCCGGGATTTCGTTGCTCGCAGGTTTGATGTATCTCGCAATTCCGAAGGTAGCGACGAAGGAACTCGCGCCGAAGGAAGATCAAGGCGTGATCTTTGGCGTCATTACGGCGCCGGCCAATGCGACCATTGATGACACGATTCGATATGCCGACGCAGCCGGAAAAGTGTTTCAGGATATTCCCGATACTCGTTTCACGTTTCAGATTACAAACCCAAGCAGCGGGTTTGGCGGAATGGTGTTGAAACCGTGGGGTGTGCGCAAAACGCCGACGAAAGATTATTTGCCCATTGTTCAAGAGAAATTGGCTGCTATCCCGGCGATTCAAATGTTTCCAATCATGCCGGAAGCGCTTCCCGGCTCGGACAATTTTCCGGTCAGTTTTATCATCGCGTCCACCGCGGACCAGGAGCGAATCCTTGAATTCGCAAAGGAGATTTTCCAAAAAGCGATGCAGGCGCACGTGTTTCAGTTCGGCGACAACGACACAAAAATCGACCAGCCTCAAGCGCGGATCATTATCGATCACGACAAGGTCTCGTCTATGGGACTCGATATGCAGAAAATCGGCGCCGATCTTTCTGCCAGCATCGGCGGAAATTACGTCAACTGGTTCAACATGGAAGGCCTCAGCTACAAAGTCATTCCGCAGATCAAGCGGGTGGACCGGTTGAACCCCGAACAACTGGACCAAATCTACGTCAGCGGGCCTAACAACCAGTTGGTCTCACTGAACACGATCGCGCACATCGAGCATACAACCGTCGCGCGATCGCTTAATCGCATGCAGCAACTGAATGCCGTCACCATCAGCGGGGTTCCGGCCGGTTCGGTCGATGCCACACTCAAGTTCCTGGAGGATGAGGCACACCGGATTTTGCCGCCAGGCTATGTGATCGACTATACGGGCGGCTCACGCCAATTGAGGCACGAAGGAAATACTTTTCTTGGAGTCTTTTTGCTCGCTGTTCTGCTGATTTTCCTTGTTCTCGCAGCGCAGTTTAACAGTTTCCGCGATCCGTTGATCATCCTGCTCGGGTCCGTCCCGCTCGCGTTATTCGGCGCAGCTGTGTTCATGTTTCTAAAGATGCCATTTGGAAAATTTTTCACGGACAGCTGGACTACGTCATTCAATATTTATTCTCAAGTAGGCCTGGTTACATTGGTCGGTCTCGTTTCCAAGAATGGCATTCTGATTGTGCAGTTCGCGAACGAAATGCAACGCAAAGGCATGGATAAACTGACCGCGGTGGCGCAAGCCGCCCGGATTCGGTTGCGACCCATCATGATGACGAGCGTCGCAACTGTCGCCGGTCACTTCCCGCTTACGCTCGTGACCGGCGCCGGCGCTGCGGCGCGAAATTCCATCGGTCTCGTTCTCGTAGGCGGAATGACCATCGGAACGATCTTCACCTTATTCATCGTCCCGGCGCTCTACATGCTCATCGCGAAAGAGCATCACGAAAAATCTTTGATGGACGTCGGCTGGGACGACACGCCCGAGGATGTCGATCTCACGCCTGAAATGGCGCCGGCCCTCGCGCCAGACGGCAACGGCAACGGTTGGAAAAAATAATCAAGGAACGACGGCTTGCGCAGCCGTCGACAAGCAGTTGACCGCCGGGAAGCGGTCAGTCCTTGGCTCAAAACAGAAGCCCCGGTGAGTTGCCCCACCGAGGCTTTGTTTTTTGCAGCGGTTCTCCCCGAGCCGCTGCTACCACAGAGACTTGGCCAGGCCCTCGCGGTTGGAAGTTCCGCTACGGCCACGGTTTACGGAGACTGTTTCAGCGGTTTTCTCTGCCAAAGCTTCCACGAAATTCAGCGAGATCAGTTGAGTGGCTGATTTTCGTGACGAACCACGGCTCGGGTGCGAGCGTCGATACTGCCTGCTCCTGGATCGCCTTTCCGATGGGCGTCGGTCCGAAGGCGATCGAATGACCGGACTTCGCGACGGTAATGTAGTTTTGCCCTCTGTTTTGGCAGAGGAACGCGCCTTGTTCCCCTTCGAGCAGGTTGGCGAGATCCAGTCCGCTTACGGGCACATTGATTTCTAGTTTCATTTGCTATACCTCCCTTGTTTTTGGTTTCTCTTCGTTTTAATCCCCGAGTTTCGTGCATCGCTTCGTAATCGCGAGGTAACTTAAGTTCCCTTTTTTGTTCGGCGTTTCGTTGAACATTCCGGTGAAAGGCGTAGTCCTTTATTTACGCGCTTTTTCGCGCGTGAAGAGCGGCACACATGAGGGGAAACAGCTGGCTTGGTAGCCAACGCGAACCGGTGATTAGTCCGGCATTGGAAAAACCTCTGCTCAAACTGCACCGCGCCACGGACGTCAAGTCCTTCTGGAAAGCTGTTCACCGCTTATTGTCCGCTTCAATCGAGTATCACTCCGTCGGACTGTTGCTTCAGCAAAACCCAAGTGCGCCTGTAATTGCAAAATGGACGCGATTTATGCCTGACGATTTCTTTGCGGCAAAGGCTCTCAAGCGGTGCGCCGTCCAACTGCCACGCAAGAGGCTCGTGCGTCTGAATGATCTTTTCCGCACTCGCAGCAGCTTCGTACGATCAGGCTTTTATCGCCGCTACATGGCGCCGCAAAAATGCGCCCACGGCATCGCATTGTTCTTCTGGAAACGGCAGAGACTCATTTGCGCGATAGCAATTCTGCGCGCCGCGAAGCAAGGCGATTTTTCAACGGCGGAAATGAAATTGATCCGGCAACTGTACCCGCAATTTCTGGCCGCGCTTCGCGGGATCGAATCGCTCGAGCGCGAGCGTTGCGTGCGAGCGGATTTTGAAGAAGTCCTCCGGGGTTTGCCGCTCCCCACGATAATCTTGCGTTGGAACTTGAGGCCGATTTACCAAAACAATGCCGCGCGCGAGTTCTGCGCACTATGGGAGAAAGGACCCGAAGACGCGAAACGAACAAAAGCGAGTTCGCCGATTCCTATTGAGATTTTGGATCGATGCCGCGTTCTCAAGCAAGAATGGACGGATGCGCGACGTCGAACGCGTTCGGAGCAACGCACGGATTTCAAAGAAGAACAGGTATGTCATCCGCGATCCCCGCATTTGCTCGCGACAATTCAACTCAAGCAGATCAATTCCGTCGGCGTGGCGGGACCACATTTTCTCATCGCCTGCGAAGATCGTTGCCGAAACGAGGAACACTCTGGGCGACTCAGGCTTTTCCGGTTGCCAGGCATTGCCCGGCTCACACAGCGCGAACGGGAAGTTGCGCAACTAGCCTGCGAAGGGCGAAGCAACAAGGAGATTGCTCAAAACGCTTGCTTGAGTTTGCCGACTGTGAAAAAGCACCTGCACTCAGTCTTTCGCAAACTGGCAGTCCCCAGCCGCAGCCGGCTGGTTCTCCTCACGGTGTGAGGCATCGCAAGTTGCGACTTGTCTCTCGCCCTCGGTGGTTCTTTCTCAGGCTCAAAACGAGTCAGTAGCGCACGCGGACGAGAAATAATCCTTCGGCGGGCGCGGCAAAACGCGCAGAGCTTGGTTCGCTCGACTTTAGTCGCACCGTAATGTCCTCGACATGCATTTTGCCAAGCGCGCATTTCACCAGTGCGCCGACCATGAGTCGGACCATCTTGTAGAGGAAACCGTCGCCGTCGAACTCGATCGTGACGCACGGACCTTTCTTGCGGACACGCACGGAATTAATTGTGCGGACCGTAGTCCGTTCAGGCTTGCCCCGGTTGGCGGCGAAGCCGGCAAAATCATGAGTGCCGACGAAATATTTCGCTGCCGATTTCATAACCTTCAGATCTAGTGGGCGTGCGACATGCCAGGCACGGCGATACTCAAACGGAGGCAGAACAGGCGCGTTCCAGATTCTGTAGCGATAAATTTTTCCTTTTGCCGAAAGACGCGCGTGAAAATCCTGCGACACATATCGACAATGGAGGACGCGAATTGTCTGTGGGAGTAACGCATTGAGTGCTTCGACCCAACGCTCAGCTGGCAAAAATCTATTCACGAGGTTCACGTGCGCGCATTGCGCGACGGCATGGACACCTGCGTCCGTCCGTCCGGATCCGTGGACGCGTGCGGCTCCGCCATTGACGCGCTCAAACGCTCGCTCGAGGTGATCCTGCACCGTGTTCCGGTGAGATTGGCTCTGCCAACCGGCGAACGGCGCGCCGTCGTACGCGACGATGAGCTTTAACCTTCGCGACATCGCGACCTTAGTGATCGATGATTAGTGAGCAGCCGTTCGGGCAAAATTACTGATCACAGGTCACGCATCACTGACCACGCTGCGCGGCACGGCGATCCAGATAAGTCTGCAAAATCATTTGCGCCGCGACCTGGTCAACGTACCCGCGGGTGTGCCGAGTTTTCTTGCCGGCGTCGCGCAATGCACGGTGGGCTGCGACCGTCGTGAGTCGCTCGTCCCATGTGACGACGGGGCAGGGGAGAATCGCCCGCAACTTTTCCACGAACTCGAGAACCTCGGTCGCAGCAGTTCCGATCTGCCCATTCATCTGACGCGGGATGCCCGCTACCACGTGGTCGACTTGTTTTTCGCGAACAATTTCCGCGACCCGCGATGCCGGTTCTTCATTTGCTGGAATGGTTTCCAGCGGATGCGCCAGCATTTGCAGCTCATCAGAGATCGCCACTCCAATGCGCGCGCGCCCAAAATCCAGACCCAAAATCCGATTCATAGCGCGCCACGTCATTGCAACTCCGGCGGAAGTTTGCCGATCAAGTCCTTGATCTTTTCCGCTTCGTGCCGGTGACAAACCAAAAGTGCGTCCGCGGTCCGCACGACGATCAGATCATGCACGCCGAGTAGCGCGATCGTTGTTCCATTTTCCTCGAAAACGATGTTGTTGCTGGAATCGATCGCGGTGATGGCGCGGTTCGCCGCATTTCCATGTTTGTCCTTTTCAAAATAATTCGCAACCGCCCGCCAGCTTCCGATGTCGTCCCAATCAAAGCCGGCCTCCACGACGAGAACGCGATCCGCTTTCTCCATGATCGCGTAATCGAACGAGATACGTGGCAGTTTGCTGAACCGCTCACCCAAAGCTTTATCGAAATTTCCAACAGCACGCAGTTGTGAAATGAAATCAGCCAACTCCGGCGCGTGACGGTTAAATTCGCGAAGTATCGTAGGCACGGACCAGACGAACATTCCCGCGTTCCATCTAAAATTTCCTCTGCGCAAGAATGACTCCGCCAGATCAGAATTTGGTTTTTCACGAAAGCGCACGACGCGATGGATCGCTTCGTTGTCGGGCCGCTTGCGCAAACGGATCGGCTTGCCGTGCTCGATGTAACCGAATCCGGGACACGCCCATGTCGGTTTGATGCCGATCGTGACAAGCTCGCTTGTTTCTTCGGCGGCGTCCGCAGCCAATGTCAGTGTTTCCTGAAACGCCGCCCCATTTGCAATGACGTGATCCGCTGGGAGGACAACCATTATGGCTGCATGATCGCGCACTGCGACCCAGCCGGTCCCGAGCGCGATTGCCGCTGCGGTGTCGCGTTTGGCCGGCTCGGCTAAAATATTCTCCTTTGGCAAATTCCCGAGCAACTTTCGAACTGCACTTTCCTGTTCCGTATTCGTGAGAATCAGAATGCGCTCTCGCGGGATAAAGCCCTCGAGGCGGGCTAGAGTTTCTTCCAGTAGAGTTTTTTCCGAGACGAGGCGCAAAAGTTGTTTGGGGCGCGCCCGCCTGCTTAACGGCCAAAACCGTTCGCCGCTGCCGCCGGCAAGGATGAGTGCGTACATCGAATCAGGCATGTCGGTGCAGGAGATCGCGTCGCGAAGATTGCCGTTTCTTTTTCCGAAACGCGACGTATATGATAGGCGATGTCTTCCCTCATATCCATTCCAAAAAGTTCTGAAGACCTTCCAGTTGCGCCGTTGCTGGTCCTCACCCGCACGGCAATCGGACTCGGTTTGGGAATCTTGATCGCGGACAAAATCAAGCCG
>Ga0137418_10005005_pt1 | contig 12154 bp, 12 predicted proteins | sample CZODoug3_1_2_16f_FD_122242 | JGI IMG/M metagenome (GOLD analysis project Ga0137418, IMG submission 122242) | Vadose zone soil fungal communities from Angelo Coast Range Reserve, California, USA - CZODoug3_1_2_16fungal (Hybrid Assembly) | ecosystem: Environmental > Terrestrial > Soil > Vadose... | reverse complement strand
CAGCCCAATGATGAATATTCAAATCTGTACCCGCTGAAGAAGCTGCCGGCGCTGATCCTGGACAATGGCGATGTCATTGTCGATTCCTACGTCATCGTCGAATATCTCGACGAACTCGCCGGCGGCGGAAAGCTTATTCCGGCATCCGGTCCGACGCGGTGGAGGGTCAAGAGCGACCATTCGCTGCTGCAGGGCATGCTCGATTCGATGCTGCTGTGCCGCTATGAGAAGATGGTGCGACCGCAAGGGCTGCAATGGCAGGCATGGTCCGACGATCACTGGAACCGGGCGTGGAAGGGCATGGCGCATTTCGAGAAGCAGCCGGAAATGCTGGCGCGGCCGTTCGATATCGCGCAGATCGGCCTTACATGCGTGCTCGGCTACGCCGATTTCCGCTTCGCCGATTGCGGCTGGCGCAAAGCCTATCCGAAGCTCGATGCCTTCCACGAAAAGATGCTGGCGCGGTCTTCGGTGAAAATCTCGCTGCCGCCGCCGGCTTGATCGCAGGAAGCTGCCATGAGTCTCAAGCTTACCGTCGGCGATCTCACCATCCATCGCATCATCGAGCAGGAAACCACGTTCCTGCCGGCGCTGGACATGCTGCCCGGCCTGACGCCGGAGGTGCTCGCCGCGAACAAGCCGTGGATGCGCGATGCCGGCGCGATCGACGCCGATGACGTGCTGATCCTGTGTTTCCAGTCTTATGTCGTGAAGACACCGCATCACACCATTCTGGTCGACAGCTGCATCGGCAACGACAAGCCACGGCCGCTGCGCCCGAAATGGAATATGAAGAGCGACGATACCTATATGCGCGGGCTGGCGACGGCCGGCTTTGCCGTCGGCGACATCGATTTCGTGATGTGCACGCATCTGCATGTCGATCACGTCGGCTGGAACACGCGGCTGGAAAATGGCCGCTGGGTGCCGACATTTCCGAACGCGCGTTATGTGTTCGGCAAAAGCGAATTCGATTACTGGACCGAGCAACACGCGAAGGCGCTGGTGCCACCATTCGGCGACAGCGTATTGCCGATCGTCGAAGCGGATAAAGCCGAGATCGTACGTAACGATTATGCCATCGGCGATCACACCCGCATCCTGCCGACGCCGGGGCATACGCCAGGGCATGTCGCGTTCACGTTCGGCCGCGGCAAGGACGACGCGGTCGTCAGCGGCGACCTGATGCACTCGCCGCTGCAGGCGCGCTATCCCGAACTGTCAGTTAAATTCGATGTCGATCCGGCGCAGGCCGCGGTGACACGGCGCAGTTTCCTGGAGCGCTATTGCGACACCGACACGCTGTGCTACACCGCGCATTTTCCCTCGCCGTCGGCCGGGAAAATCCGCCGCCGGGGAGATGGATTTTCCTGCGAGGCGGTGAGCTGAATTCCGGCTCGCGAATTTTGGAATGCACCTGCCGCATCCGCTGTTTCACCTCTCCCGATGGGAGAGGTGAACCTCAGTCGAACAAACTCGGCGTGTGATTGACCACCGCGCCTTCGATGGCGAGCATTTTTAGCTTGGTGACGACGCCGCCATTGGCGGAAAATCCGCCGGGCTTGCCGTCGGCGGCGAGCACGCGGTGGCAGGGCACCACGATCGGGCAGGGATTGCGCCCGAGCGCCTGGCCGACATCGCGCGACAGCTCGACGCCGCCGAGCCGTTTGGCGATATCGCCGTAAGTAAGCGTCTTGCCCGGCGGGATGGTGCGCGCGATGTCGTAGACGCCGCGGTTGAACTCGGGGACCCCATCGAGATCGAGCACGACATCGGTGAGGTCGTTCGGCTTGCCGGCAAGCAGTTCGACGATCCCGTCGATCGCGCTTTGCACCTCGGCCGACGGCGGCGCTTCTGCGATATCACCATGGCGCTGGCGGATGCGGGTACGGGTCTTGTCCTCGCTGCCCATCGGCAGCTGCACCCCATTGATGCCCCGTGCGCCCCACACGATGCCGCAGCGGCCGATCGCGGTATCGAATATTGCAAAACTGTGGCTGGTCATGGCTGGCTCCAGATCCTGTGGCTCCAAATCTTGTCGCTCAATGGTTCGAGCCTGATGCTTGCGCCAAATCTAGGCTTGGAGATTGTTGCTATCCACCCGGATTCCGGGGGAACCTGGCGTCGTCAACAAGATGGCTCTGATTTATGGCGCTCGCGGTGCAATTCAATGCGCCCGAGCCATGGCGAGCGTTAGCCGGTCCGCGCAACCCACCCTGCCCTCCAAGGGGAATGGGCACACGCCAGATTTCATGGAACAATTGATCAAGACCCCTTCCCTCATCCGCACCGAGCCCTCCATGCAAACGCTTCACGTCAACGGGTACGACATGCCCTATCTCGAAGTCGGCAATGGGCCTGCGCTGGTGTGCGTACACGGCTCGTTGTGCGACTTCCGCATCTGGTCGTGCGTGCTCGGCCCGTTTTCGAGAACGCATCGGGTGATTGCCGTCAGCCTGCGGCATTTTTTCCCCGAACATTGGGACGGCGTCGGCGACACCTATTCGATCGCGCAGCACACAGCTGACGTGATCGCCTTTATCGAGAAGCTGGACACCGGGCCGGTGGATCTGATGGGACACTCGCGCGGCGGACACATCTCGTTTCGGGTGGCGCAGCAGCGGCCTGATCTGTTGCGCAGACTGATACTGGCCGAGCCCGGCGGCGAACTCGATGCCACGCTCGATCCGGCATTCAAGCCCGGCCCCTCCCCGCTCGCAGCGAGGATCGCAGCAACAGCCGAGAAAATCGCCGCCGGCGATATCGACGGCGGATTGATGCTGTTTATGGATGCCCTCGAAGGCCCCGGCGCGTGGAAACGGCTGCCCGCAATTCCGAAGCAGTTGTTGCGCGACAATGCCATGACGCTGCTGGGCCAGACCAGGGACAAGCGCCCGCCGTTTTCTTTGGCCGACGCGGAGGCAATCAAGACACCGACGCTGTTCATCGGCGGCGCCAATACCAAGGGCGCGTTGCCCCAGGTGCTGCACACGCTGGCGGCGCATATTTCGGATTCGAGGACCGCGACGATTCCCGGCGCCACGCATCCGATGTTCGAACAGGCGCCGCAAAAGTTCTGCGAGATCGTGCTGGAGTTTCTGGGAGCTTGATACCGACCCTGCTCGACGCGAGAGCGCCGTCATCGTCACTTGGTTGCAGAGAACACAATGGCCTGCAGCGGCATGCGGCCGGGATCGGCACCGAATTCATGACGAAGCGCTTGTAGCAGCGCGTCGACGATCAATTCGGGCTCGACGCCGCCCCGTGTCCGGATCTGATCGATCAGCGGATTACCGTAGACCAGCCCCCGCGCAAAAAGCGCCATGTCCGGAATCTGTTTTTCCAATCTCACCACGGCAATGCCGATGTCGCTGAAGTCAGCCGCGATCAACAATTCCTTGATCGGATCGATCTGATGGCAGGAGAACGGCACGTTGTAGAACTGCGGCGGATCGGCAGGGAAAAAAGCTCCGACGACTTCGTGGGTGATACGGCCGAACGGATTGTAACGGTGTGAATCCCAGACACTGAAGACATAGCGGCCGCCGGGAGCGAGTACGCGAAAAACCTCGGAACAGGATTTGGCCTTGTCCGGAAAGAACATGATGCCGAACTGACACATGACGGCGTCGAAGCTGCCATCCGCGAAGGGAAGCGCCGTGGCATCGGCGGGCTGGAACTCGACCTGCTCGCCGGCTCGAAACTTGGTGCGCGCGACCTCGATCATCGGCGGATTGAGATCAGTCGCGGTCAGCCGCGCGTCGTTGGATACTGCATCACGCAGCTTGCGTGTGACGATGCCGGTACCTGCCGCCGTCTCCAGCACCCGCGTTGGATTGCCGGAGGCGACACGCCGCGCGATGTCGGCGGCATAGTCGACGAAGATCAGGGGTCCCAGCCCTTGATCGTAGTGCTGCGGGATGGTGCCGATGAAACCTGCTGCATCGTCGCTCATGACGGATCTCCAATCGCCCTGGCTCGAGCATAGCGCACGCTGCCGCAACTGCCTGCCCTCTTGACCCCGGTGCCAACTCTTGCTAGTTTCCGAATTCGGAATTCCGTATTCCAAACTGGAAAGCCGCCCATGATTGCGCTCGACCCGACCCCCAACCTGATCGATCAGGTCTATGCGCGGATCCTCGAGGCGATCACGGACCGCACGCTGCCACCGGGGCACCGCATCCGGCAGAGCGAACTTGCGGAAAAGCTCGGGGTGTCGCGCCAGCCCGTCTCCCACGCGCTGCATCTGCTGCACCGGCAGGGCCTGGTCGCCGAAAGCGGCCGCAAGGGCTTTGAAGTCACGCAGCTGGATCCCCGGCGCATCCGCCAGCTCTATGAGGTACGCGGCGCGATCGACGCCTTGGCGGCAAGGCTCGCGGCCGGACGCGTCAAGATTGATGCGGCGGGGCGCGCGCATCTGGAGGCCACGCTGCGCGCCGGGCGCACCACTGACAAGACGACGCCGCTTGCGGCGCTGATTGCGCTCGACGTCGATTTTCACCGCGCCATCTATCGCCTCGCGGGCAATCCCGCGATCGAGGAAATGATCGCGCCGCAATGGCCGCATATGCGCCGATCCATGGCGACCGTGCTGGCCGAACTGGACTATCGCCAAAGCGCCTGGGCCGAACACGAGACCATCGCCGCCCATATTCTGTCCGGCAACGCAAAAGCCGCGGAGAGCGCGGCGCTGGCGCATGCGATGAGCGCGGGACGAATGACCGAAGAGAGACTGAAGGCGCCAAGTCGCGCTGCATAACAAGCGTCATGCCCGGCCTTGTGCCGGGCATCCACGTCTTCTCTCGGTGCCAAGCGAAGACGTGGATGGCCGGGACAAGCCCGGCCATGACGAGGCAAAATTAAGAACCAAAAGGAGGAACCACCATGAAACTGACCCAGCAACAGATCGACGATTTCAACCGCGAGGGCTGGCTGTTCCTGCCCGAGTTGTTCAGCCCGGAAGAAGTAGCCCTGCTGGCGCAAGAGGCCGTGGGCATCTACGATAACGACCGCCCGGAGGTGTGGCGCGAAAAGAGCGGCGCGCCGCGCACCGCCTTTGCCGCGCATCTCTATAGCGAGGCGTTCGGCCTGCTCGGCGCGCATCCGCGCATGATCGATCCGGTCGAGCAGATCTTCGGCGAGAAGGTCTACATGCATCAGTACAAGATCAACGCCAAATCGGCCTTCACTGGCGACGTCTGGCAGTGGCACCAGGACTACGGCACCTGGAAGCGCGACGACGGTATGCCGGAGCCGCGGGCCATGAACATCGCGATCTTCCTCGATGAGGTGATGCCGATCAACGGGCCGCTGATGCTGGTGCCGAAGAGCCAGACCGCCGGCGATCTGAAGGCTGCGCACGACCTTGAGACCACCTCCTATCCGTTGTGGACGCTGGACGAGGAAACCGTCACACGCCTAGTGAAGGAGGGCGGCATTGTCGCGCCGACCGGCAAGGCCGGTGGCATGTTGATGTTCCACGGCAATCTAGTGCACGGCTCGGCCGGCAACATCACGCCGTATCCGCGCAAGATCGTTTATCTCACCCTGAATGCGGTCTCGAACTACATCCGCACGCCGACGCGGCCGGAGTTCATCGCACATCGGGACTTTACGCCGATCCAGACCGTGGATGACGATGCGCTGCTCCGGCTCGCCCGCGCGCAGCGACAGGCGGCGGAGTAAGTGTAGGCACGAGCCGACATAAATCAGCCGTCATTCCGGGGCGACGCCAACGGGTCCGGCCGTTAGCCGGCCCGATGACAGGCTCCGCGTCGAGCCCGGAATCCATAACCACCGCGGGGACTATGGATTCCGGGCCCGCGCATAAGTGCGCGTCCCGGAATGACGAGAATTAGGACATACCTCCATGAATCTTCATCACCTCCTCAACGCCCGCCGCGCCGCCGGAAAACCTGTCCGCGTCGCGCTGATCGGCGCCGGCAAGTTCGGCTCGATGTTCCTGTCGCAGGTGCCGCATACGCCGGGGCTCGAGGTGCCCGTGATCGTCGATCTCGATCCGCAGCGCGCCCGCGAGGCCTGCCGCACCGTCGGCTGGGACGATGAGCTGATAGCAGCGACCACGTTCACCGCCGACGCAACGAAAGCGACCTCGGGCCATATCGAAGTGATCGTGGAAGCCACCGGCAACCCCGCGGTCGGCATCAAGCATGCCCGCGCGGCGATTGCGGCCGGAAAGCATATCGTCATGGTCAATGTCGAGGCCGACGTGCTGGCAGGCCCGCTGCTCGCCGACGAAGCGCGCAAGGCCGGCGTGGTCTATTCCCTTGCATACGGGGATCAACCGGCATTAACAGCCGAAATGGTGGACTGGGCGCGCGCGATCGGATTCCGCGTCGTCGCCGCCGGCAAAGGCACAAAATATCTGCCGGCCTATCATGACGTAACGCCGGCCGGCGTCTGGAGCCATTATGGGCTGACGGCCGATGAGGCGCAGTCCGCCGGCATGAACCCGCAGATGTTCAACTCGTTCCTGGACGGCACCAAATCCGCGATCGAAATGGCGGCGATCGCCAATGCCACCGGATTGGAAGTGCCCACCGACGGGCTGTTGTTTCCGCCCTGCGGCGTCGACGATCTGCCGCATGTGATGCGTCCGCGCGACAAGGGCGGCGTGCTGGAGAAATCAGGCCTAGTGGAAGTGGTGTCGTCGCTGGAGCGCGACGGCCGGCCGGTGTTTCGGGATCTGCGCTGGGGTGTTTATGTTGTGCTGGAAGCCCCGAACGACTATGCCGCGGATTGCTTCAAACAGTATGGATTGAAAACCGACGCTTCGGGGCGCTATGCGGCAATGTACAAGCCGTATCATCTGATCGGGCTTGAGCTGAACATCTCGGTTCTGTCGGCGGCGCTGCGCGGCGAGCCGACCGGACAGCCGCATGGTTTCCGCGGCGACGTCGCGTCGGTGGCAAAACGCGATCTGCGCGCGGGCGAAATGCTCGACGGCGAAGGCGGCTATACGGTGTGGGGCAAACTGATGCCGGCGGCGGCGAGCCTCGGCGCGGGCGCGCTGCCGATTGGCCTGGCGCACCGGGTGAAGCTGAAGAACGACATCGCCCACGGCGCAGTGGTACGCTGGAGCGATGTCGAGATCGATACCGATAACGAAGCGATCAAGACGCGGCGGGCGATGGAAGCGCGTTTCGGTGCGGCGTCACGCTGACGCGCGAGCCTGACTACGTTTGCTTGCGGTGGCACACCGCCTCGATGTTATGGCCGTCGGGATCGAGGATGAACGCCCCATAGTAGTTTTCGTGATAATGCGGGCGCAGCCCCGGTGGTCCGTTGTCTTGTCCCCCGGCCGCCAGCGCCGCCCGGTGAAATTGCTGCACGGTTTCCCTGTCCTCGACCGTGAAAGCGACGTGGGTACTGGTTTGCGAAGCATCTCGGAGGCCGATCCAGAAGAACGCTTTCCCGCCGGCGCCATAGCCCGCGAAGGTTGGACCGTCAGCATACAAGCGTTCGATACCAAGAGGACGAAGTGCAGAATCGTAAAACGCCTTTGACCGCTCAATATCGCTGACACCTATCGTCACATGATCCAGCATCGCTGACTCCGGATTTCATCTCGATAAATCATGATGGCATCTTGCGCGGATCCGTCCAGCGTCTCCTTGCTCTATGGCAGCAGGCGGCTCGACCGAGCCCGTCTGAACCATTTGCGGAACATGTCTTCGGTATCCATCATCTCGGTGAAGCCGGCCTTGTTGATCTTTACGGTCGAGACGATCGAGGGCGGCCCCGGCTGGGTCTGGCCATGGCGCATGCTGTAGTCGGCATACTGGAACGACAGGCCGACGAATTGTTCGAGGCCGGGCGAGATCAGATCATGTTTACGCCGGAGTGCGTCCCATGGAGCGACCCACTGTGGATACGTCTGCGCCAGCGACAACGGCACGGCGCCGCCCGGTTTCATATCCAGCGCTTCGGCGATCGCCGGCCAGACATTCTCCCAGGTGAAGACATCGCCATTGGTGACGTTGAACGCTTCATTGCGCGCCGCTTCCGCCTCTCCGGCCCAGCCAATCGCGCGTGCCAGGAGATCAACGTCGACCGCCTGCGACACCCGCGCAGCACCTCCGGGATAGTCGAGCGCCCTGCCCTGCTCGCGCAAGATAGCGGCATAGACGCCGAGTGGCGGGATCAGATCCATCGCGCCGCCCATCGCCTCGCCGACGATCAGAACCGGCCGCAAGATGCTCCAGTGCCAGGCCTTGCCCTGCTGCAGCTCGCGAAGAAAACTCTCCTGCGCCCAATAAAAGTTCGGCTGCTCGTACATTTCCGAGCGGCCTTCCCGCGCCGGCACGGTCAGCGGACGAACGTGCACGCCGTAGGCCTTGGTGCCCTGCAGGAGTGCCGCGTGCTTCAGCGACGGCGCTGCCGGCTCGAGAACCGCCATCAGGTTGCGCAGCATCAGATCGTTGGTTCGAATCTGGCTCGGATCGCGCCAGCCGTCGATCAGGTTCGCGCCCTCATAGAGCGCGGCATAGACGAGGTGGGTTGCTCGCAGCAATTCCGACGAGACGCGCGTGCATTGCGCAGGGTCCGTCAGATCGACCTGAACGTAGCGGGCCCCGTGCAGTTCGCGCGGCTTCCGTCGCGACAGCGCGACAACTTCGCATCCTTCAGATGCGCTGAAGTGCCGCAAGGCTGCACTTCCCACCAGTCCGGTCGCGCCCGCGACCACAACCTTCTTGTCCGCCATCTACAGAACTCCCGGTGCGATTGCCCGGTTCTAGCTAGCAAATAGTAGCCGGTCGCGTCAGCTTGTTGCGTTAACTTTCGCAACTGCGTTCTGACGCAGTGCCGCAACGCCCTTGATTCCCGGGCACTGATTGGTCATCCTGCCTGCGGTCTGGATCAGGGTTTGTTTCAGGGTCTGAGTTTCAGGTACCAACTTAAACGTCGAACGCCGGCGATACAAAGCGACAATCAAGATCGTTACCCCTCGTCGAGGCATCGACATTAAAACAGAGGAGGAAGCGCATGAAGCGTCGTGAATTTTTGAAAGCAGGGGGCGTTGGTCTCGCTGCGAGCGCAGTTGCTGCGCCCGCAATCGCGCAGTCGATGCCGGAGGTGAAGTGGCGGCTGGCGGCAAGCTGGCCGAAGGCACTTGATACGCTATACGGTGGCTGCGAATTCTTCTGCAAGCGTGTTGCCGAGGTCACCGACAATCGCTTCCAGATTCAGCCGTTTGCCTCTGGTGAAATTGTCCCCGGATTGCAGGTGCTCGACGCCGTGTCGAACGGCACAGTCGAGATGGGCAACACGGCGCTTTATTACTATTGGAGCAAGAACGCGGCGTTTACGTTCGGCACCGCATTGCCATTCGGGCTCAACACGCGTCAGCATATATCGTGGCTGTTGTCCGGCGACGGCCAGACCCTGCTCAACGATCTGCTGAAAGAATATAACTGCGTAGGTATTCCAACCGGCAGCACCGGCGCGCAAATGGGCGGCTGGTTCCGCAAGGAAATCAAATCGATCGACGACTTCAAAGGTCTCAAATTCCGCATTGGAGGTTTCGCCGGCACCATCATTGCGAAGGTCGGCGGTGTACCGCAACAGATCGCTGGTGGGGATATCTACCCGGCGCTGGAGAAAGGCACGATCGATGCCGCCGAGTGGGTCGGCCCCTATGACGACGAAAAGCTCGGTTTCGTAAAAGTGGCAAAGTATTACTACTATCCGGGCTGGTGGGAGGGCACCGGCCAGGGCCACAACGTCGTCAACCTCGAGAAGTGGAATGCCCTGCCGAAGCACTATCAGGCGGCGGTCAGCATGGCTTCACATGATACGTTTACCTGGGTGACCGGGAAGTATGACTATGTCAATCCGCCCGCACTGAAGCGATTGATGGTGGCCGGAGCGATTCTGAAGCCGTTCCCGCAGGAAGTGCTGGAAGCCTGCTACAGCGCCGCGAATGAGATCTATGCGGACCTGTCGAAGAGCAATCCGCACTTCGGCAAGCTGTACTCCAGCCTGACGGCCTACCGCAGCGACTCCCTGGCCTGGATGCAGGTGGCTGAATTGAGCTTCGACAGCTTCATGATGCGAATGCGAACGCGAACCTGATGCCTGCGCGAGCATGAAGAAAAAGCCCCGGAGAATTCTCCGGGGCTTTTTTTCGATCAGAGCATCGGTTCTGATAGAACCGAGACTCCTCCCATCCTTTGTTTTGACGCGTTTTCTTTGCGCGAACCGGCGTCCACCCCCGGATCAAGTCCGAGGGCATGCTTCGCTCGAAAACGCTGCGCCTATTCCTCGTCGTCACCGAGCGCGTCGGCGAGCTTGTCGTAATATTTGGCCACGAGATCGATGTTACCCTTGTTCTCGATCGGCGGAACCGGGGTTTTCATCGCCTCATTGAGGTCGGCGAGCGCTTCCTTCTTATCCTTGGCGTTGATCTTCTTGTCGGCTTGAACCTGGGCGATCTGCGCCTTGATGACGGCTTCGGTGCCGACATATTTCTTGGTGGTCGGATCGAAGCCGGCGAGCACCATGCTGATGTTGTCGACCACGTCGTTGTATTCGTCGTAGCTGGCAAAGCCGTTCTTCTTGGCGACATCGTCGAGCTGCGCGGTGACCTTGGTATCCGGCTTGGCGTCCTCCGGCAGCTTCGCGGTGATCGCATCCATGTCCTTGGCTGCCGTGAGCACGCCCTCGATCTGCTTGTCGGTCAGCGCGATCTGCTTGATCGGGGCCGGCTGCTCGGCCTGCGGAGGTGGGGCGGCCTGCTGCTTGGCCGCCGGCGCCATCTGCTGCTGCTTGGCTTGTGCAAACACGCCGTCGGTCGCGGCGACGGAAAGCGCGGCAGCGATGCCGAGCGCAGCAGCGACGGGACGAACGAAGTTACGCATATGAGGTCTCCTCGGGTCAGGGCGCAGTTTGGTGTCTTCGGGTGTGAAGGCGTACGGAAATCGACATGAACGATCAATGAACTTTGAACGCGACACAAATCAAGGCCGTTCGATCACAAGCCCGTCAGACTTCCGGAACGGCCCGGATCAGGATTTCGCCTTGAGTTTGAAGGATTCGAAGAACTTGTCTTTGTTGGCAGCGACCAGCTCGCGGTGGGCGTTGGGAAATTCGATCGAAAGCATATAGCGCGCGCCGCCGAGCTGGATGCAGTGCATGTAAAGGGTGGTCGTGGTGTTGGCCATCGTCAATGTCAGAATGTCCGCCTCGCCCCTGGTGCTGCGCCTGACGTCCGACACCTTGTTGGCCGGCGTTGCTGCAAGCGATTTTGGAATTGAATCGAGGTCCGGCAGCGGCTTGGCGGCTGCCGCCAGTTCGACCGCGGAAAACTTGATGCCTTCGGAGCTCTTGGCGCCGACCGCATGGCTGGTCTCGCCCGTCGTGGTGTCGTTCGTCGTGAAATCGTTGAAGGGAATCGGCAACAGAACCGAGAAGGATCCCTTGCTCGAGACGGCGAGGTGCCATCCCGAGCCGTCATCGGCCGTCGCTCCGACGCGATGAATTTCCAGTTTCGGCTGCGCCTCTGCGATCGCAGGCGAGGCAACGATGATCGCGATCAGCCCTATTCGCAGGTGCTGGAAGAAAGGCTTCATGGCACGGCTTCCACTTCGGCGCGCGGAGAACAATTCCTGCGTTTGTCGGAAGTAAGGCCGGGTTGACGACATCGCGCCCAAGCGCCGGAACCGCGACAATTCAGCGACAGCCGCCGTGCCCGGCGAGGCCCGTCAGGACAAACAAAAACGCCGCCTCCCGGAGGGAAGCGGCGTTTTTTTGATCATGAAATCGTTGAAGAGGAAATCTTTGTCCTTGGCAGGCCTGGCAGCGACCTACTCTCCCAGGGCTTAAGCCATAGTACCATTGGCGCTGAGGAGTTTAACGGCCGAGTTCGGGATGGGATCGGGTTCAAGCTCCTCGCTAGAACCACCAGGCCGGCGAAGGACAAAGAAACGAAGCAAGCTCGGATGCGAAGCATTCGAGCGCAGTCCTCGGGCTTGACCCGAGGACCCACGCTTGAAGCCAAGCATTGGTCTTTGTTGTTTCGATGGATTGCCGGGTCAAGCCCGGCAATGACAAGGAAACTATGGACACTGAAAATGAGAGCAATCAAGCCAATCGAACGATTAGTACCGGTAAGCTACATGCGTTGCCGCACTTA
>Ga0137418_10005004_pt1 | contig 12157 bp, 14 predicted proteins | sample CZODoug3_1_2_16f_FD_122242 | JGI IMG/M metagenome (GOLD analysis project Ga0137418, IMG submission 122242) | Vadose zone soil fungal communities from Angelo Coast Range Reserve, California, USA - CZODoug3_1_2_16fungal (Hybrid Assembly) | ecosystem: Environmental > Terrestrial > Soil > Vadose... | reverse complement strand
AGACCGTCCGACCGTCGCTGTTTTATTTCCATGTCGCTCTCAGGGAATCCGGCCGGATGATCCGGCCGCGGATCATGACCAGTGCGATGTTGCGCGTGGCCGCGATGTTGGTGGTGGGGTTGCCGTTGAGCACGACGAGGTCGGCGACTTTGCCGGGCGCCAGCATGCCGAGTGAATCGGCACGCAACAGCTGGGCGCCGCGGCGCGTGGCGGCGGTGATCGCTTCGAGCGGCGTGAGGCCGGCGCCGACCAGGAGCGCCATCTCCTCGTGCAGTGAATACCCGGGAATGAGCAGCTGATTGGCGGCGTCCGAGCCTGCCGCAATCGCGCCGCCCGCGCGCTTGTATTCCCGCACGAACTGATCCTGCCGCCGGCGCGAGCGCCGGAACGCGTTGAAATCCGCCGCGCGCCAGCCGGTGCGGCGCAGCAGGCTCGGCACACCGCGGACGCTCTGCGCGCTCTCGGGCACGTCCTCCATCCCGGGGCGCGTGAGCAGAATCGGGTTATCGAGCCGGGCGAGCATGTCGTGCACCACCAGCGTGGGGACGATCGCGACCTTCGTCTGCGCGAGCGCGCGCGCGGTGCGGGCGATGGTGCTCGAATCGAGGCTCGCCCAGCCCTTTTCTTCAACCGTCCAACCGGTCAGGAAGCTGGTGTGCGCGTTCGCGTAGGTCTGGTCGCCCGTTGCGGCCTGGACGACGCCGGACATGTGCTCGATCGAGACGACACCCATGCGCGCCGCCGTCAACGCGTCCGTTTTCCCCAGGTGCGCCGCGACCGGCAGACGCAGTTTCTCCGCCTCGTCGAGCAGCGGCCGCAGCAGGCTTGGCGTGATCTTCGTGTAAACCTTGAGGTAATCCACGCCGGCGACGGCATGCTGGTCGACCGCGCGCCGTGCCTGGTCCGGCGTCGCGACGCCCGTCGCGTTGGGATACGTGGTGGGCATGCCGTCGATCATGGCGCCCGCGCTGAACATGCGGGGGCCCAGGATCGACCCGAGGTTCAGCTGGTTCTTGAGGGAGAGAACGGTGTCGGTGCCGCCGTGCAGATCGCGCACGGTCGTGACGCCCCACGCGACGTAGCGTCCCGTCGCCCACCGCTCCACATGCGCGTGTGCATCGATCAGACCCGGGATGATGGTCTTGCCGACCAGGTTGACGCGCTCGGCGTTCCTCGGAACTTCGATTTCGTTGACGCGGGCGATCGTTTCGATGTGCCCGTTGCGGATGATGATCAGGGCGTCCCGCTTTGGCGGGCCAACTACGCATTTCAAGCGTTGGAAGTGCCCCCGGGCCAGCACACCGTGGAATTGGCTTACAAAGACGACAAATTCTATCTGGGCACATTGATTTCCTGGCTGACAGGATTGAGTTGCGCAGCCGTGTGGAGTTGGCGGCGGCGAACAAAATCACGCGCATGCCTTGAAAATGGATCCGACGAACAACCGACGTTCCATGCATAACGGAGCAACCAAATCGTCTGAAAACTCAATGGCGTCGGCCGAAGCGTGGTTTACTCCTCGACGTTTCGCAATCACACTGGCTGGGTTGGTTTTTGTCGCTAACCCCGACGTCGTCCTGGGCCTTGGAACGTTCTTTTTCCGCGACTTTGGATTTTTTGGATATCCATTAGCGTTTTATCATCGGGAGAGCTTCTGGCACGGCGAGGTTCCTCTCTGGAACCCGCTCAACAACTGCGGCCTTCCTTTCCTCGCCCAGTGGAACACACTCGTTCTCTATCCCGGCTCGGTCTTTTACCTCCTCTTCCCGCTCTCCTGGTCTCTCGGCGTCTTTTGTCTGCTCCATCAATTCTGGGCCGGCCTGGGCATGTATTTCCTGGCACACCGGTGGACGTCTAATCGCCTGGCGGCAAGCATTGCGGGAGTGATCTTCGCATGCAACGGCCTGACGACCAACTGCCTGATGTGGCCGAACAACATCGCGGCGCTCGGTTGGATGCCGTGGGTGGTGCTGACGACATGCCGGGCCTGGGCTGGATCGCGGGCGACGTCGACCGCATCGCGCCGTCCGATCCGGGGCTGAAGATCCCGCATATGGGCTGGAACACGCTCAGCGAAGCGCGCCACCATCCGCTGCTCGACGGCATCGCGACCGGCCCGTCCGGGCTGCACGCCTATTTCGTGCATTCCTACGAGCTCAAGGTGGCGGATCGCCAGGACCTTATCGCGCAAGCCGACTACGGCGGACCCGTCACCGCCATCGTGGGCCGCGACACCATGGTGGGCACCCAATTCCATCCCGAGAAGAGCCAGCGCATGGGCCTGGCGCTGATCGCCAATTTCCTGAAGTGGACACCATGATCCTGTTTCCGGCCATCGATCTCAAGGACGGCGTCTGCGTGCGCCTGGAGCAGGGCAACATGGCGCGCGCCACCGTCTTCAACCGCGATCCGGCCGCGCAGGCCAATATCTTCGAGGAAGAGGGCTTCAAGCATCTCCACGTCGTCGATCTCGACGGCGCCTTCGCGGGCAAGCCGATGAACGCCATCGCGGTCGAGCACATCCTGGAGACCGTCGGGCTGTGCGTGCAGCTCGGCGGCGGCATCCGCGACATGGCGACCATCGAGGCCTGGCTCCACAAGGGCGTCAACCGCGTGATCATCGGCACCGCCGCGGTGCGCGACCCGGCGCTGGTCAGGCAAGCGGCGCGCGAATTCCCCGACCGCGTCGCGGTCGGCCTCGACGCGCGCGACGGCAAGGTGGCGGTCGACGGCTGGGCCGAGACGTCGCAGCTCAGCGCGCTCGAGATCGCCAGGCGCTTCGAGGACGCCGGCGTCGCCGCCATCATCTACACCGACATCGCGCGCGACGGCCTGCTCAAGGGCCTCAACCTCGACGCCACGATCGCGCTCGCCGAGGCGATCTCGATTCCCGTGGTCGCCTCGGGCGGGCTCGCCTCGATCGAGGACGTGAAGAAGCTGCTGGAGCCGCGCGCCCAAAAGCTCGAAGGCGCGATCGCCGGCCGGGCGCTCTATGACGGGCGGCTCGACGCGGCCGCGGCGCTGCGGATGGTGCGGGCCGCAAGAGTGGGGTGAGGGACCAGGAGCGCGCGCTGCGTCTGCGCTCCCTCTCCCCGCATCCGAATTCGGGCTTGCCCGAGTTCGGCATCAATAATGCGCAAGTCGGGCAGGCCCGACTTGCGCGGGGGGAGAAGCGACCTCGACCTGGCTCGGCAGGCGCGTGGCTTGGTATCGATGCAATGCGCGAGAGAGGGAATAGGGCGGGCCGCGAGGGCCGCCGCTCAGCCGCCGGTCACGCTCATGTGGCGGGCGAGGGCAGGGCGCTGGTGGCGGCGGTCGATGACGAAATCGTGGCCCTTGGGCTTGCGGCTGATCGCTTCGTCGATCCTGGCATAGAGCAGCTCGTTGCCCTCGGAGGCGCGCACCGCCGCGCGCAGGTCGGCCGCGTCTTCCTGGCCGAGGCACATGAACAGCGTGCCGGTGCAGGTGACGCGCACCCGGTTGCAGGATTCGCAGAAATTATGGGTGAGCGGCGTGATGAAGCCGAGCCGCCCGCCGGTCTCCGCCACCCGCACATAACGAGCCGGTCCGCCGGTATTGTCGTCGATCTCGTCGAGCGTGAAGCGCTCGGCAAGGCGCGCCCGCACTATCGACAGCGGCAGATACTGGTCGAGCCGGCCGGCCCCGACGTCGCCCAGCGGCATGACCTCGATGATGGTGAGGTCCATGCCGTCGCCATGCGCCCATTCGGTCAGGCGCACGAGCTCATCCTCGTTGACGCCCTTGAGGGCGACGGCGTTGATCTTGACGGCCAAGCCCGCCGCTTTTGCGGCCGCGATGCCGGCGAGCACCTGATCGAGGTCGCCCCAACGCGTGATCGCGCGGAACCGGTCGGGGTCGAGCGTGTCGAGCGACACGTTGATCCGCCTGACCCCGTGGGACGCGAGCTCGGCGGCATATTTGGTAAGCTGGGAGCCATTGGTGGTCACGGTGAGCTCGTCGAGCGCCCCGGTGGCGAGATGGCGCGACAGCGAGCCGACCAGCGTCATGATTCCCCGCCGGACCAGGGGCTCGCCGCCGGTGAGCCGCAGCTTGCGCACCCCCTTCGCGACGAAAGCCGAGCACACCCGGTCGAGCTCCTCGAGGGAGAGCACGTCCGCCTTGGGCAGGAAGGACATGTTTTCGGACATGCAATAGACGCAGCGGAAATCGCAGCGGTCGGTCACCGAGACGCGCAGATACGAGATGGCGCGGCCGAACGGATCGACCAGCGGGGCAGGGCGCTGGGCGCGATCGAATTCCAATTCGGACGTCGGCATCATGCCACTCATTGTGTTACTCAGTCCGTGGGCGAACGGCGCTCGCGGCGTCGTCCAAGCCACAATATAGTGCGGCGGGGCCACAAAGGCGAGTCTATGGGCCTCGACAAGCATATGACAGGCCTCATATTTTCGCCGCCGCCGCGGCCCGGCCGCCATGGAGCCCGCGCATGACCGCAAATCCGCCTCCGGGCTCGCCCCGGACAGGTCCGAGCCAGATCTGGCCGACCGAGGTCAAGCTGCGCCGCGACCGCGCCGCCCTCATCGTCAGTTTCGACAACGGCGAGCGCTACGAACTCCCGGCTGAATATCTGCGGGTGAAGAGCCCGAGCGCGGAGGTGCAGGGGCATTCGCCCGATGAGCGCAAGACGGTGCCAGGCAAGAAAAACGTGATGGTGCTCGAGGTGCATCCAATCGGAAACTACGCGGTACGACTGGTGTTCGACGACATGCATTCGACCGGGATTTTCAGCTGGGATTATTTCCTCGAGCTGGGCCGCAACTACGGGGCCAACTGGCAATCCTACCTGGACGAGCTCGCCGTCAAAGGCCTGTCACGCGAGCCTGCCGGAAGCCCGAAGGGGAGATGATCAGCCGGGCTCCGACGGTTGCAGAACGATGTCACGGCTGAAGCGATCGGGACCGGCGTTAATTCAATAGTTACGCACAGCGCACCGAAATACGGCTGATCTGTTTACGACGTGGCGAAAATGCTGTAGGCCAGGAACTGCAGGGGGGCGATGAGGACCGCCCGTTTCGTGGGGCCCCGCATTTTCTCGACCTGCGTTATCAGAGGAGGACACACCATGGCGAAGAAGAAGAAGAAAAAGAAAGAAAAGAAGTAATCGACCCGATTGGGTCTTTCCCGCTGCGAAACACGCGCGGGACCCGATGGCGAACAGGTGCGGCGAACGCGCGGTGTTCGTCATCAGCAAAGCAGAAAAAGGGCCGGTGCTTGCGCCGGCCCTTTTTTGTTGCGGTTGCCGGATTTCTCGCTCCTGGCGCCCGCGTTGCACAGGCGTCCACGTCGGGCCCTGGTGCAACGACGAAAGACGCCGGTGCCCGCCTCAGCGCAGCACGACCACCCTGGCGCCGACGCGGACCCGGTCGTAGAGGTCGACGACGTCGTCATTGAGCATGCGGAAGCAGCCCGAGGATGTCGCCGTTCCGATCGTGTCGGGCTCGTTGGAGCCGTGGATGCGGTAGAGCGAGGAGCCGAGATACATCGCGCGGGCACCGAGCGGATTGTCGATTCCCCCCTTCATGTGACGCGGCAGATCGGGCCGGCGGGCCAGCATCTGCGCGGGCGGCGTCCAATCCGGCCATTCCTTCTTGGCCGACACCGCGGTCGTGCCGGCCCACGAGAAGCCGATCCGCCCCACCCCGATGCCGTAGCGGATCGCCTGGCCATTGCCCATCACGTAGTAGAGCCGTCGCTCGGTCGTGTTGATGACGATCGTGCCAGGGCTGTAATTGCCGGCGAAGCCGACCATGGTCTTGGCGATGGAGCTGTAGCCGCCAAAAAGGCCGCCGCGCGAGGTGCTGAAAAGGCTGCCGCGCGGCCCACCGCCGCTGAAGCGCTCGTCATCGGATTGCGCGCGCGCCGCTCCGGCCAGGGCGAGCAGGGCGCCGGCTGCGAGCATGCCCGCCATCACACGCGACCACATCGAACAGGACACAACGGGACGGAATACCATGGACTGTGACCTCGGGCTTCAGGACCGTGCGGCGGTCCGGCCCAGAGAGGCCATAATTTGCTTTTTGCGGCAACGGTGAAGGCCGGCGCCAGGCCGGATCTGACGGATTTTCGCGCCCGCTGTTGCAGTTGGGTCACGGTTCGGCGCTGCCGGCGAACCACATCGGCCCTGCGCGAGAACCGCCGGGTCGCGATACCTCGATGAGCGGCAAAGTGTCCGCCAGTCTCACGTTGCGCCGCGGATCACGCCGACCACGTTGGTCCTTTTCAGCAGCCGCGCGTAGTATCGGTTCCAAGCGGCGGTGCGGCCTTCCGGGGTGAGCAGCCCACGTTTCTCGGCGAGGATCATCCATGCAAAGCCCCACCACTCGGCTACCATTTCGCCGGTCGCGGGATCGATCAGATCGTAGCCATTCTGGCTCGCGAACCGGCAGGCGCGCTTCCAGGTCAGGCGGTCGAGTAAAGCGTGATCCTTCGCCGACAGGCTATCGTCGTCGAAATCCTCCAGCGTGTAGCCCCAGATCCGCTTGCAGGCCGCATTGAAGGCCCGGTCGATGCGGTCGTCGTCACCGCACCCTCGCACCTTTTGAAGCTCCGCCGTATAGTCGGAGATCCGCGTCAATTCAGGGTAAACTCTTGCATTTTCAGCCATTTTTCTCACTCCACGCGTGCGGCGGGGTAGTGAGCCTACATGATTCGCGTTAAAATGTTCTTGATTTGTTCTAAGACGTTTAACCGGTTTGAGGCCTCATGATCGCGGGGCTACCCGATCGTTTCGGCTGCCTGAACAGTATCCACCCCATGCCTCCTGGACTTTTGCCGCGATCTGTCTCTATGCCCCCAGGCCATTCGAGGGTTCATAAAAGCGAGTGGTACAACGTGGTGTGCTTCGCACAGGTTGACCGCGCCACGCGGTTCATGGCGCGGTTCGGCGGGAAGCGGTTCGCGCCGGCGGATCGGACGGGGTATCGGTCGGGCGCAACCCAAAAGGGCGATCAATTGAAAGGCGGCCATGTCGAAACAAACAATGTCGAAACAGGAGATGCGTGCCGAAACCGAACGTCTCGTCAAAGAGGCGATGGAGCGAAAAGCCGTGTCGGTGACGCAGGTGGACGGCCGCATCGAGGAAAAATGCGGAAAATGCGGTGCCTCAAATCGCGTCTCGATGCCGCAAGGCCAGACGCGGGTGGAGTACAAGTGCAAGGAATGCGGGCACGTACAAAAGACGATGTGAAAACAAAAGGGCCGACGATCGGCCCGCTAGGCGGCGGCGCTCTCGACGTCGCATTCGGTGACGGTGCGATTGCGGCCGCCATGTTTGGCCGCATACAGGGCGCGGTCGCATCGTTCGAACAGGCTGGTGAGGGCCTCGCCGGGCACGAACTGCGCAACGCCGATCGACACGGTGACGCTCGACAATATCTCGCCGGTCGTGCGGCGCGTGACCTGACGCCTGGAAATCGCCTGCCGGATGCGCTCGGCAACCGTCGCGCAAACCCGAAGGTCCGCTCCCGGTAGAACGCCTGCAAGCTCCTCGCCGCCGTAACGGGCCGCGAGGTCCCGGTCTCGCACGCCGTCGCGGAGAATCCGGGATATGAGCCGGAGCACCTGGTCTCCGAATTGATGGCCGAATTTGTCGTTGAACGTCTTGAAGTGATCGATATCGAGCAGGAAGATGCTCAGCGGTTCCCCGCCTTCCATCGCAACGATCTGCGCATTGCGCAGGAATTCGTCGAGCGCATGACGGTTGGCCAGCCCGGTCAAGGCATCGGTCTTGGAGCGCTGTTCCGCCGCCGCGAGGTGATTGCGGATGTTGCCGAGCTCCTGCAAGCACGCGTTGAAATGCGCCTGCAATGTCGCGGCGCGGGTCATGGTCGTCGATAGCGCGCCGGTGAGATCCTGAATAAGGGTGCGCGGGTCGCGAATTTCCGGGATTTGCGAGGCAACGCCGTCGAGCGCCGGGATGGGCTTGCTGTCGTCGGCCATCGACGTCGCCAGGAAGCCTCGCGCGCGCGATAGGATCGTCTGCAGCGGGTTGGAAATCTCGCCGTGTTTCGCGTCCCCGTCCGGGCCGGCTCCGATATAGCTCACAAACAGGCTGCGGTTGGTCGCGCCGTCGAACTCACGCTTGGCGGCAATCAGGATGTTGATCGTCTTGGTGAGCTCCGGCACCGTGCCGAGGGAGAATTTGAACCAGATTTCGAAATTCTCCGGCGTCGCCGGCACCTTGTGCTGCGCCATCAAACGCAGGGCGCGGCCCGCGGCCGACGTCGCCTGCACAAAGTCGCTTTCACCGGTGGGGACTGGATTCATGTCCTCGAAACTCATCAGGCACTTGCGCTACGGTTCCGAAAGCCGGTTTGCGCATGTGCCGCCAACGCGACGTCATCTGCTCATCACGGGGAGTCTAACGTTTAAGACTTACCCAATTCAACGCGCCGCGAACTCTTATTGACGACGTGGTTCTGTGAGGATTTCCGCCGCCGGCACAATCAGCGCCCATTTCGGTTCAAAATGTAATCAAGATTTCATTAACCGTGATATCCAAACGCGCCGAACTGGCGTTTTCAGGTTCGGCGGCCTGCCGGGAGGGCGGGGACGCTGGCGCGCTGCCCGTCTTCCGGGGCCGGCGTTTCGCTTGACCCAAGCTCCACCGCCAGCGCCGCATTCGAGCGATAGCCGCTATCGGAGGGGGCGCGCACACACGGAATGTAGCGCTTGGCTCGCCGGGCCCGAACGACGCACGGGACCGCTTTCTCGGTGCCGGCTGCGATCGCCTTGAGCATCGCGCGCTTGAAGGCGAGGTCGCTCTGCCGCGCCCGGTAGTCTTCCAGGGTCACCGTGTCCAAGCTCGGGCCGGTCGCATCCGGATTGCCCTTGGGAAGGCCGAGCGCATTTAGCTTCCAGGTAATCGAGCCCGGCGTCTTGCGCAGCGCGTCGGCCATGCGCCCGAGCGACATCCCGGACTGGACACCGCTGACCAGCATGGCCTCCTCGGCCGGCGTCCAGACGGTGTGGCGTTCGGTCTTGGTCGTACAATTGCGCGGCATGGCGTGACCTCTCTGGCTCACGCCGCGGCCGGGATCGCGGTCCCGACGCCCAGCTGTTCCTCGAGGAAGTCGCGCAGGTCGCACCGGCCGACCGGCTCGGCGAGCAGACCGGCGATCTCGCGTGCGATATCCTCGCTGACATCGCGCGCCGTGCCTTCCACGGGATTGAACTCGATCACCCGCTGCACGTCCTCGACCTGGCCGGTGAGGATGTCCGCAATGGTCTCGGCGCGGGACGTCGTGTCGGCGAGGCTGCGCTCGGGGAAGAAATCCACGCGCGCGTTGCGGCACAGGATGGCGAAAAAGGATCGGTCGAGGTTCATGGCTCGCTCCTTGGTTGCGGGCGCGAGATTACACTGTTAAGTGTTACACGCAACACTTAAAAGTGTTAAAATGGATATTTTATGGGTGTTGATCAGGGTTACGGGGCGGCCGGCGATTCGGGGGTACCTTGGACGGCGGCGCCCCGATAAAGGCGTTGGCGGCCTGCGCCTCGCGCCCGCCGGCTCGCATGGGGCGGCTGTATCGGGCGCGATGGCCGCCGGCTTGGGCGGCCGTGCAAAGCCGCTTTCAGCCCGACGGGCGCGGTATCCGGCAACTCCGGCGTTTGAGGGGATACAACTGTAGGTCAGGCCAGCACGGTGGGCCGGCCGGGGAGGGGAGGCGCGCTCTCCGCGCCTCGCCGACCTATCTCACATACCTGCCGACGACCCGGTGGATCTTCGACCACTCTTTGCGCGGCAGCGTGAATTCGGATTTCTGTCCCTTGGGCGGGTTCCATTGGGCCACGTACCAGGCCGTGTCGGTCCAGCGCAGCAGGTGCTTGATGGTGGATCTGGTCTCGCCCTCGGCTTCCCGATAAAAGATGAATGTCTCCTCGCGCGTCGCCGGCAGGTGCGGATTGATCAGGGCGATGTCGCCCGGCCGGAATTCCGGGATCATCGACTCGCCGATGATGATCACCCCATAGCCGGCAGAGACATTTCGAAGCGGGTCGGGCCGCAATACCCAGTCAACCGGGTCGGTCGAAATGATCATCTGTCCCGGACCCCCCTGCGCCGCAGCGTGGACCGGCAGGTCCTTCTTCTCGCCCACCAGCCCGGCGGAGGCGATCGGCTGTTGCAAGCCTTGCGCGCCCGCCTCCGGTATAAGCTTGTCCAACGGCAGGGCGAGTTCTACTGCTAGTTTAGGAAAAAGCCGACTGTGCTTAATGGTTCCCTTTTCGATTTTGTCGATTGTCTGCTGGGGCGCGCCGATGCGCCGGCCGAGCTCGGCCTGCGACCACCCCCGGGTTTCGCGCGCCGCGCGGATCAATACCGCTGCTGAGTCTGCTGGGTTCTGCATGACGCCTATTATGACACCGACAAGTGTTAAAATCTAACACCCTGACAACACCAAAAGCGTTGACGGTTAACACGTAAAAGTGTTATGACGGCCGGCATGGAGAATCGCCGCCAGATGAAGCCCGGGCCTGCCGGCGGCCCGCCTTTCGCCGCAGCGGCGCGAGCTAAACCCGCAACCTCCTGGCGGTCGGCGGTATCGTGCCGTCGATGCGCCTTGGGCCCGATGGGCGGTGGCCCGCCCATCGGAGTCATTCTCGCGCCAAGCCCGGGGCGGCGTGCCGCCAATGCCCGCCTCGCCAAACTCAGGGGATCAAGCCATGACACTTTCGGAGCAAGCGTTGCTGCGTATGCGGCCCGGCCGGCCGCGCGCCGCCAACGTCACGCGCGGCGCCGATGGCGTCAGCGACGGCGAGAAGGCGGCCGACATCGTGAAAGTCGCGAAGGCCTACCGCATGCGCGCCGGCGCCGCCGAGGAGGACGCCCTGAACCATCTGCATGCCACCACCATCGGCATCCTGCACCGCCGCTGGCAGGCCGATCACGGCGAGCCGTCCGGCATCTCGGAACCCCAGTATCGCGCGGCGCAGCGCTACCTCGGCTATGTGGTGGCGCATGCCCGCCTGCTCGGCATTCCGTCCCCCCATCCGCGCGCGGCCGCGATCCGGCTGGCGGGCCTGGGACAAAGCTGCGAGCAGGATCCCGATCCCGAATGGGTGGCGAGAATTCGCGCCCAATTCCGCAGCTGCCGGCGCGTGCTGCTCGAGTGCGGCGGCTCGCTCGGGCTCGGCTCGCGCATCAACGCGATCGTCTACGCGGTCGTGGTCGAGGACCGCAAGCTCGGCGACCTGGGGCGGCAGGATATCCAGAACCTGCGTTGCGGGCTCAACGCGCTGGCGCGCTATTTTGGCTGAAGGGTAGACGTAGCGGCGCGGCTCAAGGCTCTTCCTCGAATACGAGGCTTCTGGTCGCCGCGATGACGGCCCGCATCGCGTTCGTCGGCGTGTTGAGGCTGACCAGATTGTAGGACTGGGCGATCTGGACCTTGGTCTGGAGCTCGGGCAGGTGGTGAAGCGCCACGACGCTGGTCCGACAGATCCCGAGGGCGCCGCGATCCTGCTTGACGATCTGGGCGACCTCCTCGGAGCTCCTCACCTTGATGGCCGAAGCCGTTATGCTGCGCCCGTCGAGCAGAAAAGCCTCGGTCGTGTGTTTGGTGCCGCGCCCGTCGCCCAACGCAACGATGTGGATCGGCAGGTCCGGCCCACCGAGCAAGCGCCAATTGTCGATTTGCCCGCTCAGGATCTGCTTGAGCTTTGCCAGCGACACCGCCCGGACTGGATTGTCGGGGTTGACCGGGAACGCGACCCGCGATTCGGTGATGCGAAATTCCTGCAGGAGGCCATACGGAAGATCCGGCCGCGCCTTTCGCAACGGCGCAAGGACGCTGGCCAGCGGCGCCGATACCATGGCCAGATCGGCTTCACCTTTGAGCAGGGCAAGGAGTCCCCCGCCTGCCGTATCGACGGTGAGGTTCAGCTTATGGCCCGTCAGTGACTCGATCTTGTCCCGGTACGGCGTCATCACCTCGTTGGCGAAGCCGGCCGAGCCGTGGATGGACAGAGTCTCCGCCGATGCGGGACCGGCCCACAAGGCGCTGAGGCATCCTATGCCGGCCGCGGCAGCCGACACGGCGCACCGCAATGAAATTTTCACTGGATGTCTCCTGGCGGGGGACGGAAGCCGCAAACCGGCCCTCAGCATACCATGAAG
>Ga0137418_10005003_pt1 | contig 12158 bp, 15 predicted proteins | sample CZODoug3_1_2_16f_FD_122242 | JGI IMG/M metagenome (GOLD analysis project Ga0137418, IMG submission 122242) | Vadose zone soil fungal communities from Angelo Coast Range Reserve, California, USA - CZODoug3_1_2_16fungal (Hybrid Assembly) | ecosystem: Environmental > Terrestrial > Soil > Vadose... | reverse complement strand
CGCGGCCAGTTGTCGGAGATCCGGGTGAAATCACGCAGATCGCAGATCATGATGGCGGCGCGTACCGTCGTCCCGCTTCCACGCCTGGTGGCGCCGGCCAGAATGAGCTCGCCGGCATGCGACCCGACATAGGTCTCCAGCAGCGTTCGCGCCAGCCGGTTCTTGACCCGGATTTCGCTGACCAGCGCCAGGACCGGCAACAGTTTCGATAGGCTGGCAAGATGCGCGTCGTCGAAACCGCCGGGGCGGTCGGTCGCAAAGGTCACCATATGCCGCTTGCCGAGCGTGTGGTACAGTGGCAATGCCACATAGTCGGTCAGGCCTTTCGCCCGCATGTCGCTAAAGATGGCGTGCTTGCGGCCAAGCAAGGGATCGCGTTCGAGATTCTCGCGGACCTCGGTGGCGCCTTCATGGATCTCATTGGCGGGACTGTCGATGTATTCGGATCGGCCCCTGACATCGTAGTCGATCCTTTCTATCACAGCCTCACGCATCCCATCCGACCACATCATTCGGGCACCAAGCCACTGCGGATGGTGGATCATGATATGAAGCGACGCCCGCTTGACGGGAATGCCCGCTCGCTGGAGCCGGACACACAGCTCGCCGAAAATATTGTCGATGAAGCGCTCATCGCGCGTGTCGTTTGTGAGCCAGCGCACAACGTCGGAATGTGCGGTGACCGGGTCGATGTTTGGCAGCGCATTCATATCTTGCTCCTGAGCAGTGACCTTGATCGACGGTAGAGGATATGTCGTGTCCCCAGTCGACGGCGTCAATGGAGGCCGCCGCCAAAGGCAGCCACTTGGCTCAACGCGGACTTCTAGTGCTCACCGTTCGAATTGGGCATTCGTAGCGCAAAGTCACGCAGACCCTTGTAGCGTAATTACGCGAGATCAAGACAAACGGCCGGCGGCACGCCGCTGCTCGAAAGCCTTGATGTGCGTGTAGGCGAGCAACAGTGTCCGATGCGCAATATTGGCCTCGCGCGCCTTGTTGAGCATGAAGCCCAGGATGTGCTCGACCTCCGTCGGGCCACCGCGTTCGACGTCACGTAGCATCGACGTCGCGTATTGTGAATCCTGCTGGGAGAACGTCTCCTCCCACGACCTCATAAAACCCACGCTGGGCGCGTGACCGTTGGCGGCTGCGATGGCGGCACCACACTGAAGCTGGTCGAGGAAAATCTCGCCTCCATTGGGAGTGCGGACAATCTCGCCAACATTCGCCCGCATCAGACAGGTCATGGCCGCAGCGGTCGAGAGGTGAACCAGCTTTTCCCACATCCGCTGAACGATGTCGGCGACCGCGAAGGCTTCGACGCCCTTCGCAGCAGCGAACAAGGCCGCCAGTGTCCTCACGCGCTCCGTCATCTCGCCGGACTGCTCGCCAAAGGTGAGCGTCCGCCAATCGTTGAATTGGCGGATTGCGCCGCTCGACGTGAGCGTTGATTGAATCTTGGCAGTTCCGCCGAGCACACGGTGGGGGCCGAACCGTTGGTTCAGGACGTCGATATGGCCGATACCGTTCAGGAATGGCAATACGTAGCCGGTCGGTGCCACGGCCGGTGCGATCGCCGCGACTGCAGTATCGAGATCGTATGCCTTGCAGGCCACAATGACCGCGTCATAGATCGGTGCCACATCCGACGCGATCACGGTCTCTACAGTTAACTTCGCGTCCCCGAACGGGCTTTCGATCTGTAGCCCTTGCTCGGAGAGGATTTTGCGCCGTCCTTCACGGACCAGAAACGTGACATCGGTACCGCTCTCAGCCAGGCGGCCGCCGAAATAGCCGCCGATTCCCCCGGCACCGAGCACCAGGATCTTGGGATTACTCAACAATAGGTCCTCCTCTTCCCGGCCAATCGCCGGCTGAACAAGCTCACCGCCCCTTGCGCGCGTCCTCGAGGCGAGGATCGAATGCAAACTCGATCCGTACTCCGCTGGGCTCCCGCACGATGAAATGGATCTTGGGGCCGGCGCCCGATTGTTCCGGACCAAACTCAACGACGACGCCAGGCCAACTCGACACTCGCTTGTAGAGGGTATCGAGACCGATTTGATCGACGACGGCGAGGGCCAAATGATGCAATCCGACGTTGGCGCGCCGATCGAACGGGATCGCTTGGCCGGGCGATTCGACCTGCCACAGCGTTACAACGTCGTGTCCATCGGATACGAACATCGCTGGATAATCCGGCCGCTCGCCGACGATTCGCCATCCAAGACAATCACAAAAGAATTTTCGCGTGCTCTCGAGGTCGCGAACACTTAGCCCAACATGGTCGACGCCGCACGTGCTGGTTTTTAGTTCATCTGCCATACTGCCCTCTCCTGTTGCCTGGCGCTGAAGAAAGAGCAGCGGCCTCGCCGCTGCTCCTCTCTGCTTAATGACCGGCGCTCTGGCCACCGTCGACATGCAGGATCTCTCCAGTGACGAAAGGGGCGTTTTCCAGAAACAGGATCGCGTCGACGATGTCTTTAATTTCTCCCATACGTCCGACCGGATGCATCTTCGCAAGAAACTCGTGTGTTTCGGGAGCGTGCATCGGCGTCTTCATAACGCCAGGAGCAACGGCGTTAACCCGAACTCCCTTTTTTGCGTACTCGATCGCAAGGGATTTCGTGGCTGCGTTTAGCCCACCTTTGGTCATCGAGGCCAGGACCGAGGGAACGTTGCTGTTGGCGTGGTCGATAAGGCTGGTCGTAATCTGCACGATGTGCCCCGACCCCTGCTTTAGCATTTCGGTCGCGACGCGTCTTGTGATCCGGAAGAAACCTCCAAGATTGATCGCTACGACCGAAGCGTAGTCGTCATCGGTATAGTCAACCAGTGGCTTTGCTATGAAGATTCCTGCATTGTTGATGAGGGTGTCGATGCGTCCGAAACGTGCCAAACCTTCCTCGACGATGCGGTCGGCGGTCTTCGGATCGGCCACGTCTCCGGCGACAGTCAGGACGTCCGAATCGTTGCTGGGCTTGATTGACCGAGAATTGGCAATCACTCGGTAGTTGCGATCACGATAGGCCTTCACAAGCCCCGCGCCGAAGCCCTGCGATGCACCGGTGATGACGGCGACTTTCTGCTCTGTTCCCATAGTGTTTCTCATTGATTAGCGGACGACTTGATTACCACCCGCCAGACGGTCCACGTCTGATGGGTTACACCTAGCGTGAGATGCGCGCGCTTCGAATGGCCGTTGGCCGGCAGCTTCTGTTCCCGGAATCGGAACAGTGCACGGCCGTGCACCGTATGAGACATGAATTGTAGTCAGTTCGTGAATTCTCGACGGGCTGAGCGTACGCTTGCCACGATATGCGCGTGGACCGCCGACACTCTGCGCGTATGATGGGTGTCGGGATGCGAAACCAGCCAGTAGTTTCGCACGAAGCGGATCTCTGGCAGCAACCGCTTAAGGTCCGGAAATCGTTGTGCGGCGTAGTCGTGCAGTATTCCCACGCCGTGACCGCCCCTCACCGCCTCCATTTGCGCCACCACGCTCCCGCACTCGTAGTGTCTGTTCATGAATTTTCCGAGCGCGGACGCATAGTCGAGCGCTCGACTGTAGACGAAATCCTCGACGTGCGTGACGAAGAGATGGCCGGCGAGATCGGCCTGTTTCCTGATTGGTCCCAAGCGCTTCAGGTAACTCTCTGCGCCATAAACGCTGAGCGTGTAGTCGGTAAGCTTTTTGACAATAAGCCGGCCCTGCTTCGGACGGTCCAGCGTGATCGCAACATCGGCCTCCCGCCTCGACAGCGAGAATGTCCGCGGCAGGGGAACAAGTTGAATGAGCAAGTCGGGATGCCGCGCGGCAAGCCCGCCAAGCTGGCTGGCAAGAAAGTAATTCCCCAATCCATCGGGAGCGCCGACGCGAACAGTGCCCGAGATCGCCTCCGACGATCGGCCAAGGTGAGCGCCGACCTGAAGGAATTCCGACTCAGCCCGCTCCGCTGCGGCAACGAGAGCCTCGCCCGCGCTTGTCAGGACGCAGCCGGTCGTACGTCGTTCGACCAGCTGAGTTTTCAGTTCGTGCTCGAGGGCGGTGAGTTGCCGCGCCACGGTCGCATGGTTCACGCCCAAACGCCGCGCGGCACCGAGAATCTGACCCGTGCGGGCGACCTCCAGGAATATGCGGATACGATCCCAATCCATCGACTTCAATTTCCGCACAACAAATCCACGATAGTTCTCACCGATGTGCAGACTTTAACATTTCGCCAACGGGGAGATTGCGCCGATATGCGTAACAGTGTGTGCCGACGAACGTCTATTCACTCGCACGTCAGTCGAATTCAGTTCTCTCTGCGAGAGGGACCATCAGCGCACCAAGGATGGTAACCAAAAAGGAGATCGACCCATCGGCGCAGACTCGCATGCCCGCGCCTTCCTGGGAATCAACCGTCAGAGACAGAACACTAGTCGAGGGGCTGCGGTGCCGGCTGGACCCAGCCGCGCGGCGCCGCACTACGTAACGCTATCTAACTCACGAACGGCGGTGCAGGAAGTCGACGACCAGGTCTGTCGTCGCCTGCGGCTGCTCTTCCGTGATCCAGTGCCCGCAATCCGGGATGATCACATCTTCGACGTTATCGGCGACACACCGCATCACCGCGCCGATCATAGGGCCGAATGTAGCTTCGCCACCGAAGGCCAAGACCGGCATCTGAAGCTTGCCCTGCGCAAGGAACGTCCTGTTGTCGGCCGCATCCTGGCTGAACGCCAGGAACTGGGCAAAGCCCGCTCGCATTGCGCCGGGTTGCGCATAGAGCGCCGCATAATGCTGGCGCTTCGCTTCATCAAACCGCTTCTGGTCCCGGGAAAGTTCGTTCCAGAAGCGGTCGAGATAGATGCGCTCGCGGCCGGCGACCAGGCGCTCCATGTCCTGACCACCGAAGCCAAAGTGCCACATGGCCGGATCCTGTGTGATCTGATCCCAGGGTCCGACGCCGGGCAGCGGCGCATCGATCGCCACCCATCGGCTCACGCGCTCGGGGTGGGTGGCGGCAACTGCGAAGCCGACCATGATGCCGATGTCGTGCGTCACCAATTCGGCCGTACGCACACCCAGGGCGTCCAGGACGCCCACCACGTCCGCCGCCTGATTCTTCTTGTCATAGCCGCCATCAGGCTTCGACGAGAGGCCCGACCCACGCAGGTCGGGCGCGACAATCATGTGGTCTTCGATGAGTGCGCTCGCCAGATGACCCCACATGTCGCCCGTTGTGCCGAAGCCGTGCAGCATGACGACCGCTGGACCATGACCGCCGACCCGCACATGGATGAATGTACCGTTGGTTTCGATAGTCCGCGCCTGCATCACATCCGGGAAGGGATAAACCCCATCTATGTGGGCATGCTCGCTTATTGCTGCGTAATTCTGATCTTTCAAGTTTGTTTTCTCCTCATCATTCGGTTTCATTGACGATCTCATTCAACTGCCGAATGCTATCGGGACCGAAAATGTTGAGCGGCGGATGGTTCAGCGTGGCTCGCCAGTACTGAGGCAAACGCCGGAAAAGTTCGATCCGCTTCGTGCTAGTTGCCGTGCCAGTCGCATTTTTCATGTGTCCTCCGCCGATTATTGAGCTAGTTGATTCAAACAGACACGCCAAAGCGAAACAATTGGACGAAAGTATTGGCAATACTTTGGTATTAGAGGATCGAAGAGCAGCTGGGCACGGTTATTACTTCGGCGTCCAGGCAGGATGCCCTGTAAACAGGCCGTTAACGAACAGGATTTGAATTGCGATCAACCCACCAAAGGCGACGCTCAGTAATCCGGAAACCAGCGCCATTCTGTGTGACCATTTCCCATTGGCGATTCCGCATACGCGGAGGGCTGAGGCCATGCTCACAGTAATTAGTACCATCCCGGCCACGGTGCCGATCCCAAACAACACCAAATATGTCAGCGCCCACCGAGGATTGTGGATCGTTGCGAGTACCAGAAGGGCTACGGCCGCTGAGCCCGCCATTCCGTGCACCAATCCGACGACCAGGGATCGCAAGTATATGTAGATGCCCGGACCCCCTATCGCACGGTCGGGCCAAGGTAACGTCGAATAACTGTCAGGTCCGGACGGCACATGAGGATGGAATGGACCGCCGCTGGAGTGCGTATGTGCGACCACGATTGGAATTGGGTCGCTAGCAGAAATCGTTTCTCGCGGTTTGGAGTTCATAAAACTGCGAACATTGATGAAGCCGAGAAGCACGAGCATCAGGCTGACCGAAAGTTCCATGCTGAGCCCCACTCGAACAGGGATCGCCAGACCGAAAACAATGATGGCGATTCCCACGGTAACGATCGTGACGGTGTGCCCCGCGCCCCAACAAATCCCAACTAGCGCAGCGCGACAGATGCTCTGCTGACGCGTGGTGATGGTCGCAATTGCGACGACGTGATCGGGATCTGTAGCATGACGGATCCCGAGGAGAAACCCGAACGCAAGGATGGAGGCAATGCTGAGCACGATCGTGTCAGTCGCGTTTGACCACGGTGTCGCTAAAATGTGGCAGCGCCTGCCGCCGCGACGGAGTGATCTTGATCGCCGCTGCCGCCACTGACGCCAATCGCGCCGACCACCTTGCCCTCCCGTTTGAGCGGAACTCCGCCGGCGAAGATCATGACTTTGCCGTCATTCGACGCATGAACACCGAAGAACTGGCCCCCTGACTGCGCGTACTTGGCCAATTCCTTCGTCTCGATCTCGAATGCACTGGAGGTGTAAGCCTTCTTCATCGAGATATCAATGCTGCCGATCCAAGCGTTGTCCATCCGAACGTGGGCTACGATGTTTCCACCTTCATCAGCCACCGCGATGTTCATGGGCCGCCCAATTTCATTCGCTTTTTTCTCTGCCGCGCTGATCACGCGGCGTGCATCTTCCAGCTTCAATGCGGACATGCGTCCTCCTTAGGATCAAGAGCCGTCTCTGTGCGGTGGCCCCACGTGCGGCAAATCAGTGAGCAGCTCGTGGTGGTAGCCGCAATGCACCCATTGAACCAGCAGCGCCGTCGGGGAACAATTGGACGTTGGTATTGGCGATACCTCGGTATCGTTTCAGGCGGTTGGCTACTGGTGTCATGTTCCTACCGATCGAAATGAACGTAATTGAATGTTTGCTGTGGACTGCGGTGGCTGAATTTGAACTGACGATATCGAGCGGGGCAGTGCTCCTGCTCACGCGGCAGGCGCGTCCCGAGGTGGAACCTGGAGTACGGACAATGAGCTAGTCGCGTAGCAGCGATGCTGCGGGGTGGAGCGCTCTGTGCTCGTCGGGCTAATACCCCGGCAGATTCATCGCCCAACATTGGATTCACGCAAATCCAGTCAAATGATGACCCTGCCGCCAAATCGCAGCCTTAACGGGCACCTGAGTATTTGCAGAAGAGCGGCAAGTCGAGTAGTATCTATGGCGCGGGGTGGAGCAGCCTGGTAGCTCGTCGGGCTCATAACCCGAAGGTCGTTGGTTCAAATCCAACCCCCGCAACCAGTCATCATTCGTGACACTCCTGGGCTTGCTCAAATTGAGCAAGCCCTTTTCTTTGGGTTGACTGCCAAATCAATGTTTAATGCCAAATCGCTGGTGTTCCCTTAGGTCTAATTGGACGATTACGTACTGAGCTCACGTTCGGCCTGAAGCCAATCCTCCAACTCATCGCCAGGTTGTGCTCCGCGCTGCAGATAAATCTCGTACGCGCGATCTCTTATTTCTTGCTCACCCGTTGAATGCAGTAACCGTTCTCTTTCCTCAACTGCCGTACCTGGTTGCGTGGAGTCAGTACTGCCGATTGTCTTTGCTTTCGATGCCATGTGCGTCTCCTTTGAAAAATGGGCTTCATAGAAATTCCTTGATCTCACGGGCTGAGGACGACTAATTAGACACGCTGTGGTCTAGTCGGGCCTGCCCGCCGATCACCAAACCTTCATTCCGCCATCGACGACGATATCGACTCCGGTGACGTACGAACTGTCATCGGAGGCCAAGAACAAAGCGACGTTCGCCACTTCCTCGGGCCGGCCGAGACGTCCGAGCAGCGTCTTGCCGAGCATCGCGCTCGCCCATTCAGGGTCCTTCAGCTGTTCTCGCGTCTGATTGGTTTCAATCAAGCCAGGGGAGATGGAATTTGCGCGAATACCGTGTTCTCGCCCCTCCATCGCGAGCTGCCGCGTCATCCCGATGATCCCTGCTTTGGCCGTCGTATGCGCCAGTGAGCCCAGCGTCTTGAAGCTCATGAGGCCGTTCAGCGACGCCGTGTTCACGACGACGCCGTGGCTGGCCTTCAGATATGGCCACGCCGCGCGGGTGAGAAAAAAAACCAGGTCTATTTCTTCCCGCAGATCGCGGTTCCATTCCTCGTTGGTGATGTCTTCGAGCCAATTGAAGTACGCCATCGCGGCGTTGTTGAACAGCACGTCGATCCGCCCGCACTCGCGCACGGCGAGATCGACCAGCGCCTGACACTCGGACGGTTCGGTCAGATGGCAAGGCTGAAGGGAGATCATCGTTCCGCCCAGGGCGCGAACCATTTCAACGGTAGCTTCAGCCGCGGCGACGTTCACGTCGCAACCGACGACCGACGCACCCTCTCGAGCAAAGGTTAAGGCGGCTTCGCGGCCCATGCTCCCGCCGGTGCCCGTAATAATGCAAACTTTTCCTGATAGCCTGTTCGACATGGTGCTTCTCCTACTCTGGCGCGGGCGGGGCTCCTAGGCAACCGCGAAATAATCTTCCCGCCGCTGCCAATACTAGACATAGGACTGTCGCACGACAGAGTCCATCTTCAAGGTAGCTTGTCGAAAAAGAGATAAACTGCGGCAATCCGGCCATCTCGGGCAATGATGAAATCAGTCCCGGCATAAGCTGGTGCCTCACCAGGGCGGCCCGATACCCATTGGATCCGCCCGCCATTGCCCAATTCCTCGGGCCCGGCAACTGGGTGATATCGAAAGTCAGGGTGAGTAGCCTTGATCGTGCCCGCGACACGATCGATCTCGTCGCGGCCACAGTAGACGCCCCTCGGTTCGTAGAATACGCAATCTTCGGTGAAGATCTCGTCAATGGCTGCGCGCCGACGCGTGGGGTCGTTTTCACCGAAGACGTCGTGAAGATTGCGGGTCAGCAAAGTCGATATGCTGTAGGACAATGCTTGTCTCCTCTCGGCATCGAGTGCGGCTTGCGATATCTAGACCCGGAAAAACTCTATTGCAGATGAGGCGAGTCTGTGTGACCGACCGCTCTGGGTATTTCGTTCAAATAAGGTGCAAGAAACTCCTTAGCTGAGATTTGCCCTTGCGCCAGGGCACCTGTTCCCCCAGCAATCCCGTCGACACCCAATACTTCTCTAACGAACAAATTGTTCTACAGAATTACAGCTGCATCTTCAAAATTGAGCCGAGGATTGCGTGGATGGAGTTTGCTTGGGTCTCCATAACCCAGGTTGCAGAGAAGATTCACCTTCCACTTGCCGTCTGGAAAGAATGCCACATTCAGTTTGTCTGCGTCGAAACCGGACATCGGTCCGCAGTCGAGTCCAAGAGCGCGTGCCGCCAGGATGAAGTATGCCGCTTGGAGTGAACTGTTGCGGAAGGCGCTCTCCTCAATGAGAGGCTTGTTTCCGACAAAGTAGGAACGCATATCCGCGTGCGGAAAGAGCTTGGGAAGATACTCGTGGAATTCCGTGTCCCAGGCGATGATCACTGTTACAGGAGCGGCCATGGTTTTGTCGAGATTCCCGGACGCTAGAACCGGCTTGAGGAGCGCCTTGGTGCCAGGAGTGGTCAGAAAAACGAATCTGGCGGGCGAGCCGTTGGCGCTGGTCGGCCCAAGACGCGCCAATTCGTAAGCCTTGCGCAGGAGTTCTACTGGCACGGGTTCGGGGAGCCACGTGGAGTGGGTCCGCGCTTCGTAAAATAGCTGGTTGAGGGCCTCCTGTGAGATCGGCGTTTTGATGGCAGCAAAGCTCGATGGTTCAGATTGATTGCGCATTTTGTTCCTCTCCTTTTACGATCCCCGCCGCTAAGATTCCTGAGAATGCAGATCGAACCGAATACGCCACCAAGACCCAGAGGACGGTAACAAACACGGCCAGGGGCAAGCCAGCAGGGGCCATGAATGCGTGAATGCAGACGATATTGAAGATAATCGGACCTAGTATCGTGAGCGCCAGAGGAACGTAGCGGTTGGCCAGCAACAGCAGGGCAGGCACGATCTGAAGAAGAAAGATGACTACATAGAAGTGCGAAACAAAGATTGCGCCAAAGAATTGAGCCGCGATTCCGGTAGGCCCAGGCATGTGAAGAAAGTTGAGGAAACCATTGAGCCCCAAAACCAAAAAGATCAACCCGAGCAAGTAACGAGCGATACGTGAAGCGGTTTTCATTTTGCCCTCCTTCGCAAGTGCAGCGTGTGGTGAAACGCCCAAGAGCCGCATATCCGTGACCCAGCCATCCTGGTGTCATATCTATTGATGCCAAGTCTATTGATACAGATTCATTTTTGTAGACATTGGTTATGCAAAGGGTCAAAATAGTCTTGTCGTGGACAATAAGTCTCCAGACCCGGTTCACTGTTGGCTGATATTGGGGAAGGCCTTCCAAGCGGCTGCGAAATATCTGTATGCAGGTCTTGAGGAGACGGGAATCGATGATACCGACTTCCGGATACTGGAAGCACTCCTCAACAAAGGGCCCTTGCCGGTGAATACGATCGGGCCAAAGGTGAACCTTACGCCCGGCTCGATCAGCACGGCCGTTGACCGCCTCGTCGAAAGGGGCTTGGTAGGCCGGGTCGAGAGTACTCAGGATCGGCGCGTCCGCATCGTGTCGCTCACACCAAAAGGCAAAAGATTGATCGCGCCGATTTTTCGCAAACACGCAGCCGAAATTAGGAAAGTCTTTGCCGATGCGAGCCCGAAAGAGTTGCGAGCTCTTGAAATGACATTGAAGAAGATCGGGAAGCGCGCCGAGAGCCTGGGGATTGGAATCAAACGAAGATCTTGAAGCCAACTTTTACATAATGGCACAGTGCACCGACTAATCTAATGGAAGTCTTCTTGGAGAAGAAACGTAAATGCAGATTGGAATCGACAGCTTCGCAGCAGCTATTTCCGACCCGGCCACAGGTCTAACGCTCAGCCCGGTGGAGCGCATGCACCGTCTACTCGAAGAGATTGAGCTTGCCCATAAGGTCGGCCTCGACGTCTTCGGCATTGGCGAACATCATCGCGCGGAGTTCCTCGACTCAGGTCCGGTTGTAATCCTCTCCGCTGCCGCAACGCGCACGGAAAATATCCGTCTCACAAGCGAAGTCACGGTTCTCAGCGCCTCCGAGGGGGCCCGAGGGTCATTTGCTCAAGTTGCGCAAAACTACTATTTTCGATGGTTTCGTCACACATGCGAAAAGTCCTCTTCGGTTTGGGCAAGTTAGTAGCAAAGGAACGTAGACCTGGTTTTCAAAATCTGATCTGGGAACTTGGCAATTCTAGAATATCAATGGATTGAAATTCGGTGCACGGACTGATCGGCAACTGTGGCCTCCAACGGATTCTTCCCGAGGTAGTGAAATTTATCGACTTCGCAGCCTGTGAGTCTCTAGAGAACGATCACAACTTCATCTCAACTCGATGAGTGTTTGCAGCACGGCTTGCAGCCCGACTTTTCCCTTTCGAGAGCCAGCCTCAGCGCCCTCGAACTCGATCCAGCCTTCGTTGAAGCCATCAAGCATCTTGATGCGGGGTATGGGGTTCTTCATGCCCTGTGATTTGAATAGCGACTCCCAAGTCTCGCGCGGTACCGGTTCCATTCTCACAGGACGGCCAAGCAGGTCAGCGAAGGTGGTTGCGATCTCGTGAGGAGTCACACGATGCAGCCCCTCCAACTCGACGACTCTGCGGTCGTTCCAGGTTTCCTGGAGCAGTTCGGCAGCTACGCGCGCAACGTCGGCAGTGGCAACCATCGGTACTGGCTTATCGATAGGCTGCAGGAAGCTCGAAATCACGCCGTGATTGGTCGCCGAAGCGATATCCCAGCGACAGTTCTCCATGAACCATCCTGGCCGCAGAAAAGTAATCGGCATCGACAACTCTCCAAGCACTTGCTCGATAATGGTGTGCTGCGTAAGCAGGTTCGATTGAGTCGCCTGTGCGCC
>Ga0137418_10005000_pt1 | contig 12160 bp, 12 predicted proteins | sample CZODoug3_1_2_16f_FD_122242 | JGI IMG/M metagenome (GOLD analysis project Ga0137418, IMG submission 122242) | Vadose zone soil fungal communities from Angelo Coast Range Reserve, California, USA - CZODoug3_1_2_16fungal (Hybrid Assembly) | ecosystem: Environmental > Terrestrial > Soil > Vadose... | reverse complement strand
AGCTTTCCGTTCCGGTTGGCGGAAAGGCCGCCCCGTATCAACGTCGCGAGTAAGGCCGCCGGGCGGCACGCCCCGCAAATCGTAAATGCGTCCTGTGTAAGGACTGTAGTAAAAGCCGGGCCTTCCCGCCCAGCGTGCGTATGGAAAACCACCCGGAGGCGGCGGCCCGTACTGCGCAGCTTGATTCTCTTGGATGATCTTGCCGGTCAGCGCGCCAGCAGCGGCTCCTGCCGCCGCGCCGATTGACGCGGCGCGAACATTGCCAGTCGCCGCGCCGCCGATGATGGCGCCTGTGGCAGCGCCCCACGCTGCGCCCTGGCCGACCGGCGTGTCACAGGAACTTAGAAAAAGAGAACTCAGCGAAATACCCGAAATAATCAGGACAGTATTCGTTTTCATAAAATCAGGTTTGCCCAGTCAACCAATTAACCGCACGGGTACAGATTGGTTGCGAAGCAAATCTGCACACTCGCTGGCTCGCGGGCGTGGACTCCGGTTGGATTTTGTAGCGGCTTACGGCCTTACAAATACTCTGTTTACTTTGGGATCAACGGCCAATCCGCCGTGTGCAACTTTCGAGCAATCATACTTTTCATTCGGCGGATATGGGCTCACGACAACACCCGAAGGATCATGAGGATTTCGCTGGGCCACGGGGTAGCTATTTCCCTTCATCGGATACTTCTTCTGAGCCTCTGCTTGGGTGATCGGTTTCGCTTCAGTCGCCCCGTGGTCAGCTCGCTCGCGGCCTATACTTCCGATCCGTGAGTCGTTGCCTTGCGCGAAAACAGCTGTCCCGAGGCAAAAGAAGGCAATCGCGATCGACAATACAATTTTCAGAGATTTCGTTTTCATAGGTTTATCTTCCGTAACATTTCGCAGCGAGGAACTCAGACGGATGTTCGCGCCGGCAAATTCAAAAAAGATTTGAGGAGTTGCGTCGCGATCCGGCCTGCTTTTTCCAGGTTGCTTAGCCGATATTCTTTTTCGAAAACGCGAAATTTGTCCAGCTCGATTTCACGAAGCAGGCCGCGATAGATCGAGGCCATGATTTCGGCAGGCGTCATCGCTCTGCGGTCTTCAGGTGGAAGGGTAGCCGCCGCGCGGGCGAAAAACTCCCGCGCACGCGCTGCCTCAAACTCCATCAGATGGAGGAAACCTTCGTTATATTGCCGGGATTGCAGCTCTGGTTCCGAGTAATTGAACCGCGTCAGATCTTCCAGTGGGAGGTAAATTCGGCCATCCTCCAGATCCTTTCCCACATCGCGGATAATATTCGTCATTTGCAAGGCCAAGCCGAGTTCGATTGCATACTGTTTACAGCCCGGATTGTGATATCCAAAGATCTCGATGCTGACGAGGCCGACTGCACAGGCGACGCGGTAGCAATAAACGCGGAGCTCTTCAAATGTGGCATACCGCCGGATGCTCAGGTCCATTTCTACGCCGGCAATAATTTCTTCGAACATGCCGATCGGTAGCGAATATTTGTCAATTAGGCGTCTTACGTCTTGTGCAAGAAGTGGCTCGCCCGGAGCGTCGGTCCGAAGCATCTGGCGCCATTTCGCCAGGCGCATTCGCTTCTCTTCAGGGGTGAATTCCGCTGAATCGGCAATGTCATCAATCACTCGGCAAAACGCGTAGAACACAGTGATGTCGCGTTTGCGCTCGCGGCCTAATGAAATAAATGCCAGGGCCAGATTCGATTTGCTCTGGCGGGTAATGGTCGTGGCATTCACATCCGTCCTCCCGCAGGCCAGCTTCTTAGTACTGAATCCATTTCTCCTGGTTAATACGGCCGCTCTCGCATTGGCGAAATAGACAGACCCACGAAGCCAGAAGCCAGCCGGCAATCATTCCGCGGAGAAAAGCGAAGCTGAATTTCCACAGAAAAAGGGCGCCCAGGTGATCGGCAATTGCGCTGCGCATTATCGCGTCGCAGATCATGATGGCAAAAAAATGGAGTCCGCAAATGATTAAAAACCAGCCGAGGCGCCCCGCGTTGTGCCGGACGAACTGGGCGTGCGCGCGCATCGCTTCGATCAACGTCTCATTGTGGAGCGCCAGCGAGATTTGAACCGAGCAAAACGCGATGATTAAACCGCTCATAAGGACTCGCGCAATTGGCAGGTAATCGAGAACGCCGGGAATGTTCGTGAAGTAGGCGAGGACGAGTGGCAGCCGCACAATCAACGTGCTGACTGCAACGACAATGCCAGCCCATTCCAAAACGTAACTAAAGCGCCGCATTGCGAAGCGGAATAGTTCCCCTTCTTCAAAGCTCACGCCTTTGATCCACGCCAGACAGACGGTGATGAGATACACCTGGATGTAAACGCCCAGCAGGTATTCGAAAATGAATGCGCTCGCATCCACGCTGGCTGAGATTCGCAGGAGTCCGGCAGCCGGCACCAGCCCGCTCCACTCTGGTAATCGCCAGAATACAAGCGGCTTCAAGAGCGACGCCAGCGCGCTCAGCAACAGAATCAAATAAACGAGACCCCCGCAAAAACCGTAACGCTTCCACAACGCGCGAACTAACGCACCATGCAGACCACGCCAGTTGACCAACATGAACATTGCGGCCACCACCGAGAGCGGATAGGTGGTAGTGGCGTTATCGAAAATTCCTGCCACTCCTTCTAAAGCAGGCAACGGCGTTTCTGTCCAAATCTCTGTCAATCGCGGCCAGTACCAGCTCGGTAACGAGGCGATCTGGCCCAGGTCGAGATCGGACCAGTCTCGGATCGGTGTGAATGTGACAAACTGGAAGACAAAATAGCCGAACCCCAGCAGAGCAAAGGTGATCCAGATGCGCTTGTAGCGCCCGATGCAGCGAAAACCGTCCACGAGCGCGCGTCGCACCGGATTAAAAAACATCACCAGCACGTAGCCACCACAGAGCCCCAGCACGGGATAGGCACGCGCGATGCTGGACAACATGCCGGAGAGATTATCCCTACCGAATCAGTCCCCAGTGCGGGTAAAACGGCCAATAAACGAGCAAACCGCGACCGACCAGGTTCACGTCTGGAACCGGTCCCCAGTAGCGGCTGTCAAAGCTGTTATAACTGTTATCGCCCATGGCGAAATACCCGTTGCGCGGAACGATATATTTCTGGTCAGGCCTCGACAGATAATCGTGACCGGGCGCATACCCGCGATACGGCGGTCTCGCCGACATCACCCGCTCAAACCCGTATCCTTTCGCTTTTTCGCCGTTGATATACAGAAACGGCGGATCGATGCGCAACACGTCGTCGGGTAGACCGGCCAAACGTTTGATGTAAAAAGGAGGACCCCCGACTGGGTCCGGGCGAATCGCCGGAATATTGTTTGTCCTGAACACAAAAACATCACCGTTATGTGGCTTAACGAAGTTGTAGCTGAACTTGTCCACAAATACCTGGTCGCCCGTGTCGATTGCGCCTCTGGCAATGATTTCCTCGCGATGAAAAACCCGACCGGGGAAGACGTTGAAGTCCTGACGCAGCGTCTCCGGCGCCGCATACACCAGAAAGTTTTGCCGCTGGCAGCTCAGTCGCGAAAACGTAAAGAAGAAGAACATTTTTTGTGGCACGATCTCCAAAACCTGATCATCCTCGCGCGAGACCACGTTGATGTAATTGCGACCCAGAACAATAAACTCGGCGACCTGTCGCAAAAAATTTGGCGGCGGCTCCAAGGTGGAATGACCGATGATTCCGTTTAACGTCGGTTGCATCGAACCGGTGGGAATTTTAAACGGTTGCAAGAAATAGGAGCGGATGCCTATGGCCACAACGATCGCAACCAGAATCACTTCGCAGTTCTCCCTCCAATGCGACTCCCATGTCACCGGCGTCAACCTGTGTAACGTCTTATCAAGCGTGTCCGCGGCGCTGTGAATTTGCTCGCGATCTTTCTCGCGCAATGCATTGCGAAGCGTCTTAATTCCAGCGACGATTTCTTCACGGTCCGATTCGCTGAGTAGATCATCCTTATATCGCAGGTACTTGCGAGCGTGTCGCAAAAGCAACCGGCTATGCTTGATGTGACGTGGTGTGAACATGGCTAGAGAATGACGAATGACGAATTCCGAATGACGAATGAATGACGAATGTCGAATGAGTGAAGACCACATCCCAAGGCTCTTAACGTTTCGGATTTAGTCATTCGGATTTTCCTTCGTCATTCGTTATTCGGGTTTCGTCATTGCGCTTTCAATTTGCTTCATAAACACCTCTCGCCGCTTGATGTCATTCCGAGCGAAGCGAAGCGTAGTCGAGGAATCTCTAATTATTTTTTGAAAAAGAACGTCCAGAGATGTCTCGACTTCGCTCGACATGACAAAAATCATTGTGCCTTTAAGACCTCAATGAATGCTTCCTGGGGAATGTTGATCTTCCCGATGCTTTTCATCCGTTTTTTTCCTTCCTTTTGTTTCTCCAGCAATTTTCGTTTCCGAGTGATATCGCCGCCGTAACATTTCGCAGTCACGTTTTTTCGTAACGCCGAAACACTCTCACGCGCAATAATTTTCCCGCCAATCGCCGCCTGAATCGCCACCTGATAAAGCTGACGGGGGATTACTTCCTTCAATTTGGCCGCCAGCTGGCGTCCACGCCCCTCCGCGCGATCCTTGTGCACGATTGTCGAAAACGCATCGACGGGCTCGCCGTTCACGAGCAAATCCAATTTGACCAATTTCGCCGGCCGATAGCCAGCGTGTTCGTAATCCATCGACCCGTAACCGCGCGTGATGCTCTTTATCTTGTCGTTGAAATCGACCAGGATTTCGTTGAGCGGCAATTCGCAGTGCAACATGACGCGGCGCGTATCGAGCGATTCGGTGCGCTCCATCTGGCCGCGTTTCTCCAAAATCAATCGCAGAATGTCACCGATGTTTTCATTCGGGCAGAGCACGTAAGCTTTTACGATTGGCTCACGAATCTCCTGAATCAGACTCGGATTTGGCAGGTGAGCCGGATTGTCGATTAAGAGTTTTTCTCCGCGCGTGGTCAAAACCTCATACACAACGCTTGGACTCGTGGCGATGATGTCCATGTTGTATTCGCGGCGGAGCCGTTCCTGGATGATCTCCATATGAAGTAAACCAAGGAACCCGCAACGAAATCCAAAGCCGAGCGCAACGGAGCTTTCGGGTTGATAGACAAACGCGGCGTCATTCAGGCGTAGCTTCCCGATTGCGGTCTTCAGATGTTCGAAGTCGCCTGTGTTGATCGGGTAAATCCCGCTGAAAACCATGGGATGAATTTCCTGGAAACCGGGAAGCTGTTCGCGCGCAGGATGCCGCTGATCGGTGATGGTGTCGCCGATCTTCATGTCGGCGGTTGATTTGATGTTGGCAATGAAATAACCGACGTCGCCGGGATTCAGCTTTTCCTGGATACGCATCTTTGGAGTAAACACGCCCACCTCCTTGATTTCATACCGCGTGTTGTTGCTCATCAGCATGATCGGGTGATTCGCTTCCATTGTTCCCGAAACCACATGCACGTAGCCGACCACGCCTCGGTAAACGTCAAAGACGGAATCAAACACCAGCGCACGCAACGTTTGGTCCTTCGGCGATCGCGGTGGCGGAATGCGTGTTACGATTGCCTCGAGAATTTCATCAACGCCGATTCCCATCTTCGCGCTTGCTTCGATTGCTTCCTCTGCAGGTATGGCAAGGATTTCTTCCAACTGGCGCCTCACCGCCGCAATGTCCGCATTTGGCAGATCGATCTTGTTAATGACCGGAACAATGGTCAGCCCCTGTTTGTGAGCGAGATGAACATTCGCCACGGTTTGCGCTTCGACGCCCTGCGCCGCATCAACAACCAACAACGCGCCCTCGCACGCGGCGAGGCTGCGCGAAACTTCATATGCAAAATCAACGTGCCCCGGTGTATCCAGCAGGTTCAATTGATACGTTTCGCCCCGCTTGCTGGTGTAACGCATGGTCACCGGATGCGCCTTGATCGTGATCCCGCGCTCCCGTTCCAGGTCCATTGAATCAAGAAGCTGGTCTTGCTTCTCGCGCTCCTGGATCGTGCCGGTGCGCTCGAGCAACCGATCCGACAACGTCGTTTTGCCGTGATCGATGTGCGCGATGATGCAAAAATTACGCGTGAACTCAATCGCCATGAAAGCGCCACTATGCGAGCGCGCCGCTATCGGGTCAATCGGGGAAGACGCGCCTTAAGTCCATCAAAGACTATCTGGATTGCTGCGGTCACCCTGTTTTGGCGCTATCGTGCTTTTGGCAGTTCAGCTCGCATTCGCGCTGCGAGGCTCAGAAGAGCATCCGGATCTCCTATCAGTCGAATATACTGTGATCCTGGAGATGCGAATCACGGTTTTCCTTTGGGTTTGGTTCTTTGTCGGCGCTGCCTTATTTCTTCTGCCAATGCGGCAATCCAATCGGGACGGGAATCGACTAGCTTAACCATTCTGGCCCGTTCCTCAGGAGTGGCTTTTCCGTTGGCGAACTTTCGAAACAATTCGATGGCATCAGAGTCAGGAACATCGCTGATGCGCCCTTCAACCTCGGCGCCGGAGCGTGCGAGAAACTTTGCGAGAATTTCGAAATCGGTTTGCATCGACTGTTTGATAAAAAGACGCGAAATCGGGGAACACTTGCGAAATTAACCGTTCAACTCCTGGTTTATGGTGTGGCACAACTGGACGATTTCACGCCACTCCAGGCCCGCGGCAGGATCTAAAATTTCCACCTCCCGCACCGTGTCGGCGCGGATTTGTTCGAGCGTAGAATCCAGCCACCGGCTGACTGTCGATTCGTTGCAGCCATAAATACCGGCCAACTCCCGCTGTTTAATTCCATGAAGATAGACAAGGTAAAGAAGCAGGAGGTGCTCGCGATTGGATCGCGCCAAAGCATTCTTTAATGAACTTCGAAGAAGCGAAACAAGGTCGGTATCGGGCGCCAGCTCGTCGGCAGCTGGGATTTTGTCCATCGGATCAACCGACGATGTCTTCCCGTCGGCGGCCATATCATGATGAAATCTCTTGCGACGAGCGATATCGATGAGGCGGTGGAGACCGACAGTTATCAACCAGGCACGCAATGATCCGTCACCAGAAAACTTCTCCAGCAACGCAGATTTTGAATTGGTGCCTCCGAAGCAGTCGGACCAAAGGTCTCCCACGCATTCTTCAACTTCTGACCGTGTGAGCTGCATGGCTGTGCCGCGATTCATCAATGCGCCTAACACCGAAGCATAATGCTTGTGATGTATTTCTGCGGCGGCCTCAGAGTCTCCGAACAGGGCGGCACGCACGGTCTGAAGTTCCTTTGCCATCCCTGGACTTACTGTGCCAAGCGCCGCCAGATACTGTCAAGCTGCCTCCACGGTCGGCGTAGTCGTTGAAATTGACAGGAGTGGCGGCTTCATTTTCTGCAATTTCATCGTTGTCGTCTCGATATCCAAATTGGGGAAATCACCGCCGTCGGCATCAACGGTGTGACGTAATCCGTACTTCAATGAGCGTTTTAAAGCTGAATACTCGGCGGAATATGGAATTCGGCGTAATCCTCTGGCGTGAAAAATGTTCCTATGGTCAGGCCGCGCCAAATGCCTTTCTCGCGTTTAAGGAAAACCCATGCAGGATCGGTTTCGCCTGCATGCGTTGGGGTTACCTTCACGCGCGCGTAATCGCCCTCGATCTTCTCTACGCTTACATTGAATCCCGACACTGCCGAATGCGCCGCCACATACGTTCGCGCGGCGGTAATTACTGCGTCATTCTCATTCGCGAGTAACAATGAGCCGCCGAAGGTTATTGCAAGGACTATTGATATCAGCGAGAAAGCGCGAGCAAGGCGCGCAACGGCGGTGATTTTCATACGATTGCTTTTCTTGCATAATGTAACCAAAGACCAATGAAAAGGAGATCATTCTCGACATCAGTCACGGCGCGGCAAGAGCGAGGAGGACAAAGTGGGTCGTGTCTAAACTCTTCTGAGAACTACCAGGAACATGAGAAGGTCCAGGAATAGCAAATAACAAGGATCATGATTGCGCTACAACGCGAGCAATTCCTCCAGCGCCTGGCGCTGTTCAGCGATCTCGAGGCCAGCGAACTCCGCGAGCTTGCCGAGGTCGCCCAAGTCGTTCAGTTCCCCGCCTCGGCGCTCATCTTCCGAGAAGGCGAAACCGGCGACTGCGCCTACGTTGTCGTCCGGGGCTCGGTGGAGGTCTTCGCCATCGATCGGAACGGTGACGAAGTCGTCCTGGCGCAGCTCAAGGAGCTCGACCACGTCGGCGAGCAGTCGCTGTTGCCCGGCCACTCGGGCCGTCGCAACGCGAGCCTTCGCGCGTGTGAGGACACCACGCTCCTCCGAATCCCCAAGGCCGAGTTCCAGACGATCCTCACGCAACGGCAGACACTGAAAGACCTGTTGTCCCAGGCAGGACACCAGCAGGTTCGTGCGAACATGATCCGCACCGCGAGGTTGGCGCGGATGTGGGCGCTCTTCATGTTCATCAACGGCTTCATCAGTATCGGCATCCTCTGCGGGCTGGCGAAGGTTTTCCGGACGCCGTTCATTTTTCCTTCGCTTGGAGCCACCGCGTTCCTGGTGTTCTTCACGCCCACGACTCCGGCGGCGAGTCCGCGGAACACGCTGTGCGGTCACGCCATCGGTATCGCCTGCGGATACGCAGCGCTGTGGGTGACGGGTTTGCAGCTTGCTGGGCCGGCCATTGTCACGGAACTAGGCTGGACAAGGATCCTCGCCACGGCCCTGTCCCTGGCCACGACGGGAGCGCTGATGATTCGCTTCAACGTTCCGCATCCCCCGGCAGCGGCGACGACGTTGATCGTCTCCCTCGGCTTGGTCAGCAGGCCCGCGTACCTCGTCGTCCTCGAGGCCGCAGTCGGTCTGCTCGTGGCACAGGCGATCATCATCAATCGACTTACCGGTGTGAGATACCCGTTCTGGGCAAGCGTCCCGGCGCCGAAGATCGGCGTGCTGGCCAGCCGCGGCGCGCTGCAGCGGTTCACCCGCTTCCTCTGGCTCGGTTGATGCCTCGCGTTCGAATGTCGCGATCGGCCAATCGCGGCACCTCGTCGTTGACCACCTTTACTGAGTGTCAGCGCTCAATCGTGAGCTTTGATCGGCCCTTCGATGATCTCGGGTTTCTGAGTGAGAAGTTTAGAAAGATGCTCTTGTACGTAGTCCGCAGCCAGGCGCACCGACTCATCGGCACCAGCTTTATCCTTAAAGACGCTAAAGGACGCGCCCTCGCCGTTACCAGTGTCCAGCCAATAGTAGCGCACAAACCCCTTCGCCTTTTTAACGATTGGCACGAAGTCCTCGCGTATCCGGCGATCGATCTCTGCACTGTCCTTCGGATTAAAATGATAATGACGAATGACGGCGAACATAATGCATCTCCTTAGCTTGAATTTTCGATTTCAATTCTTTTCGGCGAAGGCGATATGTTCGCCGTCCATAATGTTCGTGTTAGGTCGGCGTCCTGGATGCGGCTGCCAGTTTTGGAGTGGGCAAGCGGAATGCATGACCTACAATTTGGCGCGTGAGTAGCGAGCTGAATCGCGCAGAGCGCGATGTCCAGGAACACAGCGTCGCGCTGAAAAAGCCGTTGGGTTTGCGCGATCTGGTCCTGACGCAAATTCTTTTTGTGGTCGGCTCAACCTGGGTCGGGGCCGCCGCGAAACTCGGACAAGCCCATCTATTTTTTTGGCTGCTCGCGATTTTGCTTTTTTACATTCCGCAGGCAGCAGTCGTGATTTATTTGAACCGACAGATGCCGCTCGAAGGCGGCATTTATCAATGGGCGAAGCTCGGCTTCAACGAGTTCGCTGGATTTATCGTGGCTTGGAACCTCTGGCTGCTTTCGATCACAGTCATCGCGTTGGGCGGAATGTTTACGACGACAAACATATCTTACGCCATCGGTTCGAGCGCTGCGTGGATGCCGAACAGCAAATGGTGCGTGTCGCTGATCAGCGCGGCGTTGGTCATCGGGCTCGGCTGGGCGTGCGTCCGCGGGCTTTCGTTAGGCAAATGGGTGCACAATGTCGGCGCGTTCGCGATGCTCGTCGTTTACTCATCGCTAATCTTGTTGCCGCTGGTCGGTCTGGCGCGCGGCGAATTGAAAAGTTATCAGCCGCTTCAGCTCGCCCTGCCCACAATGTCGATCTTTTATTGCTTCAACATTTTCAGCAAACTCGCCGTCGGTGCGCTCAGCGGATTTGAATACGTAGCGATTCTCGCGGGCGAGGCGCGTTCGCCCGCGCGCGACATTGGCCGTTCAGTGCTGATTGCCTCACCGGTGATCGCCTTAATGTTTATTCTCGGCACAAGCTCGGTTCTCGCGTTCATCGGCAACAATCCAATCGATCTCATCGGTCCGGTGCCACAAACCCTGCGACTCGGCTTGCATTCTTTTCCAATCGCAGGCGCTGTGGCGTCGATCGGAATTTTGTTAATGGCGACACGAACAATTGCTTCGACCAGCGTTCACGTAACTGGCAGCTCGCGTCTCCCAATGGTCGCGGGCTGGGACCACTTGCTCCCGAGTTGGTTCTCGTGCTTGCATCCGCGATACAAAACGCCTGTTAACTCGATCATTTTTGTCGGCGCAATCACACTGGTGATCGCCATCGCCAGCCAGATCGGCGCCGGGATTCAGGAAGCGTTTCAGCTCGTCGATAACGCCGCGAATGTTTTCTACGGCATCGTCTATTTCGTAATGTTCGCGATACCGATCTTTGGCGCAGGCGCGATTCGTTCCGGCGCTCCGGTCTGGTTGCGCATTGCGGCAATCTGTGGCGCCGCTGTCTCGGTGTCCGCAATTTTTTTCACCATCTATCCGATCATCGACGTGCCAAGCCCGTTGAGTTTCGCGGTAAAAATCATTGCCGTCACCGCGATTGCGAATGCGATTGGCGTAGCGGTCTTCCTTTTCGGGAAGAAGCATCGGCGCGGTTAACCACAATTATCTGCAACCCAACGCAGATATTCGGGCAAACCGCTCGAGACCGGAACAAAAATAATTTCCGGAACTTCGTAGGGATGAAGAGAACGCAGTTTTTCTTGAAATGCCGAGCGTCCATCCTCGCTCAGCTTGAAGAACACGAGTGTTTCATTTCCCGATTCAATTTTGTCTTTCCAGCGGTAAATGGATTCGACGCTCGGTAAAATGTTTGCGCAAGCCGCAAGCTTTTCTGCGACCAGTTGATTTGAAATTCTTCTCGCCGCTTCAGCGTCTGGAAATGTGCTGAGGGCTAGCAGAATTTTTTCAGACATGCGATGCCTATGGGAGTGTCGCGAGATCCCTCGACTCCGCTCCGCTTCGCCCGGGATGACAAAAAGCACGCCGGCAAATCCAGCCGCCGCCGAGAACAATGTCATCGTCGTAGATGACCGCAGCTTGCCCAGGTGTGACCGCGCGCTGAGGCTCATGCAGTCGAACGCGCGCGCGATCATGTTCCAATGGAGTAACCGTTGCGACTGTACCTGGATGGTTGTAGCGAATCTTCACCGTGGCTTCGAATTCGTCCTTGTAGCCGCGATCGGTGATCGCGGCGCCGGGATCATCGATCCCGGCTACAGGGTGCCAGTTTACGCGATCGATCTCGAATTCATCCACCATCAGATCATCGGCGTCGCCGACGATGACACGATTAGTTTCGGAATCCAGATCGACCACGTAACGAGGACGCGGCGAACCGCCGGGAAGTCCTTTCCGCTGTCCGATCGTGAACAGCTCGATGCCGTCGTGTTCGCCAACGAAATTTCCATCGACGTCGTAAATTTCGCCGCGATGAAATTCGTTATCGCCCAGATGCGAACGCAAAAACGCCTTGTAATCGTTGCCGGGAACGAAACAAATCTCCTGGCTGTCGATTTTGTCGGCCACTTTCAAGCCTAAGGAGTGGGCGATTTTCCGAATCTCCGGCTTGGTCATTGTACCCAAAGGCGTCAGCGCGCGGCGCAACTGCGGCTGGCGCAGACTAAACAGAAAATAGGACTGATCCTTCCGCGGATCGATTCCCTTGCGAAGAATCGCGTAGCTGTAGCCGGGGTCGTCGACCCCGGCAGAGTCACCGCGAGCATCTGGAGCCGCGACGCCATCGCCGCGACGGGACGAGGGCGTCCCGGCTCCATGTTCAATAATGGCGT
>Ga0137418_10004998_pt1 | contig 12161 bp, 9 predicted proteins | sample CZODoug3_1_2_16f_FD_122242 | JGI IMG/M metagenome (GOLD analysis project Ga0137418, IMG submission 122242) | Vadose zone soil fungal communities from Angelo Coast Range Reserve, California, USA - CZODoug3_1_2_16fungal (Hybrid Assembly) | ecosystem: Environmental > Terrestrial > Soil > Vadose... | reverse complement strand
AACGAAGCCATCTGCATCAGCGACAAAAGCAGAACCAGGTAGCCGGACACCTTGCCGAGATGCGCCACCATGGCCTGCGTGTCGTGCGGCGCACGCGAATAGAGCATGGCAACATTCGCCACGACCAGCAAAATTGCCATCAGCGCCAGCGACGCCAGGATCCGGTCTTCCGCCCGCAGCCGCCAGCACGCCAGCGCAACCAGCCCCCATAACAAGGGCACACCCACCAACTGCGCACGGGAAATCCCCAGCACCATCGGCGTATAGCGGGGCAACCAGTAAAAAACGGCAACGAGTCCGCAAGCTAACAGGAACAAAGTCAGAGCAAACGCCACCGTGCCCCGCTGGCCACGGCGCAGGAGCCAAATCGAGTAAAGAATCCCGATGGGCAGCAAGTGCGCGCCTGGCGGCCAGGTGGCGGGCCGCAAAGCGCTCGTCACCGGCGCCATCTGTGCCCACCGTCCGGACCAATCCATCGAGGTCAGAGCATGCAGGAATTCCGAGGCGGACGTGAGCGCGAAGCTGACCGCAAGCCATTTACAGAATGGCCGGTCCGCCCGCGTACCTATATCCCATAACAACAGAGCCAGCAGCCCTGCCAGCAAAAACATGCAGGTGTCCAGGATCGTGTGCAGATCCGGATAGTCCTTGCGTCCATAGGACAGCAACACCCCGCTTGCCACCGCAAGCGCCAGCAACAATCCCAACGCCGTTCGCGACAGAGTCGCCGCGCTTCGCGAAAGGGGAGCTTCGACCAGTTCTTCATGGAACCGCCGGCGCCGGGCCACCTCCGATTCCAGCTTTCGATTCCTCTCCCGCAGATCCATCAGGTTCGGCACCGCAACCGCTTGCGGAAGCAGTGGAATCAGCCGGATGGCGGTCGCGACCGAGATGGCCGCCGTCACCGCCTTAATGATCCCAGAGACCAAGTACGACCCGTGCCATATGTTCCAAATCTCCATCAAGTGCGTCGTGCCGCACGCCAGGATGAAGCTGCCAAACATCCAGAAAATCCAGTTGAAAGGCAGGTCGCGCCGTTTCCGGATGAAGTAAATCAGCACGATGGGAATGCAGTAATACGAGAGCGTGATCAGGCCATCGGAAATCACGTTCAGCCAGACGATGTGCGGATTCCACAGGTAGCAGTACCCGTGAGGCATGAAGTCGCTGTCGGCAGCTACCTGCGCCCCAGCCCGTCCCGTCAGACACAACGCAGCCACCGCAAGCGCGGCCACGCCTGCGGACTTCAGGCTGCGGTCTGCCCTTTCCCACATACCGGGAATATCGGCCCCGCGGCTACGTCCTTGAGGTCGCAATTCCGCCCAAACGTATCTAAAGACAGGAGGATTCCGGGAGGGTGGGCATGTCCCTTCGGGGTAACCTGTGGAAAAGTACCGAACCTAGCCCACCGAACCTAACCCCGCCAGGACTTCTTCTGGACGCCTGCAACGTCGCGCCGCTTGGCAACGCTCTATTTGGCTGAGCTACGCAAACATCCTTCCCGCTACTTGACCGAATGGACAACAATCCATTGAAACTTCGGGTTCAGCCCGGAAGCGTGGGGTTACGGTACAAATCCGTGCACACATACTTCAAACCCGAATCGATCATCAACGTAACCACGGTCGCCGCGGGCCCGAGTTGCTGCGCTACCCGAAGCGCTGCATGGACATTTCCGCCAGACGATGTCCCGGCAAAGATGCCCTGCTTCCGGGCCAACTGTCTAGCCATCACTTTTGCTTCGGTAGTTTTCACTGATAGGACGTCATCGGCCAGGCTCGGGTCCCACAGTGGCGGGGTGTAACCGATCCCGATGCCTTCGATGTCGTGACCGCCGGTCGGGCCGCCCGACAACACCGGAGACTCTTCCGGTTCCACCGCAATGATTTTGATGTTCGGGTTATGGCGTTTCAAAACCGCAGCGACGCCGTTCAACGACGCCGCGGTGCCGATGGAATGGACGAAGGCATCGACCTTGCCGTTGGTTTGCTGCCAGATTTCCTCTCCGAGAGGAAAATAGCCGGCAATGCTGTCGCGGTTGTTGAGCTGGTCGGTCCAGTAGGTGTGGGGCTTCAAGCTCAGCTTTCTGGCAGCTTCGATCATGTCGAGGAACAGCTGTTTGGTGAAGCCACCGCCGGAGGCGTCTTCGTAGGGAACAAGGGTCAGCATGGCGCCGTAGGCAGCCATGTGGTCCAGCTTTTCTTGACTGAAGGCTTTGGAACTGACGAGATGAATGGGGTACCCCTTGGCGGCGCAGACCAGTGCGAGGGAGGCTCCGGTGCTGCCGCCGGTGTATTCGATGACGGTATCTCCGGGACGGAGGCGGCCGTCGGCCTCGGCGCGAGAAATGACAGAGACGGCCATGCGGTCCTTCATGCTGCCTGTGGGGTTCTGCCACTCGAGCTTGGCGAAGATCTTGGCGGAGTTTGGCGGGACGACTTGGCAGAGCTGGACAAGAGCCGTGTTGCCGATGGAATCGAGGATGGTACGGTTCACAATCCCGTGCATAAGCCTCTAAGATGCTCGCGGCCTCGAGGGGATTCTCTAAGATTTCTTCCGGGATGTTCCAATTCCGGATGACTAAGTCTTTTTGAGGGTCTTGGGAAAATAGGGGAGGGGGCGGCCGTGGACGATGGCTTCGGGATTGTGGAGAACGAGGTTGCGGGCGATTTCGTCGCCGAAGAGTTCGGCGGCCACGGCGCGGGCGGTGGAGAGGACGGGGGGGCGGCGCTCGGTGTCATGCGCGTCGGTGGAGATGACGTGAACGGCCTGGTGGCGGAGGAGGAGAAGCGCGGCTTGCTGGGAGCGGTCTCCCCAGCGTCCGGTGAGAGCGGAGGCGGTGATTTGAATGACGCAGCCGCGGTCGGCCCACCCAAGCACTCGGCCGAGATTTTCCTGCAGGATGGGATTGCGCTCGGGATGGGTGAGGACCGGAGTGAGATCGAGATCGCCTAGCTTGAGCATCGCTTCCTCGACCGGAGTCGGAATGCTGTAATTGCTAAGTTCCACAAGAATGTAGCGCTCCCCGCCGATCGAATACCGCCGCGGGTGCAGTTGCAAATCCTGCAAATTCTCGAACGACATGTGGAAGTCGCAGCCGAGGCTGAATTCCATGCCAGGGCCGAAGCGGGTGCGGAGTTCGGCCAGGCGGGTTTCGTGGGCGGGGCGGTCGTAGGGGTAGCGCTCGTTGGCGTGGGGAGTGGCGACCATGTGCTGGATGCCGTCGGCTTGGGCCATGCGGCACATTTCGAGAGCGATGTCCCAGGATTTCGCGCCGTCGTCGACTTCGGGAAGGATGTGGCTGTGGATATCGTACATCTGGCTTCATTCTAAATGGAGCGTGCCGTCGGGACGTTTTAGCGAAGGGCTCTACTTCCATTTGCTGAGGGTGGCGAATTTCTCGCGCCAGTTGATGCGGCCGGTCATTTGCATGACGGCGAACAGGGTGAGGATGGAGCCGATGGTGATGGCTAGGCCGGTGAAGCCTTTGAAGAAGAAGGCGTAGGAGAACAGGACTAGATAAAGGAGCTGGGCGCCTCCGGCTTCTACCGCGGCGAAGCGCAGGCCTACTACCAGGCGCAGGTAGCTGACGACTAGAAAAACGGAGACGATGGAGCAGATTACAAAGGCCATGTGGATGGAAATGTGGTCGACGAGGTAGGCCAGCAGTAAATGGAACGCGAAGAAGGCGGTGGCGAGGAAGAAGTAGTTCATGGGGTGGAGATCGATGTCGCGCAGGGTGGTGAGGATGAACATCAGAAAGAAAAAGAAGAAGAGGGAAACGGGAGCGAAGAAACTGATTTCTCCGGCGAGCGGGCCGGGTTGGAGATGTTCGGGCATGGTCATGCCGAGTTGCAGTCCGGAGAGAAGGTTTTTATAACTCCATGTCAGGTTCCAGCCGGAATCGGACTCGTGCTTTTCTGTGGGCGAGAGCGTGTTTTGGGGGAAGTCGATGGCTTTGAAGTTGGTGTGCATGTTGAGAACGAAATCTTTGACCTGGGAAACACCGTTGTCGGAGCCTTCGCCGAACTTGTAGTTCCAGTTGTCGAGTCCTTGGGAGCGGTAGGCGAAGGTTACCGAGATAGGTTGTCCGGCGGGGACGTTGGCGGTCGTCGTAGCGCGTCCGGCGCCCGTGGTGAGCGTGGCAGGCTTGCCGTCGATGAGGACGGTGAGGTCGTCGTAGATGGCTTGGGCGGCGGGGAAGTCGAGGGTGAAGGTTACGTTTTGGGGCTGGTCGCTGGGGTTACGGTAGTTGTAGACGCCAGAGAAACTTACGGCGTAGGTGCTGAACCAGAGCAGGCCTTTCTGGCGGTAGTCGAGGTTGAGCGTGACGTCGATGCGGGAGCGTTCGAGCGGGAGCGGGTGAGCGACTTGTTCTGTGACTTGGCGGGAGATGGTTTTGCCGTCTTCGACGCGGGTGTCGGTTTTGCTTTGTTCCGTGAAGTAGGCGGCGGATGGGGGCACTTGCGTTTGGGACGTGCCCCAGTTGCTGGCGACGGTGCCAGAGAGGCTGCCGCTGCGCGGGGAATAGGTACGGGAGAAAATGGTGCCGCCGAGGATGCCCCAGGCGATGGCGGTGCAGATAAAGATGAAGGCGATGGCGGCAATGCGTTTGAGCATGAGGGACTCCGTATGACAAGTACTTTATAAAACAAAGTATGTGCTCGTAGCAAGGGGATTCTTATGGACGATTGGGTAGGTTTGAAACCTTAACAGGGGCAAGTGCTGGCACTCGATAGGCCATGTCCATCAAACGAGCCTACATCGGGATGCCGACGCGTCGCAGCAGGTCGCCGAAGCGGGGATCGGAGCGAAGGGGGTCCCAGAGTGCCTCTACTTTGAGGTAAGCAAGACGAGTGAACCGCTCCTCGTAAGCCTTTTCTAGCCAAGTGAACGCCTGATCTTTATCTTCCAGCCCGGCGTAAACCAGCGCAACGAAAAGGGCGGATACAAAACTCTGCTTCGAAGCTGCCTTAAGCGCCTCGATCATCTGTAGCGACTCCTTTCGCTCGCCTAATCGAGCATGCGAGTATCCAAGAAGGGCGAGAGAAGCGGCGCCGCTTCGGCTTAGTGCGGAATATTCTTGCAGCGCGGATAGACCTTCTCGGTACATTCCTTTCGAGAGATACACCTCTCCTAGCACCGCGTATGAAATGGCAAAACTCGCATCCATCTCCAGCGTGTCATGGGCCTGTTCGATGGCCCGGTCAAATTTCCGCGCGAGGTAAAGTTGCACGGCCAAGCTATGGCTCACAGCGGGCGAAGCAGGATCAAGATCCAAGGCTCCTTTTGCCACCTCCAAGGCTTCCTCTGATCTTCCGCTTGAGCTGAGATAAAGAGTGTAGAAGGTGTGGCCCTTGGTGTAAGCCGGATTCAGGGTGAGGGCTTGCTCGAAGTGCTTTCCGGCGGCCGGCCAATTTCCATCATAGGTAAAGCTGATGTATCCCAGTGATACGTGCGCCTCCGCGAGGGCTTTGTCTATTTCCAGCCCCTTTACGGCGGCGGTCTTCGCTTTTGGCATGGCCTCACGCGGAGCAACCACATTGAAAAAAGACAAATAGGCGCAGGCGTCAGCCAAGCCTGCGTAAGCCAGCGAATAAGCTGGGTCTCTGTCGAGAGCCTGCTGGAAATATTCAACGGCTTTCTGCACGCCTTCTGGGCCCCGTTTGTTCCAGTGGTGGCGTCCCTTCAGATAGAGCCGATACGCTTCGGAGTCCTCGGTGTAGCGTTTCGTCAGCCGCTGCCTCTCTTCGCCGGTTAACTGGAGCCGCAGCTTCTCAGAAATTTCTCTGGAGAGATCCTCTTGGAGGGCAAAAACGTCCTCCGGCTTGCGGTTGTATTGGCCACCCCACAGCTGCCCGCCGGTTGCAACATTTATCAGTTCGGCTCGGACGATCAGCGTATTCCCGCGCTGCAGCAATCTCCCGGAGACCACGGCGCGAACGTGCAGATCGTTGCCAGCCTTTTGCGGGTCGATGTCCATTCCTTTGTAGCGGAACACGGTGCTGCGTGCCACCACGCGCAAGTTGCAGATTTGCGAGAGATTGTTGATCAGGGTTTCGGTGATGCCGTCGCTCAAGTATTCTCCATCTGGATCGGCGCTGTCATTGGCGAAGGGCAGCACCGCTACCGATTCAATTGCCTCCTGGTGGCGCACCAGAGGCGCGGCGTCGACCGGAGCGATGAAACGGTATCCCTTGCCCGAAATTGTTTCAATGAATGCCGGCGACTCTCGCGAATCCCGCAAAGCCTGCCGCACCTTACGGATCGCTGTATTGACTCCCATTTCGATGTCAACGAAGACACCCGGATCCCACAAACGCTTTGCGATATCGGCCCGCCAGACGAGCTGACGATGGCGTTCTACCAAAAGGATGAGCAGGTCCATAGGTTGGCGCTCAAGGTGGACTGGATGCCCGCCTCGGCGCAGCTCGTAGGCCGATACATTGAGCTCGAACTCACCAAATCGAAGGGTTGACTGTGAATCAGGTTGCGACATAGACCTAGATGCCATCTCTCCTCACATGCTATGCGCCGCTTCAGAAAAACTCCAGATTAACTTCAGGCGCTCTCGATGGTCATCAATGCTGGCTAATGTCACTATGACGCCGGTGATCGCCGCAGCGGCGGAACCACATCAGCGACATTCGAAATGAGAAAGAGGAATCACTTGACATCAAGAAATTTGAATCGCTTTGCAGCTTCCGGTCGAGCAGCAGTGTTGGTCTTGGCCGGCATGCTTTTGCTGGGGTCGGGAGTAACAGCTCGAGCTCAAACTGAGGGGCATAATTCGCAGCGAGGTCTTGAAGGCGCATGGCGCTTGCAGCTCACGGTCCGCGACTGTAACACGGCTCAGGTGCTAAGGACGTTCCCCGCCGTGTTCACGTTTGCCAAAGGGGGTACGGCAACCCTAATCACTGCGGGCCAGCTCCCCTCGCTAGCCACGACAGGTTTGGGTGCCTGGCGGCACGCCCAGGGCCACAATTACAGGGCGGTGACCGACGCCTTCATTTTTAGCTCCGCCGGGGTCTGGATACAGACACATAGACTCACCCGCGCCATCGAGGTCAGTATTGACGGGGACACGTTCACTGATACAGTTGCTCTTGAAATCTTCGACACCAACGGTAACGTGATTGTGACGGGCTGCGCAACGAGCGTCGCGAGTCGCCTCGAATGAGTAGGGGAAAGATTGGTGGGAGCTGAGGGCAATGAGAGCCAGTGAAGGGGCGAGGTGGTTCGCCCCTTTCCGGTTCCAGCAAGACGACCGCTTGAGGTAAAGTGTGCGGCAAAGTGGGAGTATTCGAGGACAATTTTCTCCGCTATTTTGGTCTCACCGCCAGATCGTTCATTGCCGGACAGTTCAAGCACTCTCCAGTAGTCGAACAGTCCCACGGCATCCCCTAGATAGGCCTCCAGTTCTTTCCCGATGGGCATGTGGCGAGATTGAATCACCTTCAACGAACGCGTCTGCGCAATTGAATAGCTTTTCGCGTACGGGCGCGAGGCCGGCTTCGCCACTTCCGTGCGCGGCCTTGGGCTGGCTGTCCAAACCCTCCTTATTACCTCTTTTGGAAGCAGACATGGCCTCGTCTTCCTCGAGGCTCTAAGTATGCGCAACATTCGCCGAAATTCTAAGACTCAATTCCGCCTGTGAAGGTGAGAGTAGGCGGTCAAAGCCCGCCGCTGGAGCGCCGGGTCCAGATGACGGGCAAAACCGGAATCAATTCACGACCGTAAGCCAGACCGGAAGAGGAGTCTGGATGGTTTGCGAAATCAGGCGATAGCAAACTCAGAACCCGATTGCCGCTGTAATCGTGATGTTTCACCAACTCAAATCGTGGCGAAGGAGTAACAGTGCTTAAGTAAAGCGATACATTGGATGCCTATGTGGATGGCAGTGGCAGTTACTGCGATGATCTTCGCCGTTGGAAATGTGATGTTCGGCCACCTCGTGGAAGGAACGCCGAAGTGGAAGCGCGTGACCAAAGTCGTTTGGGTAGTCGCGTTGGTGGCGGTGATCTCTGCGGAAGCCGGGACTCCTGTATGGACTTGCACCGGTTGCGCTGATGCTCGTGGCGGCAGCCGTAGTTCACCTCTGGTGGCTTCCACGTCACTGCGTCAACGGCTTGACGGGGGAACCGAAAGATAAGTACTACGAGTTGATGGGATGGGCCCGCAAACGGTAATGGCGAGGTAAGTCTAGTTTCGACCTAGTAACACTTGAACCAGGTTATTGGTGAAATGGCGGATAACGGCCAATTCGGTGAATATTGCTTGTTTCGCTCTTTCCTTGAGTCTCGGTGACAACTTCGTTTGCGAGAAACGAACAGAGGGCCAGTGCCACTGCCCGGGAGACGATAAGGGGAGGTAACACCGAGCAGACCGCGTCTCCCATACCATCGCATCCGCTAGGGTTGGGAATCTGGCGGTTGCGGGCCCAGTGGTTCGCAGCGGAAGACTTCTTCCAGAGGGACGCCGAAGACGTGGGCCATGCGGAAGGCTACGGCTAGCGACGGGGAATATTTTTCTCCCTCGATGGCGACCACGGTCTGGCGGGTAACGCCGATTTTGTCGGCGAGCTCCTGCTGTGTCATCTCCGAGGCGTGGAAGCGGAGCTTGCGGATGTTGTTCCGGATTGTGAAATCCTGCTTCACAGGCCCCTCCAGTAAAGGAACAACTGGGTCACGGACTTCACAATCTCGGCGGCTACTACGGATAAGAACATCAGGTTGACGGCCATGTAAGACCTCATCTGTTGGGCGACGATGGTCCACATGAGCCAGAAAGTGGCGCCGACGAGCAGCAGGTAGGCGTTGCGGTAGGCCTTGCTTTCGATGAGGATGTCGCGCTCGTCCTTGGGATCGACCTTGGAGGTTACGGCGAGCACGATCTCATAGGCCACTTCAATGGCGACCAGAACAACCACTGCCGCCACGACGCGGCTGATGCTGGCGGCGTCGAATTCGGCGGGATGGGTGCCGGTTAAGGCGCGGCCGAAGTAGTAGCCGTAGACGGCCATGGTGACAGCTAGCGTGCCCCAGAGGGATTTCTCGCGGTAGGAAAGGTTCATAGAAGCCTCCTTGAATGTATCTAAAGACAGACATAATGTAATATATATTATATATAATGTCAAATATAGTATATCTCATGTCTAAATCATTGATCTCATTGGGCCTGCACCGGCGGAGGTGGACGATGCGCCTCTTCTTTGCAGCGGTGAAGCACCACTCCAACCTAGGGCTTCTGGCGTCGGGATGACGAGGCTGAGCTGTGCAGAGAGAAAGGGTTCGAGTGTGCGGAGATTCCTTCAACAGGTTCAGGGCGAGTTATATACTTTCCCTCTTTTTCGCGGGCAGGAGTGCCCGCGGCCACACGAGCCTTCATGGGAGGAGTTCTATATCCAGGACATGGAAGGGGGTGGTTCCTGTGTTTTTCACGCGATGGGTGAAGGGGTGTTGGGAGTCGTTGTCGAAGTTGACTTCGCCGGGCTTCGAGGGGTGCGCGGGATCCCAGTCTTTGCCTCTGATTTGTGCCTGGGTCGACGAGTCGCTGAGGTGAATGAATACGGTGTCGTGGGCGTGGGTGTGGTAGGCGGTGGTGTCTCCGGGGTCGATGCGTACGTCCATGACTTTGACGTACTGGTTCTTCAGGACGACGTGATGGTGGGGTTCGAGGTCGATTTGGAGCGGGTCGATGGACGTGCCGCTTACCGAGGCTGCGTTCGCTGGAGCATGGGCGTATTTCAGTTCGATTTCGATGGTTTCCGCGGGGGAGTCGTCGAGGTTTTCTACGGCGTGCTTCTCGGGCTCGCGCCACGTCACCGAGCCGGCGGGGCAGGTGCCTTCGGACGGGGTGCCATCCGGGGCAACTCTATGCATGTGAAAGTTGGTGAGGCAGACGGCGACTTTGGCGGGATGCTCGTGCATGGCCAATTTCTGGTGAGGACCGTAGTGGACGTGGAGGACGCGGATGCGGTCGTTCTCGAATTCGACTTTGGCGATGGTGGGGTCGACGGCAACGGGGTCCTGGGCGTGAGCGGCGGGGGTGGGGAGAAAAAGGACCAGAGCTAATAAAGCGGGATAGAGATGGCGCACGTGGATGTCCTCGATGGGCGAGTATAGCTGGCCAGGTTCGCTCCGAACAAGGAAAGGAGCGAGAGCCCATCCTTTGCGGATCGACTCGATGTACCCTCGAGGATGCCGTGTGCATCGCCAACGCACAACACGAATTTCAGTGCCTGGTCCCGCCACGAGGTGCCCTCCGTGCGGATTGCGTCAGCGGGCTGAAATGTTAGGTCCCCCAGGGAGCAGCAAGTCAATGTCCATGCGGAGGGCGGACTGGTCGTGGATTCGAATCAACATATACCGCCTTACCATGGAAGAACGGATCGAATACCATGCCCAAGAAATAGCCCACTCCACCTAGAATGCCGGCATCGAGCACCGCAAAGAGTTCATGGTTCACCAACGGCCCGTGGGTTGCAGCTGCGCCGATAACGGCCCCAGCTCCGGCTCCAATTCCAAATCCGATAGCTCGCGCGTTGTGAACCAAATACACTGCCTTGATGTTGTCGCGGGAGTATTGCGGATGGACGTCTTGCAGGAATCCCGCGAAGTCGCAAGTTAGCGCGTCGTCGGTTGCTCCCAGGAAATCGCAGTGGCCGAAGTTGCGCCCGTGCTTCAGTTTGATTTTCAGCGTGGTTCCGGCGGGAAGGTGCTGGACAGCCCGCCAGTCCCCATCCCGTGCCCGCGCTGCTGAAGCCAACAGAGGGACCACCAACAGGAACGAAAGCGTTCTTGTGCGAGTCACGAGCGGATGGTAGCAAGAGCAAGGAGCGGAGGGTCGACCGTTGTGACACTTTCTTGAGTGTCATGTTCTTGAGTGTCATAGACAAGACGGTTTATATGGAGATTTCACCCTGATGTCGTCTTCCGTTGCCAGACGGAGAAGCTATGAATCGAGCGTGAAATAGCAACGGCAATTGTGTAAAGAATTTCTAAAATTTTAGTTGCAATCTTTTGACATCCAAACAAGTCTACGAAATCGTTACGGACGCTAAGATGGAATTATGAACGAAGTATCGACGTACATTTGGAAATGTCGCGCATGGTAACCGCGACCAGCTACCCGTCCGTTGCCACCTTCAACAAGAAACCTTCTCTCGTGCCTGTGCCAGCTCCAGGGCTCGGAAGGGAACGGCTGGTTTCCGTGGATGTCTTGCGTGGACTCGTCATGGTGCTCATGGTCCTGGATCACACTCGGGACTTCCTAACGTATCAGCGAGCTGCTCCTGAGGATCTGGCACACACGTCCGGGGCGCTCTTCTTTACGCGCTTGATCACTCACTTCTGCGCACCAGTATTCGCTTTCCTGGCTGGAACGGGCGCATTCCTTGCCACCAGCCGCGGCAAGTCTGTGCAACAAGTCTCCCGTTTCTTCCTCACGCGTGGTTTATGGCTCGTACTCCTCGAGTTGACGGTTATCGATTTCGCGTGGGGTTTTGTCCCTTGGGTGCATGGGTCAGTGATCTGGAGTTTAGGTTGGTGCATGGTTGTGATGGCACTGATCGTGCGTCTTCCCGTGCGCTGGATCGGAGCGCTGGGATTGGGCATGATCGCCACTCACAATCTGCTCGATCGCATCGATCCAGCTTCGTTCGGAAAGCTCTCCTGGTTGTGGATATTTCTCCACACGCCCGGCCGTATTCCTGTTACCGGGCATTTTCTGTTCTCGGTGAGGTACGTGCTGATTCCTTGGGTCGGCGTGATGGCTGCTGGTTTTGCTTTTGGAAGTTTGCTGCTCCGGCCCGACCGCCGCAAATGGATTCTGACGCTGGGGATCGCCGCGACCGCTTTGTTCTTCGTGCTGCGTGGGTTCAATCTTTACGGAAACGGGATCGCTGGGCTGCCGTTTGGGTACCCGCGTTCCGCTGGCCCCTGGAGCGTTCAGCCGACGCTTGCGTTGACCGTGGTGTCATTCTTCAACACGCTCAAGTATCCGCCCTCTCTCCACTACCTGCTGATGACACTTGGGCCGTCCCTCATCCTGCTTGGGCTGCTGGACAAGGTGAAAGCGGAACGCGGGCTGAGCCGCACTCTTATGGTCTTCGGGCGGGTTCCGATGTTTTACTACGTCCTCCATCTTTATCTCATTCACAT